>Ga0315904_10001462_pt1 | contig 37619 bp, 40 predicted proteins | sample LakEriMetagenome_6_FD_203529 | JGI IMG/M metagenome (GOLD analysis project Ga0315904, IMG submission 203529) | Freshwater fungal communities from buoy surface, Lake Erie, Ohio, United States - Buoy 12 MA120 | ecosystem: Environmental > Aquatic > Freshwater > Lake | place: USA: Lake Erie, Ohio... | reverse complement strand
ATGATATAAAAAATAAATTTTTACAAAAACATGATATAGAAAAAGTAGTATTATATAAAAGTCATGGTGTTGGTCAATTTAATACAAATGGTCAATTATTACGAGAATTTCGTTCTAAACAAGAATGCCAACAACAACTGAATATTGGAAATAAATCCTTATGTAAAGCATTGGAAACTAGTAACGTGTGTAATGGATATATTTATAAATATCTATCCGATAAAGTGTTTATCTGAATGAAATAATTACATACAAACGAAATAAATTGATTTTATTTCATATAATTAATATAATATTTATGATAAAAGAAGATTTTAAGAAATATTTAGCTGGATTTTTTGACGGAGATAATCATTTATTTAAATCCCATGCTAGTCATAAAGCATATTTACGTGATTGCTTTGATACTTTTTCTAAATTATCATATCAAGATGTATTAAATTATTGTAAAATGAAGGAGATAGAACATACAAAAGTGTTTACTAAATTTGAAAATAAAATATATAATAGAGATGATTGGTCAACTTTTAATATTAATCCGATATTGGAATTTTGTGAAACAAATAATCAATTACAAATTTATCAATATTATAGGAAAAAGGTATCTAGTCTTCCATTAACTGGAGTAGTTGGACGTGCCATTCGTATTTTAGTTAAAGATAGTATTACTGATAAATATATCGGCATAATGTGTCTAAGTTCAGATGTATATAATCTTGGTGAAAGAGATTCATATATACAGAAAACATCTACTGTCGATTGGACTATAAAAGATATTAAAAATAATAAATTAAAAAATATCGCAAATCTAAGTTGTTGTGTACCATTGCAACCATTTGGGTTTAATACAACTGGTGGTAAATTATTAGCATCATTGGCATTTAGTAAGGAAGTGTTTGATTATTATCTTTTAAAATATAAAGAACCCTTATTAGCAATTATTACAACTTCAATTAATGGTAAATCTATACAATATGATAGATTGCCTTGTTTAAAAATGATTGGTTATACAAAAGGTTATGGTTCAGTTAATATACCAAACGAATTATACTCGGTATGCCAAGAATATAATAATACATGGAAAGTTATTCCTAAATCTAACAGAATAGATAGATTTAATTTCTTGAAAAATTTATTAACACATTTAGAACTTCCACACACCATATTACAACATAATAATAAAAGAGGTATTTATTTTGGTTATATTTTTTCTACGAAACTAAGTGATATATATGTTATGAATGAATTACAAACTATACACGATATTTATACATCATGGAAAGATAGATGGTGTAAAAAACGTATTGATAACTTGCTTGTTAAAAATGCTATAAAAGAAACATGTGATTTATACACCAATGACTCATTCATCGATTGCATTAAATTTGAATTACCAAAAATACAAGATAAACATATAACAGATGATTTGATCAAAGAAATTTTGACTTATAAATCTGACACGTATTCTCAAGAACATGTGTGTACAATATTGAATAAAAAATATAATCTTCAATTAGTTAAACATGACATTTCTAACATCTACACAGGGAATATATTACCATGTATTCAAGATGAAGAATACAAAGAGTTGTTTTCTGCAAATACACGCAAGAAAAAAATAACTGATGAACAAATATACTTTATACTGGATTACCATAAAGATATTAACAATTATATAAAAAACAAGCCACCGAGTTATTCTGTTATAGTTGATACATTTAATCTAAAGTTTAATAAAAAAATTACAAAGGGCACTGTATCTGATGTAATACGTGGAAAAGTGAAACCTAATATACAAAGAAAGGAAATTGTTAATACTAAAAATTGTAAAACAAGTGACATATTTAAATCATTTTCCAGAGAACAACTTCTAACCATTATTCACATGAAACATCAAAATAAAACAACTCAAGAAGTATCCAATTATATCAATGAACATTACAATATTTCTATAAATCGTCATTTTATCAGTAAATTATGGAATGGAAACCAGTATGTTACATTACCGAATGAAATCTTAGAATCAGAAGAATATTCTAAAATGATAGAAAATAAAAAACAACGAACAGTAAAAGCGAAAAAGTTTAATGACGAAGAAATTGAGTGTTTATTGAAAAATAATTTGACTAGTCCATTAAATACGCGTATTAAATTATTTTATGAAAAATACAATAAAACAATAACCAAAGCTTATTTAAGTAAATTATCTAAAATATAAAATATTTTTATTTCTTTATTTATATTAGAATATTAAAAAATGCCAGATTTCGAAACTGAATGTGTAGAACAAGATTGGTTGGATCCTACGTGGGATGACGGTGGAAAAACTGCTAAAATGAATTCCGTAGAGAAATGTTTTGCGGCGGGGGCTGATACTGCAACAATAGAAAATTGTGGTCATTGGGGCTTTAAGGCAAGATGTCGTGGGAATTTGCCATTTGATTGGTCAAGGCCTTATTCTGACGAAGCAGCAAGAGAAGCTGGGTATCCTAATAGAGATGCAGCTGCTTTGGCAAGTTGTAAATCTAAAAATTGGCTTGATCTTACTGAGAACAGTTGGGCTGATAAGGGAAATTGGTATTTTTCATGGAAATGCAAGAATAAAAATTGCAAAAGTAACCAATTTTATTGGGATAAAGATTGCCGTAGTAATAATTTAAATGCTATAAGAGAAAGATGTAATGCAGCTGATTTAAAATCGGATGATCAATGTAAAGATTGGTGTATAAAGCCGGAAAATTCTGATGAATGCGAGACCTCTTTAACTAAATTATGTTCTGTAACTATACAAGATGAGAAATGTGCTCAATTTAAGTATAGTAATTCAACAAAATACGAACAATTATTGAGAAGATATTGTAATGAAAATGATACAAATGCAAAAAGTACTGCTTGTAGAGAATGGTGTGTAGCTAGTAATACAAGTTGTGTTAGATTAAATACATTAAACGATTGTACAAAATACAAAATAAGTGATTCTGAATGTAATATACAAAAAGTTGGGGAAGTAAAAGCATTGTGTCAAAGACATAATATAGAGCAAGAGTTGGGTACAAGGGCTGGTTGGGCATGTTCGGAAGAATCGGTAAAATTATTCAAAGAAGAATGTAATACATACAATATACCTATAGATTTTTGTGATCCCATGTTATTAGCGGATACAAAAGCAAACGAATTAAATAAACAACTTGCGAAACAAAGTATAGATGTAAGTCAGCAACAATTTGAATATACTCAAAATGCGTTAACTTCAGTGTTAGGGATGTCTAATTACACGCCACAACCAACAACAAAAGCTACAACAAAAGCTACAACAAAAGCTACAACAAAACCTGAAGAATCTGAAGACAATACGATGATGATAATTATAATTGTAACAATAATAATATTATCATTATCTAGTAGTATTGGTATATACTTTTTTAGTTAAAATGTAAATACATTGATTAAATAATTACGATTTTTACAAAAAAAATGAATTTTAAATGCATATTCATTAAAATGTGAATATGTCTTTCTATGATAACGACGAAGAGTGTGATTGTTACAATTGTAGAAATGGTGAATATTTTTGTATGGATGCCATGTGTAAATGCGAGAAACTAAATATAAACATGTGTTCTGGTAATTGTGAATGTGAACATGATATATGTTATTTTTGCGATGTTCAAAACGAATTTATAGAAGATAACATACATGTAGAAATTGTGCCTGATTGTGCTATAATAGAAAATTTTGACACAATTTTTGACAATTGTTATACAATTGACGATATTATATCTAAATCAGAAGAACTTTGCAATACACTTGTTTCTTTAAAAAAACACAATTATGAAATGTGTCAAAAAAGAGAAAACAATATCATTATCTACAAAAATGACTTAACATCTACAAAAAATGAATAAAAATGATTTATAAATAAATATAAATTTGATACGATACAATTTAAATAAAAAGTAATGAATACATTTGAAAAATTAGATAAATCTATTAAATCAGAAAAATTTAACTTCGCACTACCACTATTAAAAAAAATAGCTGGTTATTCAGATATTTCGTATAAACATGCAGCAGCACTAATACACAATGATAGAATCTTTTCATCTGGGTACAATACATTTGTTCCTTTTAAAAAAATTAATAATATACAAATATACAAAACCATACATGCTGAATTAAGTGTATTTAAACATTTTCCAAAAAAATGTGTTAAAGGATTGGATATCTTGGTTATCCGTGTAAATAAACAGTGTTCTTTAAGAAATTCTAGACCATGTGATCATTGTATTGAATATCTTCAACGTATCGGTATTAGAAAAGTATATTATTCAACTGATTGTGGTCAAATTGTAAGTGAATTTGTCGCCAATATGATTAAACAACATATTAGCGCAGGTGCAAAATTAACTTGAATGTACATAAAAATAAATATAGCCAGGTGTATTTAAACACTTGGTTATATTTATTCGAAAAAAATGAATACGATATATAATTATATACAATTATTATAAAAATGACTTTACGGTTTAGTGAGTGTGGTAGATATGCTATTTATAATAACAGTTCTAAAATTTTTATAACTGAAAAAGGATTATTTGATTTGAAATCTATTGTTACTATCCAAAAATGGTGGAGATCTTTGTGTTTTAAACGCCATGTTCGTGATGCATATGAACAAATTATAGTGGAACGTTATCCATCTAATTTGGAACGTTCTCCTTCTTTTTATATGTTGTAATGTTTACTTGAATTAAAAAAAAATGAATTGTATATTTCTATGTATGTTGCATACGATTTTGAGACGAACTTTTATGAAAACTACTAAACCTGCTAAATTTAGTCCAGTTAAATGTATGAAACCAAAGTTGCGAATTATCAATGACAATAATGATAATAATACCAATTGTGTTTTACACGGAAGCGAATTGAATAAATTAACATCTTATACTAAATTTTTTAATAAACAAAATTATTCTTTATCTGACTTTTACAAACAAAACGACGCTCATTCTTCTATTTTACCATTGGTTTCATTAGATAATAAAAGTTTTGGGTCACTTCTAGAAGATATTATTAGAGAGCGTTTTGGTCTTGAAAAAAGTACTCATTCTAGTTATGATGCAAGTTTAAACGGGATCAAATTTGAACAAAAGTCTTCAAGGTATTGGAGAACACTTGGTGATTTTAAGTGGCAACATGTTATGAAAGATCATCCTTATGATATTTTAATTCTAATTGCAATTGATTTTCAGTCTATCAAAGTATATACTATGACGAAAACTACATTTTTAGAATTAATTAATAAAAATATTGTAAAACAACAGGGAGGTGCAGAAGGTCAAGGTTATTGGTTTACCAGGAATAAAGTACGTGATTATTTAACTGAAATTAAAACAAAAGAACAATTTCTTGATTTTATTCGTTCTACTCAAGAGTTTATTCGTTCTACTCAAGTCATTTAAAAATAAGAAATCATAATGTATTAAAAGATGGATATGTTGTCTGAAGACTCTATGGCAGGTAAGATTCAAACAATTAACTTGAACGAAATTCCCCTAGACAATTTAGTTTATATAGTAATTAAAAAGAGTTATTATGCTGATATATATGGAGTTTTTACATCATATGATGAAGCAAAAAAATGTATAAGAATGTGTACAAATGAAAAAGATGAAATGATTATTTACAAGACTGGTTTGAATAAAATTATTCATCCCTATTATCTAAATATTACAGAAAATATTGTTTAAATTAAAATGAATTAAATATAAACATTGTTCATTTTAATGAAACACAATATTATATACAATGAAGATTGCATTGGAGGTATGAAAAAAATAAAAGATGGTACTGTCCAAATTATTATAGCAGATCCACCTTATAATATAGGAAAAAATTTTGGTAATAATAGTGATAAACAAGAAATGAAAAACTATTTTGAATGGTGTAAACAATGGATAGATGAATGTTTAAGAATTCTTGCAAAGGATGGAACAATGTATATCTATGGGTTCTCGGAAATATTGGCATATATTGAATATTATTTAGATCCTTTAGGCATAAATGATAAAAAATGTAATGTTAGATGGATTATATGGCATTATACTAATAAAACAGTACCATCTTTACATTTTTGGCAACGCAGTCATGAAAGTATTCTAGTATGTTATAAGGAATCCAAAGTTTTTAATCGTGATAAAATACGTGAAGCTTATACAGATGGATTTTTAAATGGTTCTGCTGGCAAAAAACGCCCAGGTACAAAGGGACGTTTTGGCGATAAAGAAACTGTTTATAAAGCACATGTTGATGGAGCTTTACCAAGAGATGTTATTAAAATACCTACTTTGGCAGGTGGTTCAGGTAAAAATGAACGTGTAAATCATCCAACGCAGAAACCACTGAGTTTATGTGAAAAATTATTGAAAGCATGTAAAAATCCAAATAATAATTTACTAGTTGTACCTTTTTGTGGAAGTGGTTCAGAATGCGTTGCTGCAAAATCTTTAGATATAGACTTTATTGCGTTTGAAATCAATCCAGATTATGTTAAAATTGCCAATACAAGACTTGGAAACAATACAACACCAGAAAACAACACAGAACAACACCAATTGGTTGATACAATGGCAAAATTAGAATTGCATTAAATACATTAATAAAAAATGAAATCTGTATACATATATGAATTTAAACATAAAATTTATATACATTATTTTTTATTAATGAATAATCTATCTAATCATACTAATATAATTGGGTTTGCAGCTGGCGTAATATTAATCATCAGTTATATTCCACAATTGATTAAAATTATTTATACAAAAAGTGCTAAAGATATCTCTTTACCAATGTATTTTTTAATTTTGGCATCTGAAATATTATGGGTTGCTTATGGATTTTTACAAAAAGATATTCAAATTATTTGGGTGAATATTTCATGCATAGTAATTACTTTATGTATATTAGTTGTCACGATATTTACAAAATACAAAAATACTATTCATAAGACTACACTAGAAGATACATTGGATGGCATATAAGATACTTCATTTAAACATAAAAATTTGATATTCATATTATACAATGTATAAGCAAATAATACAGTAAAGAGATTGTCAATTGTAAAATTATTCCCCACAGCACTACACATAAGAGCATATAGGGCTACCATAAACATAGCCAAGTAAAGACTTAGATTATTGTGTTTATGCATTAATAAAATAACAATTACAAATATGGCTAAATATAAATTTATCTGAAAATATCGTTTCGTTGTATCTTCCGAATTGTCTTTTCTGTATATTTGATAATCTGTAAAACATGCGCATATATAACGAATAACCATGATAACAATAACGTATTTTAATAATAAATAATGTGTAGCAGATACGCCATTATAATAATAATAAATGAGTAAACCATATAAAATTAGATCTACGACAAATGAATAGTCTTGAGGATTTTCAATAATTTCATCTTCAATCGTATCTTTAAAATAATCCTTTATTCTAACTTTCATTATTCTTTAATTTAACTATTAAAATAAATTTGTAAAATACATTTTAATAATTGTATATATGTTTGTTTAATTATATTGGTTAATTAGATAACCCAATTGACTCATTTTCTGATGCTGGATAACTTGATTTAATACTTGTTTTTAATTTAACATCTGATTCCAATTCTGAGTCTGATTCCAATTCCGAGTCTGAATCCGAGTCTGAATCCGAGTCTGAATCCGAGTCTGAATCCGATTCCGATTCTGATTCTGATTCTGATTCTGATTCTGATTCTGATTCCGATTCTGATTCCGATTCCGATTCTGATTCCGATTCTGATTCCGATTCTGATTCCGATTCATTTTTTTCATTTTCTTCATTTTCTGCATTTTCTGCATTTTCTTCATTTTCTACATTTTCTTCATTTTCTACATTTTCTGCATTTTCTGCATTCTCAACGTCCTCGTCATTATCATATTCTCTTTTGGTAGTTGTAGTTTCTTTTTTGTCACTTGCCGTTTTGTGTGGAGATGATTTTTTTAGTTTAGTGAAGGATTGTTCTACACTTTCAGTTGCATGCTGAATAGCTTCTTTAATATTTAACAATAGATCTTTCATCTTTTGTTTTGCCTTTACTAAATCATCGTGACCATCTGTCATAAGTTTTTTTAGTTCCTTTTTCTTACTAGAATCAGTACATTGTAAATATTCTTTTTTACATTTTATAAAGGCTTCTCTTTTTTTCTGATATTCTGCTTCAATTTCTTCAGAAGCACCGCCATAAAGTGTTAGTAAACCACCCATACCACGCATATTATATTTATTAGACATGTATATTTTTTTTATATTGTACTGTAATAAAAAAAAATAAATATACGTGCGCATTTAATTTTATAATATTGATTTTTTTATTATAGGTTAATAATAAGTAATTTATGGAAGATCATATAGACGAGACTTCTTCAACTGTAGACCAAAGTACATTATTCGTGGCGAATTTATCACATGAAATACGTACTCCGTTAAATGGAATAATAGGAATGATAACATTACTAGAAGATACACCATTATCATACGAGCAAAAAGATTATGTAAACATGTTACGAGAATGTTCTAATAATTTAATGACTATAATAAATGATATATTAGATTATTCAAAATTAGAAGCGAATACGATTATATTGGAAAATGAGTGTATTAATTTTCGTGATTGTATAGAATCTATGAATGATATTATTTTATCAAAAGTATATGAAAAAAAAATAGAATACAATTACAAGATAGATAATAGTATACCTATATTTGTAAACGGAGATGCGAATAGAATAAAACAGATTTTGTTAAATTTATTAACGAATTCTATTAAATTTACAAATGAGGGTCAAATCTTTTTAGATGTAAAATCAGTATCATCACGAGATTCTATACATACAATAAAATTTACAGTAACCGATACTGGTTGTGGTATAGATAATTTAGAATTTCATAAGTTATTTAAATCATTTAGTCAAGTATCAAATAAAAAACATTTTAATGAAGGCTCTGGTTTAGGACTTGCCATATGTAAAGAACTCGTAGAATTAATGAATGGTAAAATATGGATAGATTGGAGTGAAATAGATGCGGGTTCACGTTTTTGTTTTACAATAGATTTAGAAATATGTACCAGTACTTTGAAAAAAAAATCACATACAAAGGAAATACTATTAGAAAATTATAAAGTATTTATATTAGATGACAAGTTGTTTAATAGATTGTCATTAGCAAATATGGTGTCAAAATGGGGATTGACGCCTACTACATTTTCTAATGCGACTGAAGCATTGTATTTTCTAAAAACCAACACATTTGATTTAGGTCTAGTTGATATTTGTATGCCCGAAATAAATGGCAAGGAATTTGCATCACAATTAGCACAACAACGAAAATCTATGAATAAAAAAGAAATACCCTTGATTGCATTAAGTTCATTGGGTTATGGCATGAATGATGCAGAAAATTATTTTAAAGATTATTTATGCAAACCTGTAAAAGAATCAAAATTAAAAGAAATATGTAACAAATGGTGTGAAACTTCAAGTGAAACAACGTCAAGTGAAACTAATGGAACACATTTCACCTTGTCTAAAGAAGATAAAAAAGTATCAAATAGAGAATTAAGTGTATTTAATACAGATTTTGATTTTTTAAAAGAAAGTGTTCGTATATTAATTGTTGAAGATGTTGATATCAATCAACGTGTAATATGTAGTTTTTTAAACAAATTTGGTTATAAAAAGATTACACTAGTTAAGAATGGAGAAGAATGTTTAAATATATTAAGTATACAAAAGTTTGATATTATCTTGTTAGACATAAAAATGCCCATATTAAATGGCGAAATGGTGTTTAAACATATAATAGAACATTTTGATCAAAAAAATATTAAAAAAAAAGGACAACAAAAATACAAGTTTGAAAATAAGAAAAAACCTTATATTATAGCCGTTACAGCATATTCTATGATACAAGATAAAGAAAAATATATAAATATGGGATTTAATGATTTCGTAGGCAAACCTATACAAATTAATATATTACAAGAATCTATGGAAAGATTTATGACCCATCACTATTTTACATAGTAACCATAACTGTTACTTATATCCCAATTTAGAGTGAATGTAATTAGAATTCAGTAACATATCACTGTTCATATGAGAATTTTTATTTAACAAACTTGAACCATCATCCGTATCATCTGTATCTGTATCACAATTTGTATCACCGTTTGTATAATATTCATTTTGGCTATTGAATATATTTTTATATGGGTTCATAAATACACTACTATTAGGCTGATATGAAAAATTACTTGTATTACTATAGTAAATAGAATTTGTATTTTGAATATATTCAATAAGATTCTCCTCATTCGCATTTTGCAAATCTATTACGTCATGTTCAGTGTTATTCATATTATCTCTATTCTCATCCATCAATTGTGTTATATGCTTATCAAATAAACTTCTTTCTCTTATAATACTATCATGTCCATTATTTGTTTCATATGTCGTTTCATATACTGGTAGTTCTATATAAGTCTTTTTAGGGAAAAAAAAGTTTTTAATCTTGTTTTTGATTCTCGTTAATAATTTAGGACGTGTTTGCTGCGTTATTTCATTGTCGGGTTCGTTTCTTCTATTCATGATAAAATAATTTTTTATATAATATATACCATTTATACATTTACCAGAAAATTTGATAAAATTCAATATATAATTATAAAATGAAGTATATCTATACAATAAATACATTATAGAAAATGCATATCCAATCAGATTTATTATTGTTGTAATAAATAATATAGGTTCCATTATATTAATATATGATTATAAATTAATTTAATTATTTATACATGGATTATTTTTATATTGGTATTTTTATATTGGTATTTTTATATTGGTATTTTTATATTGGTATTTTTATATTGGTATTTTTATATTTGTATTTTTTTATATTGGTATAATATAAGTAGAGAATGGATAAATCTAAATTTAATTTACATGCGTTTGAATATAAAGAAATTAGTCGTCTTGTTAAATTTTTTAGTTTAAAGTATAAAATAACACCCTGCAAAGCAGAAAATACAACTAATTTCTTATATATGATTTATACGATTGTTAATTATTATGTAATTCATTATGATGTATTATTTAAACAATGGTATATAAATATACAAAAAAAATACAATGAAAAAAATGATAATGAAAAAAAATACAATGAAAAATATAATAAAAAACTCAAGGTAATAAATACATTACTTAAGCGTAGGAATATGACTGATATATTAAAATTATCTCTTTATCATTTATTATCATCAATTTTTAAGCAATTTTCACTCATATTAAAGATGTCAAGTTTAGAAAATAGTCATTGGATTGGTTTCACTAATAATAATATATGTGCCAATTATGATTTATTATTTTTCTTATCAACACAGCATATGTTTCCAATTGATTTAGTAAAAAAATTAAGAGATTCTTCGGCACTTGATACATTAGACTGTAATATATTATCACGTTGTAATGAACCATCTTCATGTTATTTTAAATGTAATATACACAAAAAAAATGATAACAAAAAACCATATATAGATTCTTTAACTACTGCAAAACACTCGCTAAATACAAAAGATAAAATAATGATTCTTATTCATATATTACTAAATAGGAAAAAATAAAAATGACTTATTATTTAAAATTATTTTAATATTAGATAATAAGTTAATGATTTTATATGCAAGGAACACATTCACTTAAAAAACAATTAAAAACAAAATATATTAATTTTACTACTGTTTTAGAGAAACACGAAGATAACAAGATATTTCCAGAATTATCAACATCACCCTCTAGTAAGCCAAATTTACCATTAAAAAATGTTTTTTGTGTGAATTGTGGTGAAAAAGGTCATGTTGTAAAAGAATGTGTTAATCCAATTACTAGTTTTGGCATTATAGCATTCAAGGTTATCAATGAGAAATTTGATGAAGTATTTGACAAGAATGAATATTTAGTTCAAATATTAAAGGATTCTGGATATGTTTCTCCCGATGATATAGGAAAAGATTTTTTAAAGCGATATAAACAAAATACATCAAAGATAAAATTTTTGATGATTCAAAGAAAGGATACCATGGGGTTCATTGATTTTATACGTGGTAAATATTCTACAACTGATCACAATGATAAAATGAAGAAAATAAGAATATGTTTAAATGAAATGACTTTGGAAGAAAAGAATGCATTATTAACCAAAAATTTTGATCAATTGTGGTCTGATTTATGGATAAATAAAAATTCAAGAGTTTTCCAGAATGAATATGCAGGAGCAAAAGAAAAGTTTAACTTGTTAAATATCAAAGAATTATTAGATGATGCAACTACAATGTATACATTTAATGAATGGGGCTTTCCAAAAGGTAGAAGAAATATGAAGGAAACAAATCTTATGTGTGCAGAACGCGAATTTTATGAAGAAACAGGATATGACAAGTCAAATTATGAATTTATAAAAGATTATCCAATGATTAAAGAGGAGTTTATGGGGACCAATGGTGTTAAATATAGGCATATTTATTATTTAGTAAAAATGAAAACGAATACAAGACCTCCAAAGGTAGATCACACAAATACTCTTCAGATGGGCGAAATTAAAAATATTGGTTGGTTAACATTGAACGAATGTTTACATTTAATACGTCCATATGACGTTGCAAAAAAAAATGTTGTACAAAAAGTATATGAAGATATTCAGAAGATGAAAAATAATTACAATTGTTCACGTTATTATACTTTACCTATGAAACATTTAGATCAAACTCTAAATATGACTAGGCATGACCACAAGCAATCGGACAAGAAATTGGACAAACAATTGGACAAACAATTGGACAAACAATTGGACAAACAATTGGACAAACAATTGGACAAACAATTGGACAAACAATTGGACAAACAATTGGACAAACAATTGGACAAACAATTGGAAAAGCAATTAGACAAGCCATTGGATGGAGATAATAAAATATTAAAGAATGAAGAGTTTTTGTATTATTATATGTTTCTAAGAAACAAATATTTATATTCAAATGATCATATAATAGAGGCTAAATTTAATTAAATAGGTGCTAGTTTAGTTTTAAATTTTTTATTCATACATTAATTTAAGTATGAATACAACTTTACTATTGGGTATATGTATTATTGTAGGGTTGGTTTATATGTATACTGAGAATATGAGACAACACTTTTTATTGGAATTAAACCATTTAAAATTAGAGAATTATGACCTGAAAAATAAGGTAAAATATTTACAAAATTACAAGAATGATGTATCAAAAACATTTAAAATATTGGACAATGATCTTGTTTCTATAAAGGATAATATTCAAAAATGTAGTAATTCTAACCCTAATAGGGGTCCGGGTATTCCGGGCACACCGGATAATCTTATGGGTAATTTACCACAAGAACGAGTATCTATGTTGACGGCCGATACTATTCATACATTATTAAACAGTGTACATCATGAATTAAATGATACTCCACGTGAAAATACAGATAATGTAATTAATACAGATAATGTAAATAATATAGATAATGTAAATAATACAGATAATGTAATTAATACATATAATGTAATTAATACATATAATGTAAATAATACAGATAATGCAAATAATACAGATAATGCAAATAATACAGATAATGCAAATAATACAGATAATGTAAATAATACAGATAATGTAAATAATACAGATAATGTAAATAATACAGATAATGTAAATAATACAGATAATGTAAATACGACTATGACTTCCAACAAGGAAAAATATATATTAGATCGCGCGGGTAGTCCTGGACCTGGTTCTGAATTACGTAGAAATAGTATTAGTCCTGGTCCAAGGTCTATCAATGGGGAGTCAGAGAATGTTAATCAACGACTTCCAAATGTATTTGGTAGTGTATTTAATCGGATTTTATCTGAATCTCCTACCCCTATATTTACAGAATTACAATTAAGTATAAATGGTACAGATTATAGTAGATATCTAATTAATAGAAATAATAGAAATAATAATTTGCAGAATGATACTGTTGTGCAGAATGACACGAATTTATAATATACGCATCTATCAATAAACACTTTAGTGAATTAACAAATACATAATTAAAATTTTTTTTTATATTTATAATATAACAACAAATATGAAGTTTGCAATGCAAGATGGTAGATCACAGGGTGATGTAGTTTACATGCCTGATTGTGCATTTAACAACATGATTCAGCAAAAATACAAATTGAATAATTCTCATGAGTATAGATATTTTTTGCAGCAAAATGCTGAAAAATTAATGAATGAATTTAAATCTAGTGCAGATTGCAAATTCTGTCCTGTTTGCGAAGCTGCATTGAGTTATACTCCCAAGGCGAACGAACAGTAATTTAATTTATTTTATTTTATTTTATTTTATTTTATTTTATTTTTATATTATAAAAAATAAAATGGAATGGTCTTATATTATCAGCATAATTTTAAGTATTGTAATCATTGTTCCTATACTCTATTCATTATATGTAATACTTTTTAGGAGTGATTTAGCGTTATACCAAATGACCGACTATGAGGGAAACTGGGGTCCTATTGGTAATGTCAACAATGTTGGTAGTAAATGGAAGTTAAGGTCTATTTACATTCGCAATGGAAATTTCGTGAAAAAAATGAAGTTATGGGGATATACTATTGATAATAATGGGTATACCTTTGTAAAAGAGATTACAGAAAGCATTCCGAATGTTAGTGAAAATATTAATTATTTAATCAGAGGATCAATTGGTGATCCGGAACCTATTTTTGAAAAGCCTAATTATTCTGAAGTTGAAGCAATAAAAGAGACGTATGCAAAGAGATTCCCAGTGACCACTGCTGTGCCCCTTACCACCGCTGTGCCCCTTACCACCGCTGTGCCAGTTACTATTTAAACATGTATTATTTATATTTAATTTCTCAATATAAAATATAAATGAAAACGTGGACGATTGCTTTATGTATATTGATAATCGTTGCATTTGCATTATGGTATTATTTTCATACATATCATGAAGAAAGTTATATAAAATCAGATATAGACAATAGAGTTTATCTTATTCGTAGGGGGAGAAATAAATCAGATGCGTTTTTAAAGGAATCTGCAAATGTATTAGCAATAATAAATCAAAGAATAGAACGGTTAATTGATCATCTTGATAAGACTTTTTCAAACGATAATACAAAATCGTATTTTATAAAAAAACTTAAAGAAAATTATAACCCATATATGATTTCAGAAGCAGCAGTTGATCCAAGATATACTACCTTTACGGTGGATAAAAAAGACATAAATATATGTTTAAGAACACGAAATCAGTATGAAAAAATATATGATATTAATTTATTAATGTATGTTGTACTTCATGAATTGGCACATTTATGTAATTATTCACGTGATGGCACGCCCATTATAGGACATGGTAAAGAATTTAAAGAAATCTTTGCATTTTTAGTATCTGAATCTATTAAATTAAAATTGTACGAGTATGAAAATTATTCTAAATCACCAAAAGAATATTGTAATATTGTTATCAACAGTTCAATTATATAGAAAAAAAAATGATTTGTATATATAAATTAATGAATACTAAAATAAGGACTACTAAAATAATGAATACTAAAAATAAGAGTGTCATTAAAAGAATATTAAGTATTCGTAAGAAAAAGAACCGTGAAGACAAAGAACAACATGTAAACATAACGAATGACGCGCATCTATTAAAACGTTATGGATATCAATATACCTATGATAAAACAAATTCATCATGTTCTTTAGATAGTGTTGAAAGCAATGAACATAATAAGATATCTAGAATCATTGAAAAAAGTGAAGATGATGACACTGTAACAAAAGATATAGAAATATCAAAATTAGTGGATAATTATGTTATAAAAAATGAATTATTAAATGATTCTACATCTGATTATGATAAAGTATGCAATATATGTTTGAAAAAGGTAAATAATAATAGTATTATTATCGGATGTAACCATTTATATCATATTCATTGTTTAGCAATGTCACAAATTAATTTTAATTATCTGGATGATCATACAAAAGAAAAAGAATGCGTTGTATGTCATAAAATATTAGATCATTCGGAAATTTTATACATTCATACAAAATATTTCAATAATATGAAAGATATGATCAGTGAACAAGATATTAATATTGAAAAGATAGAACAGGAAATAAATTTTTTGAAAAGCGAATATAAAACAATGATGGATAAACGTCAGAAATTAGAATATGCTAAAGAACAATCTAAAAAGATTATGATTTATTTCACGACGATGAGCAACTTTACATAATCGTATTATTTATATTTATTGTATTCATTTATACATAAATTTCTTAGAAGTATTAAGATATGTATAAATAAGTGTAGGTGGTGATATATTATGTATATTTATATTCTACTTTAGAGGCATTAGGAAATTGCTTTAATAATTTTTTAGTTTGTATTTTTAGTTTATCGGTGAGAATATTTTTATCTTTTTTTTGATTGGATGAATTTTGTGGTCTACCCCAGTCGATGTATAAATAACAAGGTTCTATAAAATCTACTTTATACTCTTTTGCTGATAATTGTTTAATCAAGTATAGAATACATGCATTCATATCATAACTAGTTATTCCTATAAGAATACGAGGTACTTCAAATATAATAAATGTTTTATCAGTAGAATTATTTGTAGAAACAATTTTTTCAATACATTTATTTAATACTGTACTGAATATATTGTTTTTTATATTTTCCTTTTGTTGTTTTTCTTTTTGTAATGAACGAATGTCAGGAATATCATTGATATTACTCATATTATATTGTATAGATATAAAAAAAATGAAGATTTTTCACAAAATATTATTATAATGGGAGTTCCTGCATTAGCTCAATATTATTTTAGAAAGTATAATAAGCAACATGAATTATCTATATCTTCTAAAAGTATTCAAAATCTAAGTATATATTCGCTATTTTTTGACTATAATAGTTTGATACATCCATGTGCATATAATACTTTATCAAAATTACAAAAAGACCAAACTTATTCAGAAGAAGAATTAGACTCGGAAATCATTAAAACAACTTTAAGCTATACGTTGGAAATTATTAAATTAGTTGCAGCTAAAAAGATTTATATAGTTATTGATGGTGTTGCTCCAAGAAGTAAAATGATTCAACAAAGAGAAAGACGGTACAAGGCATATTTTTTGAAAAAAATACAACGAGAACAAAAAGAATATCAATTTTCTCAATTGTCGGAAGAAATGCAAGAAAATTTACGTGATGAATATAGAGAACCACCTGTATGGGATTCTAACAAAATTACGCCCGGAACTAAATTCATGAAAACATTGCACAAGGAATTGTATAGATTTAAAAAAAATTATGAATTGGAATTTGATATTTTTATTTCTACGTCGGATGATCCAGGTGAAGGCGAACATAAAATCATGAAACTCATTGAAAAGGACACTAATACACATCATATACATTGTATTTATGGATTAGATGCTGATCTTATTATGTTGAGTTTATTAAATAAAAACAGTGATCAAATTATTTTATTAAGAGATCATTCGTTTCAAGAAAAACTAGATGCATTATATGATTTTTTACATATTGGTACTTTAAAAAAATACATTTGTCAAGATATAGAAGATCCTTATAAGGCTAATTACATATATGATTATATATTGTTATGTTTTTTCTTGGGAAACGATTTTCTAGAACATTTACCAGGATTAAAAATAAAACATAGGGGAATTGACATGGTATTACATGCATACACAAAAGCTAAAAAAATGAATACATCTTTATTCTTGGTAGATATTCATAAAATAAATGATCCAATACATTGGAATACTAGTATTAATTTAGAATTTTTAAAAGATATATTTTATATTCTTAAGAATAATCAACAATGCTATTCTATCGTAGATTTGAAAGAAAATTTACCTATAGAAAACTGTGATAAAATGTATATGTATACAAATGATACACAATTGACTTATATTGATAATAAATTACAATATCATCGTTATTATGATTTATCAACTGATGTAATACATGATGCTTGTTTTAACTATATAGAGGGATTATATTGGATTTTGGGGTATTATAATGGTCATATTCATGATAATTGGTCATGGTATTACAAGTATGATAATGTACCTTCACCTGAAGATATATTTTTTTATTTGCTAGAACAAAATAAACAAAATCAATTTAATATATTACAAGAATCCTTAATTAATTCTGGTCAATTACAAAAAACACTAAGTTATTCTATGTTAAAACAATTATTTTTAGTTTTACCTAAAGAATCCTTGTTAACGATATTAGATGACTCGTTGTTATCTGACGTTTCTATTTGTAGGAAAAAAATAGAATCTAAAATTAGATCTTTGAATAGTGTGTTTCCGGATGTGTTGTTTTTGGATTTAGTCAATAAAGAATTTATGTGGCAGTCTAAAGTATTCTTTAAAAGCATTGATGAAACCATGTTAGATGCATTTTTAAGTACTTTGTAAACTTTATCGTTAAATTTTTTTATTATGTAATATAAATAATGGATACAAGATTTATTTACATTATTGCAATAATGGGACTTTTATTATTGATTGTACATGAAAATGTTATACATGATAATTTGAATATAAAAATCAATAGAAAAACAAAAGAGATTATTGGTGCATTTTTAGTATTAACAGCTTGGTATTTTTATAATAAAGAACGTTTATTTTAATAAAAATTATACGACTAGTTAATTTTTATTGAAAGTAATTATTTACCATTTAGGCATAGGCAGGGGGAGACATTTTCTTATTGACAAGTACGTAAGCAGCATAAAGACCGGCAACACCAATAGCTAATTTGATACCCCGTTCAACGTTAGGGTTACCTGGCGTAAGTTTATCTACAAGGTCAGTACCATTGTATGCTACTAAACCCCAGTTAATAGCAGCTGCGATAAGGAGAATGTTGACAAACATGTTAAGAGAGAATTGCATTATTGTTTTTTATATTATAATATAATAAAATAAATTTAAATATTGTATGAATATAAATTTATTTATTTTGTAATTTAGTAATTGGTTGTTTAATGATATCTATCTGAATGTCTGTAGAGTTAACTTGATAGTTCTGATCCCATTTTGTGTATTTTAAGCCATACACATTAATTTTTCCTTCTTGTGCGAGCACACCTAACCAATGATCTATTTGTGTTTTTAATGGAAAAGCTTCATTTAATAATGTATTTATTTTGTTTTTGTTTATGATATAAGCGTGTGTTCCCCACCACGAATATATTTTTGAAATATAGGAATTAATATTTTCTTTTTTGAATACTGATACATAACCTAATAAGATAATGTCCCAGTCGTCTGGTATATAGTCTATATATTTTTTAAAGTGTTCTAATGTGAAATTAGGCAGTGTATCATCTTCAAAAATCATGAATCCATTGTTATTAGAATTTAATAATTTTTGCCACAACAGTATATGAGATAAAGAACATCCCACTGCTCCTATAGACAAGTCAGCATCAGATGTTCTATATCCATTTTTGATAGATGTCATTGATTTAGGATGCACCAATTGTGTCAATTCAATTTCCGATAATTGTTTACCTGATATGGCTGGGAATCTCGTAGTATTAAAACCATAGAGTGACAACAATTTTTGCGTAAGTCGTAAGCGATCCACTCTTTTATCTAAATTAATAATATATTTTGGCATATTTTTGTATTTTATAAAATGGTCTTGAGAATCAATTATTACGACTGCGTTTGAAATATGTTTATTTGTTGTAACATAAAATAGTATTCCTACAAAAAGAATACTAAATAAATAAGTTTGCATATATAATATGCAAATAAAATAATTTTAGAAAAAGTAAATTTAGAAAAGTAATTTTATGGGTTATTATTATATGAATTTGGATAATAATAACATTTTTGTATCTATTGCAAGTTATAGAGATAGTGTTTGTTCAACTACTATTAAAAGTATGTTTGAAATGGCGGAAAATCCACAAAATATATTTGTGGGAGTATGTGAGCAAAATGATTTTAATTCTACTGAAGAAGAATGTTTACCTGACAAATTTGAATACGCGAAAAATGTGAGAATCATACGCATTCCATCTTATCAAGCGCGAGGTCCAACTTATGCTAGATATTTATGTAGTACATTATGGTATGGAGAAAAATATTTTTTACAAATTGATTCACATACCAAATTTATTAAAGATTGGGATACAAAATGTATCAATATGATCAACTTGTTAAAATCAAGAAACATTTCTCAAAAACCTGTACTAAGTTATTATCCAAGACAGATTGAAGAATATCAAGCAAATCCAGAATTTAAAGAAGTACCAAGAATTTGTACTGCCTTTTTTAATGATCGTGGAATGTTGTCTTTTAATGGATCTCAGTTTAGAGAAACATCTGATACTCCGTACAACACTCCTTATGCGGCAGCTGGATTTATGTTTTGTGAGTCAACCTTTTTAAATGAATTGCCTTTTGATCCAAATCTAAAAAATATATTTGTTGGCGAAGAAATTCTTCATAGTATTAGATTTTATACTCACGGATGGGACATTTTTACACCAACAGAAGATATTGTTTTCCATGAATATACACGAGAAACTAAACCAAAAGTCTGGTCAGATAATAACTTTAATGATTCGCATGCTTTTTTAAAAATTAAACAATTGTTAATGTTGGATGATACAAATGAAACCCCTCCAGATTATATTATGGAAAATATAGATAAATATGGATTAGGTACAGTTAGAAGTTTACAAGATTATTATGATTTTGCAGGAATAGATCTTAAGAACAAAAAAATATATAAAGATTTTTGTGAACCAAATAATGAAATGAAAAAAGAATCCGTTATAGAAAACTTTCAGAACACTGACGAAAATCCATCATATATGATGTACGTTTCAGTAATGATTATACTCGTTTTTATCTCTTTGGGTATTTTTTACGTCTATAAACGAAAAGTTTAAGCTTCATATTCATCGTCGTCAGAATAATATTCTGAACCGTCTTCAGAATAACCATCTGAACTGTCTTCAGATTCATCTTCCGAATAACTTTCAGATGTGCTTTTAGATTTATTATTACTTGGAACACGAGAATTATACATATAATTAGATTTTTTGAATGGTTCATCTATTTCTCCATTATAGGTATCCAATGGCATTTCAGATGAATCAGCTTGCTGGGTCTGTACTTGGGTTTCGGGATAATCAGATTGCATTGGCATAGATTCTGTATCTTCGGTGTCTTGGACTGATTTATTTTGTATAGTCTCAGATAAATCAGATGTTTCTGGTATACTTGAAGAATCGGAAAGTTCACCATCAGACGCCATGGAATTTTCATTCAAGTATTTAATTATATTATCTAATTCCTCACCTTCATCCCATTGAATTTTATTTAATTCTGTTAAATCTGGAAATTTTAAAAAATCTAATACATCTAATAAACTTGGGCAGGGTATTTCCGTATTTACCTCTGCATATATAGGTTCTGAGTTGTCTAACTGAGAATATGATGACATTATATAATAATAAAATAAAAATAAATTATGTATTAAACAATTAAAAAAATGAAATAAATGTCATCTATAAAGATTTAATATAAATATGGATATACAAGAAAATATACCTAAAAAGAAGGGAAGACCAAGGAAAAATCCTTTGCAAAATATTACTGTATCACATAATACACCTGATGATGTTAAAGACATTGATAAAATAGATATGAAACAAAAAAGAAAAAGAGGTAGGAAAGCAGCAGTTAAATACGTAAGTTCTTCTTTAAGAAAAAAGATTGCATTACCTGTTACTACTATTAAAGATAATGATAAATCAATATTACATATTGATATACCAGAAACACAAGATGCACTTCTTATTAAAAAAGAGATTACGTACGACGTGTTAAAAAGTGAATATATAAAATCCGATCAACACAGTGAAGATATTTTAGGTAATTTTATAGCAACACAGACACTCAATAACAAAATGCCAACGATTGAAAACAATATATATTCGTCAAATGTTACTTATAATAAACATCGTAATTTATTTAATATTATGGAATGCAGTGACACTACCGATAATGACACCACGAATAATGACACCACGAATAATGACACCAATGATAATGACACTAATGATAATGACACCACGAATAATGACACCACGAATAATGACACTACGAATACTGAAGCTTTATATGATATGGATTTAAAAAAACTATACAAGGATAAACTTGATATAAGAATACAACAAGATATGTTGTTATCACAGAAATTAGAAGAGATTCATAATGATGATGAATTATTCAATAATTTAATACAGACTATTAATAATAAAATTAATATAGTTGAAAATGAAATCCAAGAAAATATTAATGTGAATGATTCAAATAGAAAATTTGGATATTTCACCATATTAGATGATTTTTTAGCAGAATATGATTGGCCAAAAAGTACATCAGTTTGTTGTTGGTGGTGTTGTCATTCATTTCAAACCATTCCAATCGGATTGCCAATTGAATATAAATATGATAAATTTATAACAAAGGGTATATTCTGTAGTTTTTCATGTGCATTGGCTTATAGGAATGATTCAAAAACAATAAAGAATTGCAAAAATGAGCTGATTAATTTATTGTTCAAGAAATTAACAGGTTGTTATATAAATGACCGTGATGCGTATAAACAAATGTTGTATACACGATTAAAAAATCTAGGTATAAATGATGAAACATTGGTTACGAATTATGTAAATCACTTAGCAAAATTGGTTAAAGAAAAATTAGAACCGGCTCCTCCAAGATGTGCTTTAAAAATGTTTGGTGGTGAATTAACTATAGAAGAATTTAGACAACAAACAGAAGAACCCAAGATATATAAATTGATCGAATATCCAATGTGTATTGCTAGAGATTATGTACAAGAAATAGATGTTCAAACACTTAAAAATGCGAATGCATCCGTATTTAATTTACCTCAACCAAAGAAACCTGCTGCAAAAGGAATTAACCAATTCATAGAATTTTAATTCAGAATTTTTAATTAGATTGTAAAAAAAAAATGAATTATTTTTATAATAATATATATTCATATTAATATAAGATAAATGACAGTAATAGATATTAATAACATAATTAATACTCCTTTATCATTTGAGACAGTTAAAGAAAGATATGTTGCAGCTGATATTGATGTAAGAGAATTCAATTATATGAAAGAAATAGATCTATCTCAATTGTATCTAGTCTATGCTAAAGGCCATGAAATACAAGATCAGCAATTTAACGGTATCATTTTAGAAAAGGACACAAATAAAATAGTATGCATGAATCATAATAAATTCAATGATTTAAGAGAAGATGGCAATTTAGATAAATTAAATAGTTTACTTGATGTAGATTCAATTCAATTTGAATATTGTGAAGATGGAACGATGATCAGATTATATAATTATCAAGATATTTGGTTAACAGCTACTACAAAATGTATTGATGCTAGACATAGTTATTGGAATGATCCTAAATCCTTTGGTCAAATGTTTTGGGAATTATTTGACGAATCTTATTTAGATAGATTAGATAAAAATTGTACATATTTCTTTATTTTAAAGCATATGGATAATAGATTGGTTATTAAACACACAAATAGCCATCTTTTATATATCAATCATGTAAATAATAATACGCAGCAAATGTTTGTAGACAGAAATTTATTCCATGCACATGTTTTGTCTCGTATTTCGTCTCGTGTTTTTTATACAGATATTCTTGATGTTTCTTTACCTATGGATAAACTCATTACTATTTCTCAATTGGAACAATTATATAATCCTACAAAAAGAGGCGTTATTGTTAAAATTGTTAATAATAATGTGATTCAATTTTATCAATATGATTTTGATAAATTTAGACAAATTGTTAATGTAAGAGGTAATGTTCCATTGATTCGTATGCGGTATCTTGAGTTATTAACTCATCAAGATCAAATAGATTTATTGGAAAACTATTATCCTGAACATTTTATGATTTTCACCCTTATTAAACATTCTTTGAATAATGTTTATCTACAGGTACATAGACTGTATATTGAGAGTCATGTTAAACATCTTGTAACTGTCGATGAATCACATTTATTCTATCAAACATTAAGACAATTACATGGGATTTACAAAAATACTGACAATCATATTACATTAGATACGGTTAAAAATCATATTAATACCCTAGAACCACATGTTCTTAAAAAGTTTATTGGTTGGGTATAAATCGTACTTAATAAATTGATAAATATGAAAAAATTAATAAATATGAAAAAATTAATAAATATGAAAAAATTAATAAATATGAAAAAAATTGTACTACTAATATTTTTATAAAAGTTTTTATAAAAGTTTTTTATAAAAGTGTTTATAAAAATTGTAAACAAACGTGAAATTATAAAAGACAATTAAAATCAATAACGAATTTATTTTCAGTTAAATTGAAAAGTTATTTTATATTAATATATTAATATTAAATAAATATGGAGGCAATTATGTTAGTATCTTCAATTATAGGTTTAGGATATTTATTAAAGGGATCTCGTGAGGATATACGAAATGTAGAAATAAATGATTCTATTCATTCTATGCCTGAGAGAGAGAGGCCAAATTCATTAAATATTTATAGTTCAAACAAAGTAGAAGCGATTAATAATGAGTTATTACAAATGTCTATAGATAATTATCGTAAAGCTGAAGAGCCAGCTTTAACAGGTGTATTACCACCTATATATAATGCATATAGTTCTATTAATAATACGAGTGTGGGTGACAATATTAATACACAACAATTATCTATGATTAATAATATTAATAAGTTGAAAGTGGTGAATTCTGTAAATCCTCCTGAATTGGGTACAAGACCTATGTTCAATAATTCTCTTAAATTAGGATCTTTCAGTGATGATACAAATTATATGAATTTTGGTATGGGCGAGTATAATTATGATACTGAGCAAAGTTTATTAAATAATAGTACTATTCGTCGTGAAAGAAGTCAGCAACTTCCATTCAATACATCTAGTGTAAAAAAGGTGACAGAGACATATGAAAATTCGCAACCTATAAGTTTATTGTCAGGACTTCCTTTAAATTCAGATCATAACAATATGGTTCCATTCTTTGGAAGTAATGTAAAACAAAACATGGAAACAGGAGTAAATGCGAGTTTGTTAGACAAATATACAGGAAATGTATCCACCTTTAAACACAAAAAAGAAGTTGAGCCATTTTTTGAAAATGTTGTTCAAAATGTCAATGGTATTGAGGGTACACCCATGGTTACTGATAAAATTGACAAGGATCGTTTTATTCCATCTTATTTTAGACAAGGTGAGAAGCCATTTTATGCAGAACAAGTTGCTGCACCGATTGCTGGTATCGTTGAAAATCCTATAACAACTGCGCAAACTAAACAACCTACAATAGATAGTTTACGTGTTGCTAATAAGGCTCAAGTATCATATGAAGGTAGAACTATTTCTGGTCAAATGGGTAATATAAGAGGTTATCAAGCTGTTGTAAATAAAAATCAACCAGATACTCATTATGATATGAACCCAGATCGTTATTTTACTACAGTTGGTGCTGTAACTGCATCAAAAATGACAGAAAATTATGAAAATATGACAAATACTGCGAGACAAGATCAGAATATGGAATATTATGGTATTGCAAATTCAAGTGATAAAAATGCATTTACTCAAAGAATAAAATCTATTGATAATTCACACGAATTATTAGATTCACTTGCACAAGAACCTAAACGTCATCAGTTAGCATCAGATACACAAAGAAATATCGGTACATCTGGTATTCAACAGGCGAATGATTATGGTAAATCTGGGTATAAATTACCTAAATTACAACGAGATACTACTAACCAAATGCATTTATTAAATGCAAATAAATCTGAATTTGGTTACAATGTAGGATTACAAGATGATCTTAAAAATACTGGACGTGAAACATTAGCAAACGTAGATAATTCTGGACAAATAAAAACAGCCTTTGATCAAGGATACACTGGAGCCTATGCGATAGGTGTAACCGATGTAACAGCAAAAACTACACAAAAAGAAATGTTGGTTGAAAATAAATACAAAGGCAATCCAAATAAAAGGGATGCTATGGGTTATAATGTTGTAAATATGTATGCCAAAACGACAAACAAAGAAATGAATGCAATGGATCAGCGTAATGCATCACATGCAAATGATATTATCAAAAATCATACTGTATATGAAACTTATATGGATCCCGTAAAAATACGAGTACCATCGCATCTTAAAGATTATATGGGAAGTGCAAATAATCACGTATCTCAAGAAGAAAATAGAACCCGATTCTTAAATGCAGAAATTTCCACTACAAAAGAACAAACTGTCATGGGTGAAAGACCAGCTGGTCATAATGGTACTTTAGGATTTTTAAATGGTGGAACAGGTGTAGTAGGTGAAACAAAATTAACTGATAATATGTTATTAAAATCAGATGACAATAAACATCTTTCTGTAAGAGACAATCTTTATCAACCCACTCCTAATAAGGAATTAATCGGTATGTTTGAAAATTTAAATACAAGTGTATCTGCCGTAGAAAGTACACGATTTAATGGATCAGATATTCAACAACAATTACAAGATAATCCTTATGCTCTACGTTTGAATAAATAATACCATACGATTAAATACCATATGACTAAATAAATTTAATTAAAATGAATTTAAAATTTATTTTAATTAATATATACAAATATAGAATTGAATACATGTTGAAATATAAAAATGTTAGATTTAATGAAACTCCAATTGTTTATCCCACTTATTCTTTAGAAGAATATCCTAGAGAGACAATCGATTCTATATTATATCAGAAGGCGTATAAAAGAATTAGTGATTCAGAATGGGAATCTATATTTGTTAAATTAGATTTGTACAAAATATATGAAATGATCATTCACAAAGATAGTTTACATAATAATAGATATCATTGTAAATATCTTTACTTTTAATTTATTCAAATAGTGAAGAATGTTCAGATTTACCTTTATAGTTGTTATTAATATATTCGTTAATAGAGTTTACATTTTGTAATTTTTCTTTTAATTGTGCTTGCTTTGATAAGAATTCATCCAATTGCTCTGATATCTTTTTATAATAATTTGGTGTTTCAGATGGATTAATTTTATTTTTAATTTGAGTAATTTCTGCAATTTCTGAATCTACTAATTTTAATTCTGATAAAACATGTTCAATTTCATTAGATACACTTGTATCAATTGTATCATTTGATTCATCTGTTTCTACGTGTTCTAATAGTTCTGATTTAATATCACTTATAGATTTTAGAGTTTCCTCTTTTGATGTAACATTTGGGCTATCCTTATCTTCATTGATTAATTTATTTAATTCATTTTCTGCGAAAACGCGATCTTCTTCTGAATATGTACTGTATTTTTCTTCTGATAATCTCAAGTCTTCTTGTAATGAATCTAATTGTTCTTGTAATGATTTGAGTTTATCTTTATAATTATTGACTCTTTGTAATACTGAAACAGGATGTTCAGGTCTACTCGCTAATTCTTCTTGATTCTTACCATCTTTAATAGCCTCCTTCATCATTTCATTCTTTCTTTCATGCCAATGTTGTTTCGCCAATTCTTGATTTTCAAGATAACCCTTTACCATTTCATTTAATTTTTCTTCTAAATATTCGTTTTCAGATACTTGTTCAGGAGAAATATTTAATGGACCAAATTTACCCATCTCCATAATGAAAATATTATAATCAGGATCCATTTGACGTAATTGTTTAGCCATTTTTTTCATTTGTTCCATTGTTTCACCAACATATCTAACCTTGATACCCCATACATCTGCTTTTGGTTGAACATGTGGACCAATAATTGTAACGAGACAATACCTTTGTCCAGTAATATAAGGATCTTCTGATAAATAATCTACCTTTTTACCTTTTCCTTTGGTCAATTTAGTCATTCTTTATGATAACAATCTAGAAATAAATCTATAATTATTAACGCAAGGTTAATTTTTTTTATTGTAAATAATATATATGAGTCAAAAACCATTTGTGACTGTATGTATTGAAGCGTTTGTTGTTGGAATATTATTGGTCGCATTGTATGTTATTGTTAAATATCTATACACATCTTTTTATAATAAAACAGATATATACACATCATATATTATTCTGTTTTTATCTGGTGCATTATTCCATATACTATGTGAATATTTAGGTATTAATATATGGTATGTAATTGAATATAATAAAATACTAAAAAACTAAAATACTAAAATAATAAGTTTTTATTTATTATTTTATTTAATACGTATTATTTAAATTTTTTTATTCAAATTAAATAGTAAGATATATTAAAAATGTTTGGCTTTCTTTTTCGTAAAAAAAAACCAGATCTTATAGATGCGAATTTAACAAACAAAATAAATACAATAGAAAATAAGATAGATGTATTGAATATGTCTATACAACCAGAATTTGTATTTGAACATTTTGAAACCAGTATCAAACAAACTATAAATGAAACTATAAATGAAACCATAAACGAATCATTGTCAAATACTACAAATTCTACAAATAGTACCTTGACAAATTCTATAACAAGATCTATAAATGAAACTATAAATGGTACGTTAACGAATTCTATAAATGAAACTATAAATGGTACGTTAACGAATTCTATAAACGAAACTATAAATGGTACGTTAACGAATTCTATAAACGAAACTATAAATGGTACGTTAACGAATTCTATAAACGAAACTATAAATGGTACGTTAACGAATTCTATAAACGCAACTATAAATGGTACGTTAACGAATTCTATAAACGCAACTATAAATGGTACGTTAAGGAATTTTATAAACTGTACAGTAGAAGAATTGGTTGCAAAAAAATATGATTCGTTAGACAACAAAATAATAAAAGTAGGTGAGTTATGTATATCCAATCAGGCAAAATCTCAAAAGCATATTCAAGAGAATTTTGTAAATTTAAAGCATGAGTATGTTAAAATAAATGTAAATACAAAAGAATATATTAAGGAATTATTGAATGATTTTGGACAATGTTTGATAACAGATATTAAAAATGGTATTAAAAAAGAATTTCAAGACCATTTTACAAGTCAAAACAAGCATATAGAACAATATATATATGATATTATTTCAAAAGAAACAATGATTGTATCAGATATTATGCAATTTAAGAAACATATTCTTTCTATAACGGAGCGTTGTCAAGAAAATGATATGAAATTAAGAAAAGATTTAAATACATTTTTATTTGATATGAAGAATGATATTATTGCACATATACAAACACAAAAACAAAACAATATATCTGAAGAATTAGATAAATTGATGGTAAATATGAAGACAGATATTTCACAACAAATATCAAAAATTGCTTCCGACTTGGAAAGAATAGATACAAATGTGAAATCCTTCTTTTTTGAAAATGAATTAATAAAACATCAACTAAGTCTTCAGGAGGAAATCAATAGTTATTATGATATAATTCAAAATATTCAAATAACAATTGAAAATTTAAATAATATGGTGACCGATAAATTAAAATTACTAAATTAATTCTGGTATTTCTTCTAATTGAATCAGATCCATTTCTAGAACATGTGCAATTTTTTCTACTTCTTCATAATTCCTATATTTTTCTTGATAAAAAACCTTTCTAATACCACATGCGCGTATTAATTTTAAACATTCTATGCATGGACTAAGTGTACAATATAAAATAAGATGTTCATAGGATGGGAATCTATTTTCGCAATATAATAAACAGTTTGCTTCAGCATGGATAATTACTTTATGAATTGTATCACGATCACCCCAGTTAAATATGTATTCACTAACATTTGCAGAAAGACCGTTGTATCCAGTGCTAATAATACGGTGATCATTTCCTGAAACTAAGACACATCCAACTTGTTTAGATGGATCTGGTGATCTTGTTTTAATAATATTAGCAATATTCATAAAATAAGAATTCCATGATGGGCGTGTTCTAGGAGACATTATTATAATTTTAATACAATATTGTTTTTAAATAATTTATATTAAAATTTTAATCAAGTTGTATAGAATTGTTAAAATAATCAATAAATTCTTTTTGGTCTACGGTTCCGAGTTCTTCTGGGTTTACGGGACCAAAATGTATTTGTAATTGTTTTGCCAGCAGTGTTGCTAAGGAAACTGAGCTAATCCCTTTGACTAGTTGAATTTCTGCATATGATGTATGTTTTTCAAATATTAAAGTAGAAATGCGTTTAGTATGATCTTTACCTACTGTCCGTTGTATTCCCCATAAAGGTTCTAAATGACTAGGTTGAGCTGTATAAAAATCATGAAATATATTATAAACATGTTCTATGGCTTTATGTGTTCTAAAATATAATTCTGATTGGTTATCAAATGAAATTTCGCGTATTAAAGAACTGTTTTCCATCATCGCATGTATTTGAAAGTGGTTTTTATGTTTTGTAGGTGTAATTTGAATCATGCCATTTTGTGTTCCCCTTTCACCAATGATAGCAATTTCTGGCATAAAATTTTTGTACGGAAAGGATTCTATATTAATAATAAATGATGCTTTGCATTCTATTTGTTCATCTGATGAAGATTTAATATGGTGAAACATGTATGACAAATTTTTATAGGACACATTATTTAAAAAATAACGATTATGAGACAACAAATGTCTTGATTCAAACCCAGCTGCATTTACCAAGAAATCTGCAGTTATAATATAATTTTTATTATTTTTATTGTATGTCATATTATATAATACATAATTAGCCTGATTATATTCTTTACTTATGTTTTCTACAAACGCATTTGTGTGAATATGAATATTTGAATACATGGATAAAAGTAATTTCAATTTTGATTTAGCCATATCCATATCTATGATAGGTTCTCTTACGCTTACGAATGGATATTTAATATCATCTATATTTTTTAATAATTTACAAAATGTTTTTACATAGGAATCGTGAAAAGGATGAATAGTTTTTTCAAATGTTCCATTGTTTTTAAAATATTCCATATCTTCTCTTGTATACATGGCAAAATAAGAATCTATTGTTCCAAGTGGCAAGGCATGATCGTGTTGTTTAGACCATTCTGAATATTTTGATTCCATTAACATACATCTACTTAACAATTTAGAGGGTGAATAATTTGATTCTTTTCTATATGCTACAATACATGGAGTATGAATTATTGATTCTTGGAAAAATAATGCAAAACTTAAACTATCATAAAGTAATTCTAATGCATCATCTTTAGAAATCATAGGGTACAACATTCCTCCAGCATGTAGGTGACACCAAGGACCACCCTGTAGTAATTGACCATTTTTTTCAAACAAATGAATTTCTGTATTAATTTCCTGCGCAATTTTAACAGCTGCCATAACTCCAGCAATACCTCCACCTACAATCGCTATTTTTTTCCCATTACCGCGACCAGCAATTTCACAACCTGTTTGTGTCATAATTCTTCTTTAGAAGAACATATATATTTCATTTTTAGTTAGTCTAAATATTGTTTTTAGGTTGCAACTTGTGACTGTAAAGTGATTCTTTAAATTTTTTTATTTATTCAATTTATATGATTAGAATAGGAACAGATTGTTCAGGTATTGAAGCTCCTATCGAAGCTCTTAAACAATTAAATATACCTTTTCAACATAAATGGGCATGTGAAAAAGATAAATTCGCACGTCAAAGTATTTTAGCAAATTACCAACCAGAAATATTGTATGAAGATATTACACAACGTGATCACACAAAGCTTCCTGATGTGGATATTTATGTATGTGGTTTTCCATGTCAAAGTTTTAGTTTAATGGGAAAGAAATTAGGAACAAAAGATCCAAGGAGTAATATCATGTTACATTGTATAGATGTCATCAAGATAAAACGACCATCTATATTTATATTGGAAAACGTGAAGAATTTAAAATTTATAGAAAAAGGAAAACCTTTTAATTATTTACTTGATCAACTAAATAAAATTATGGATGAAAAAAACGACCCAGTGTATAATATATATTATGATATTCTCAATACGAAAGATTATGGTATTCCTCAAAATCGTGAAAGAATTTTCATTATAGGAATTAAAAAAAATATACAAATGAATGATTATACAATGCCAAATAAATTACCTGTAAAAAATTTTAATGATTTTATTATTGATAAACGCATACATGAAAATAAAAATATACCCAATACTATATTGAAAAAATTATCTAAAATAAATTTTAAAAAAGATTATATATGTTGTTGTGATGGTATTGGTTCTATCATGTATAATATATCTCCAACTTTAACATTTTCTGGATGTAAATATATGTATCATACTACTTATAATAGATATCTTTTACCTCAAGAATGTTTATTATTACAAGGATTTCCATCTAATTTTAAAAATGTTGTAGGTAATGTAAAATTATGTAATCAAATTGGTAATAGTATGAGTGTAAATGTTTTAAAAGCTATTTTTACAGAGATTTTTAAATCAACTTTGTTTAATATTTTTGTTTAAATTATCTTATTTTTTTTATAATGTCATATTAATTATGAAAACATTTATTCGATGGCAAGGTAATAAATCTAAACATATTAATAAATTTATAGATTATATTCCAGAATTCACAGGTACTTATATAGAACCATTTGTTGGTAGCGGAGCACTCTTTTTAAAATTACAACCTAAAAAATGGATTATAAATGATATTAATAAAGACTTGATTAATATCTGGAACGAAGTTAAAAACAATCCAGATGAAATGATAAAAATATTTAAAAAATTCGGAGAGCATTTTAAATCATTGTCTAAAAAAGACAAGGTTATATATTGTAAAGAAATAACATCGAATATAGAATCAATGCCATATGATTTAAAAAGAGCATCTATTTATTTGTTAATGAAATATTGTTCTTACACAGGTGATATAATTTATAACAATAAATTTTTTTTTAAAAGTTTAGATATGAATATATATATTAGAAATTATTATCCATTTTTAATACAAAACAATTATGATAATATTCTTGAGGTTAGTGAATTTTTAAATAATTCAAAAGGGAAAATTTTTAATAAAAGTTATGAAAAAATTTTAAATCGTTCTAAAAATGGAGACTTTGTTTTCTTAGATCCACCTTACATTGAAGAACATAACTATGATTTTAATTATAATAAGGATGAAGTTTTAGATGATTCTTTTATAAATGGTCTTTATCAACAAGTGAAAAAATTAGATAGAAAAGGAGTAAAATGGTTGATGACACAGGCAGATACAAAACAAATTAAAGAAACATTTAAAGAATACTATATTAAAAAGTTTCAAGTATATCGTATGGGTTCAAAAAGTTATGTTAATGAATTACTTATAATGAATTATACTATTTAAGATATATTAGTATAATTTTTTTATTTATCCAATTTATATGATTAGAATAGGAACAGATTGTTCAGGTATTGAAGCACCTATCGAAGCTCTTAAACAATTAAATATACCTTTTCAACATAAATGGGCATGTGAAATAGACAAGTTTGCGCGTCAAAGTATTTTAGCAAATTATCAACCGGAAATATTATATGAAGATATTACACAACGTGATCATACAAAGCTTCCTGATGTGGATATTTATGTATGTGGATTTCCATGTCAAAGTTTTAGTTTAATGGGTAAAAAAAAGGGAACAAAAGATCCACGGAGTAATATTATGTTACATTGTATTAAAGTAATTCAAGCTAAATTACCATCTATATTTATTTTAGAAAATGTAAAAAATTTTAAATTTATAGAAAAAGGTAAACCATTTAATTATTTACTTAATGAACTAAATAAAATTGTCGACGATACTGGAGATTCAGTTTATAATATATATTATGATATTTATAATACAAAAGATTATGGAATTCCACAAAATCGTGAAAGAATTTATTTTATAGGTATTAAGAGAGATATACAAACAAATGATTTTTCAAAACCAAAAAGAAAAAAGATGAGACAGTTAGATGAATTTATAATAGATAAAACTATTAGATCAGATATTAATATATGTAACTCGTTACAAAAAAATTTAGATAAAATTAAAAATAAAGATAATACTCATAAGAAAAATTATATTATAACACCATTTACATATTATTCTATAATGAAAGATATTTCACCAACATTAACATTTTCTGGATGCAAGTATATGTTTCATACAACATATAAAAGATATTTAACACCAAATGAATGTTTATCTTTGCAAGGATTTCCAATTGATTTTATAAATGTTGTTGGTGATGTTAAATTATGTAATCAAATTGGTAATAGTATGAGTGTTAATGTATTAAAAGTAATATTCAAAGAAATTTTTAATTGTACGCTTTTAATAAAATAACTAATTCTTAATTTAAAGTAATGTTTTTATATATTGTTTTGCTTCGTTTCTAATTTTTGTAATTCTATCAGAATTTCTTTCAAATACTAAATTATAATTTCTATCCACTTTTAAAAGTTCTTGATAATGTGCTGTAATGTTATTAGATCCACATTCTTTAATATAATTTCTTAATTCTTTTTCACTTACTCCAACATCTGAATCATAAACAAATTTTAAAATTTTACCAATAGTACTATCTGCATTCCACCATAAATCAATCAATTGATTCATTCTAATATTAGAATTATCGTCTTCTTCAAAACCACTGTCTTCAGTTTCTTCCCAAAATACCATATCTTGTTCTAATTTCAAGGTTTTACGGTCAACTGGACGCGATGCTTTCCAAAGTGCAATATCACTTATCAATTCACTATCCACTTTATTTCCATTGTTTCGAATCGCGGTCATGATTTCACGTTGATTTTTTACAAATGTAATATAGTTGGAGTATACATCGTCCGTTGTGTACAATCGTCTTTTCAAGTGAGGTTGGGCGGTACCATTTAAACGACCAATAGCTTGTGTTAAGGCAACTTGACTTAATTGATTTCCAGGTTTATAGATCATAGTAGTTGCAGTTAGAGGATTTTCTTGATGATTTGAGACAAAACTAATACCACGAGAAATAAGATCTTTGCCAATTGTTAGAACCATTTTACAACCGCAAGATTGGAGATATCCATAGAATTCACAGATACTGATTTCATTCTTTTTAATAATAATACATGTTTCTTGATCAGTATAATTAATTTGTTTTTCTTCCATTTTATTTATGAAAAGTGTTTTATGTTTTTTAAGACGAAAGGCCAATTTAAAACCATTACTGTTGTAACTTGAAACAACATCCAATCCAGTTTTCTTAATATTTGTTAACATAGAAGAAAAAACGTGTGATTGATTTGATCTATCATCGTCTTCATTTGTTTCTTCCTTGTTACGTTCGACACAATACAAGATAATGCCTCCTTCATCTTTTCTCATTTTAACTTCGCGAGTCAAAATACGTGTAATAGCGTGTGTATCAAAGACATCAAGTTCATTAAAATCAATGTCGCTTGCAGACACATAATTTTCAGGAATGGGCAATTCCCATACAAATCCGGGTTTGTAAAGGTAAACGCAATTTTCAGGAGTTGCACTGACAAAAACACGTTTCATATCTACACCTTTGTTATACAAGTTAGTAGTTAATTCGATCCATTTTTTGTGACTTTCAGGTTGACTAGCAATTATTTCAGAAATATTTCTTGCTTTTGTAATAACATCTGCTTCATCATGGATAAGACATAAACCTGTAAGATTTTTATTTTCATGAATCATAGATATTTTTTCATAGACTTTTTGAATTTGTGATTTATTATCTAAACAACAAATAATAAATGACTTGTAAGTTTTCATTTGATCTACAATAGATTCAAAGTTTTTATTGTCAACTGTTGTAATAAAACAGTTTTCAAAAATAGTATGATATTCTTTTTCAACAACTTTTGCTAAACGACTAAATAATTGAGACATTTGATCTTTTTTGTTATCGGAAGAAATGACAATAGAGATATTTTTTAATATACAATCTTTTACAATTTCAATCATAGCATTGGTTTTACCAACTTGAGGAGGAGCGTAAGTAAGAGCGATTTTTGGTGTGTAAAGTGTTATTTCATTTGTTTTTGTAATTTTTTCATTATCAAACAAAAAGTTCATAAGATTTACATAATTAGCATTATTTATATTTAAATTTTTTAAAATTTTTTCAATTTCACTAATACGAGATTCAGTATAGATACGAGCTTCGCCAGCCGGTAAAGAGTTTAAAGCCATGCTCCAGTGAGCTTTTTCTTGGATAAGATTGTTGATTTGAACGAGTTGAGACATAATAAGAACAGGACAATATTCTAGAAATCCATTTTTTATTCATTTTTTTTTCCAATTCTTATTCTTCGATTACTTCGATTACTTCGATTACTTCGATTACTTCGATTACTTCGATTACTTCGTTTACCGTTTAGTTAGTCTAAATATTTATATACATAATCATTTTTTACTGTTCCAAATCGTATATTATAAGATAATGTTGAGAAATTCATATCAAGTGATTTTGCTGCGATGACCAATGATTCCCAAGACGCAATAAGTTCATTTGTATTAGCGTTAAATTGGCCAACTTTTTTATTTGTTCTAACAGGATCTTTTAATCCAAAATGATTAAATTCAAACCCAACTCCATATACACCAAATAAATGCGTACTATTAGCGTATGAAGAAATATGAACTCTCCCACCTGCAAATGTATCTTCTAAATAGGCTTGAATAAGTTTTTTATATTTATGTTGTAATTTATAATTAGGTTCAGTTTGTTGTTTCCATTTTGTAAATTGTTCAAAAAAATCAACATAGGATGTACGATAACTATAATAGAATTTGCATTTTTCAATTAAAAAATTCTCATAATCAGCATTATATTTGGGTTGATATTGAAGTGGTTTTAGCGCAACACCTTTGTATACATTTCGTTTCATATCATCATCCCAGACTTGACCAGAGTTAAACCGAGATGATAAATACGTTTCTAATTTTTTTGTCGTTTCGATATCTACGACCGTTTTACACCAAATACGATATGCCTGTTTCATTTCAGGTTTAAAACAGTATTTGTCATTGTTTAATTCACATACATCTTGGATAAATTGGTCAAAATCATCTATTTTACATCTGCGACCCGTAGAATTGGGTTCATGAGATCCCGTAGAATTGGGTTCATGAGATCCCGTAGAATTGGGTTCATGAGATCCCGTAGAATTGGGTTCATGAGATCCCGTAGAATTGGGTTCATGAGATCCCGTAGAATTGGGTTCATGAGATCCCGTAG
>Ga0315904_10001457_pt1 | contig 37638 bp, 29 predicted proteins | sample LakEriMetagenome_6_FD_203529 | JGI IMG/M metagenome (GOLD analysis project Ga0315904, IMG submission 203529) | Freshwater fungal communities from buoy surface, Lake Erie, Ohio, United States - Buoy 12 MA120 | ecosystem: Environmental > Aquatic > Freshwater > Lake | place: USA: Lake Erie, Ohio... | reverse complement strand
TCGTTTTGATCAATTTACTATAGGTAATGTGAATGGCAACTTTACTGCAGGTCAGGTTATCGTAGCCAGTACAAATGGAAATATTACGGGATTTGATTCCTTTGTATACAATGGTACAACACTTAGCATTTTAGGGACAACAAATGCTACAGGTATAGGATCTGGTGGCAGTTTAAATATAAAGGGTGGTGCGAGTATTGAAAAAGATGTATACATTGGGGGAACATTAGATGTCAATGAACAAAATATAAAAAATGTGGCATTACCAATTAATCCTTTAGACGGGGTAAATAAAGAATATGTAGATTTTTTTCTTGGGATAAGTACTGGAGATATACCCGATACTACGGCGACATTGGGGAATAATATGTTGACACCTACTGGAATATCTAAATTTATATTTAATAATTCGCGTGTTAGTTCATTTGTATCCTATGTATACCTCCAAATACCAGAGTTAAATATTTATGATCAAATGGAATTACGTGGTGTGTTAAAAAATACTCAATGGGAATTAAATACAAATTTTATTGGTGATTACCCAAATGGTATTAATTTTTATATAGAAAGCGGGGTAACAAGTGGAAATATTCAGTACACAAATACAAATACATCTGGAACAGCAACAATTCGTTTTCGTGCAGATACAACAAGTCATGGATATTTTGAAAATTCTACGATGGGAAATTTAGATTTGGTTCGTAAAGTTCCTGTAGGTGGAACTGGTACAAATTATTTTACACATGGAACAGTTTTATTTGGAAATGGAGTAAATCCATTATTAACAGATAATTCTTTTTATTTCACATCAGGAACTCTACATGTAAATAGAGTAGACATATTAAATTCGTTAAACTTGAATGAAAATGTGATATCTAATGTAACTGCACCTAATTTAAATTTAGATGTAGCCAACAAATGGTATGTAGACAATCAAATTTCTTCAATCATGGAAAATATTTCAACGGGGTCCATTGCAATTAAAAGTACAGAAGATGCGACAAATGCTACTACAGGTGGTGCATTAACTATAATGGGGGGTAGTGGGATAGCTAAGAAATTATATGTAGGTACAGAGTTATATGTAGATAATGTTAATTTAACACCTTCTAAGGGTGATATTTTCAAGGAAAATGTTTTTTACGCAAGTAATAATATAACTATACCATCTGACGTTGTAGGCTTAGCATTTAATAGTACAATTGTAAGATATTTTCATGCAATTGTATCCGTATCTATAGCAACTGTAACACATAATTTAAACGGTGGTTATGAATTAAAAGGTATACTATTAGATGATGGATATGTACTAAATTCATCGTGGATAGGTGAAGATACTGGAATTAGATTTAGTATTACATCTTCAGGGCAAGTCCAATATACTTCATCAAATTTAAATAACTGGACTTTATCAAAAATAAAATTTAAAGCAATAACGACATCAATTTAAATAAATTGCTATTTAAATTGTAAAACATCTTTTGTGTTCGAAATAAAAAAGCCCATCTGTTTGCACATGCTGGTATCATATGCAATAGATGGGCCTTAGTTATTTTAGTTTTTTTATTAAATGCAATTTTAGTTTATTAATTTAATTATTTTTTTCATCCAATGATCGTCATAATTATTTAGATCGTGTAAAGACCATTTTTTGATCAAAGTTAATTCTGATATTTTTGATTTTTGATGAACCAAATGTTGGATTTTTTCTTCAATGGATTCTTTAATTTGTAAATTATAAATATATACTGGACGTTCTTGACCAATACGATAAATTCTGTCACATACTTGATTCATCTTGGCGGAATTCCACCATGAATCTATATTGATGAGATGATTTGCAGCAGTTAATGTTAGACCTTCAGAACTAGATAACAAAGATAAGAAACAAATTTTAATATTCTTTTTTGTTTGAAAATTATGAATATTTTCGGTCCTTTTATCCATACTAATACAACCTTGTAAAGAAACATGTTTGACTTTTTTTAATATAGGATCATTATTAAACATGTCTTTTACTAGATCCAACATTTTGACATATTGACTAACGATAATGATTTTTTCTTTTTTATTTTTTACAACATCTTTTGTGATAGAAATAATATTATTTATTTTTGAAGACATTTTAAAAGAATCATTTTCTATATTGTCACTATTTTCACATATCAACGTTATATCATCCATTGTTACGATATGTGATCTGCATGTAGGGCATTTGTTAATACCATATTGTTTTAATTTTTCCCAGCAAGAACCACAACATTTATGACCACAATTAGAAATATAGTTTGCTATCATATCATAACAAATACCGCATTCTTCGACTCTATTCTTTGATTCGTTAAAGAATCTTAATCTATTGGTAGCCTTTTCAATATCTTTGCAGTCATTAATACGGGTCATTTTTTCAATGACTAAATGAGGCGAATTGCACGCTTGTTTTAATCTTGTTATGAGTGTTAGCATATTGCTATTTAATAATTTTGAAATAACTTTTTCTTTTTGAGCTTTTAAAGTTTTTATGCGTTCTAATATAGTTTTAATGCGTGTCATAGAATACTCTCTTAATGCATTGTAAAAATCTTGTTCCAAGTCAGTAAATTCAATTAATATGTTTTCTTGATGACGTTCAGGTAATTGAAGAACATCTTCTTTTTTATACTGAATAGAATATTTATGGATCCATTCGTTTAATTTTTTTATCCCATTAATACCACGAGAAATTTCCTTTTTCCAAAAAGAACGTTCTTCAACACCTTCTAATTGTAAAAATTTAAAATAGCTAAAAAAATCGTCTTCACTATTGACAAGCGGAGTTGCCGTAATAATCCATTTTTTCTTAAATTGACAGTTGATATTATGAAGAATTTTTGCGATTTTAGTAGTATGATTACGAATATATTGTCCTTCGTCAAGTATAATTCTTTCAAAAGATTTTAAAAACACATTTGAAAATATACTATAATCTTTGAATTTTTGATTAGTAAAATCATATTCTGACATTAATACATTATAACTAGTAATATATATAAGAGGCTCTGTTTTAAGCCAATTTTTATCATCATTTGATTTTTCATTGTATTTACGAAATGCTGATCTTTTAGGACCATGATATTTAGCAACATATTTTTTATCTAAATATGTATGTTTAAAGATTTCCAATGTCCAATTATTAACCAAACCAGATGGACATACGACTAATGTTTTGGAATTTGTTTGTGTTATAAGATTAATAGCACATACGCTTTTACCAGTACCAGTGCTATTTAATAATAAACCACCATCGTAATTTTCTTCAAATTTCAACATAGTCTCAATCGTTTTATGTTGAAATTCTTTTAATTCTATTTTCACGGCGGTTGTTGCGGCGGTTGTTGCGGCGGTTGTTGCGGCGGTTGTTGCGGTGGTTGTTGCGGCGGTTGTTTTCATTGTTGTTTTTAAAAAAGACAAATATTTAATTTTTCATTTAAAAATCACTTTTTTTAGTGTACGAAACGAAATTAAACGAAATTAAATTAAATGAAAATGAGTTTAAAATTAATGGTTCTAATATAATTAAAAATGGATTCTGATATGACAATCAAGAAGGTTAATAATACGACAACGATAGTAAAGGGAAACAAAATCAGAGTATTATTTGAATCTTGGTTTTCTATTCCTCATTCTTATGCCATATGTAATTGTTTTCAATTGGTATATCTTGTTAAAAATTTTTCGGACAAGATGGAATTTTATATAACAGAAAAAGAATATTTTAATCCGGTATGGAATAACAATAAGAAGTTGGTATATCCATCTGAACACAATGAGATTATTAAAAATTTAAAAGAATACAAAGGTGAACCGATTGATTTAATTTATAGACAAACATTTCCGTATGATATATCTGTTTCTCAAAGTAATGAACATATTCCAAAGTGTGTTTTTTATACAAGTGAATTTGCGTCGTTAGATCCCAGTTATTTTAAGATTGAAGGTATGTCAAAAGATATAGAAGATAATTTTATTGTAGAATATTTGAAAAAATTCAATAATATACATTTTATGACACCAAGTGTATGGTCATCGTTAGGGATGAAAAAATACTTGAAGACAGATGAACCTAGACGTAATAAGATTATTACTCATGGAGTTGATACGACTATCTTTAAGAAAGATATCTCTAAACGTAAAGAAATTAGAGAAAAATATGGGATAAAAGATACGGATATATTAATGATCAATATAGGGTCTATGACTAGAAATAAAGGTATTATTTTAATTTTACAATGTTTGCATATACTTGTAAATAAATTACAAAAGTCCGAATATAAACTTTTATTAAAGGGGACAAGTGATTTGTATCAATCCAAGTTATTTTTAGAGTTTTATTTTGGTGAATTGCAAAAACAGGGAGTTATGACGTCTCTTGAAACACAGCATTTATTATCAAATCATATTATATTTACAGATAAAACGTTGAGTTATCAATCAGTAAACCAATTGTTTAATGCAAGTGATCTTTATATTTCACCTTATTTATGTGAGGGTTTCGGATTAACTATGTTAGAAGCATTAGCTGCTGGTTTAAATGTACTAGTACCAATTACCGGAAGTACGAGCGAATATATGAAGGATATTTATCAACATGGTGGATCAGAACATATTTTGTATGTTCCCTCACAAATAGTCAACATTTCTGGTAAATGTGAAAACAATATTGATATCAATCAATTGCTTCATGTTATTTTAAATTACGACTTCAAAAAGGCAAAAAACAATTATGATAAAATGCATACATTTATTGAAGAAAATTATAGTTGGAATCATGTTTCAAAATTATTATATAATCATTTTGTATCGATTATTGATTATTACAAATTAAATTAACTTTCGGTAACTTTGATTAAATTTTCGGTAACTTTGATTAAATTAACTTTGATTTAATCAACATATATAAATTTTATTTTATGTCTTAATAATAAGAGAATTATGGAATTAAAGGAAATAGTCATATTAGGTTTACTAGTTTTTTCAATCGTATTATTTATGTTCAATATGATAAATATGGGTTATACAAGTAACGATTGTCCGAAATGCAAAGAGTGCCCTGAATTAAATTATTTAGATTTAGAATTTTCAGAGGCAAATTTTCCAAGTAAGGTACATGATAATATATTTGAGGGTCCAAATGTGTACCAAGGTGGTTATAGATTAGATACCAATGTCAATACAACAATAAAAAATCAACGTTATCAAAATAAGTTTTAGATCTATGTATACATTTCATAAATGTCAGAATAAGTTTCGTCTTGAATTCCCAAATATTCAAAAATAATATCTAATTCTTCTTCTGTATTAACTATCTTTTCTTTTCTATGAATTAATTTATCATATTCTTGGATAAATTTATTTTTTTGATCAACACTCATAATACATGTTTTATTGACAAGTTTGCGTGAAAATTTTGCTAAATTTTTCAAGTTATTTAAATCATCCAATTCTAACGTTTTATCTAATATAATATTAACTAATGTTGATATAACTTCTTTATCAGTATCACATTTTTCTTTGTACATATTTATATCTTTTGTAATAATATTTTTAATATTCTGAATAATCTGCGATTGATAATGTTTGTTTACATTTAATATAATCTCTTTCAATGGAACGGATGGAATTTCATTTAAATTTTTGTCAATCTCTTTTAAGCAACGTTTTATTAATTTTTTATCATTTTCCTTTTTAGCATTCATTTTCTTGATACCCTTCTTTTCACCGTAATTAAATAAATTTGTTAGCGAACCTATAGAGCCAATAGAACTTATGGAACTTAGAGAACCAATAGAACCGATTGAACGTACTGAACTTGAACCCAAAGAACCCATGGAACCCATAGACATAAGTGAAGGTTGTTTTTTTGCCAAGCATTTTTTAAAATCATCAATTATAGATTGTATACAACTTGATGGTCTATTTATTATAATTCTGAATGAAAGAATGAGTCTATATAGATTTATTAATGATTCTTGGGTATTTAAATCATAATAATCTGCAATCGGATTTCTTGATGTATAAAAAAATAACTTATTCTTATTGTTAATAATTTCATTATTTGTATGTTTATTATACAATTGTCTAAAAATATCAATTCTATATTTTGAATCCAAAATAGTTTGTTCTCCCTCTTCTTTCTCATCATACAATATATATAACTTAGATGTTAACTTGGTCTGTAAGTTTACCGGAAATAACGAATGAATAAACATAACCACTATGATATCTATACAATCACAAAAAGCAATTCTAAAATTTACAAATGGACCCCTGATAATACCTTTATAAAATGTTGAAAGTGTAGCATTTATCGTAAACTCTGTAATTTGTGCATCTAAAATATGTATAATATGTACTAAACGTGTAAATATATACAAAAACAACAAATACATATAAATATAGTACGGAGTTTTAAATAATTGTCTGGCATCCTTTTCATCATTTTGACTAATTTTATCTAATATATTATATGTACCTAATTCTCTTGTCTCAATTAATCTTTTTTCTACCATATCTTTTAATTCCTTTGGATTTTCATTAAAATATTGCAATATGATATAAAACAAATAATTAAAATGTGGTAAATTATATAGTGTATATTTATTAATATTCACTTTTACACAAAAATATGATACAATATTTTCTAATATATCATACCAGTTACTCTGTTTAAATTCATTCAAATCTTCTTCAAACATATTATTATTATTATAAAATAAATAAAAATTTTGTAATAATAAACATGAATTCATAAAAAAAAATTTCGCATGTAATATATATAATGAAAACTGTCATAAATGCATGTGCACCAAAAATGAAAAATGACAACTTGGAAAGCAAAACCTGTTTTGAGTATGATGATCTCGTTGAAATTGCTAAAGCATACAATAAATATGCAAAAAATGATTCTGATTTTAAAAAAATAGAATTAAGTAAAAAATATACGAAAAATCTATTATGGAATTCCTTATACAATAGATTAAAAAATAAATGTAAAGATGAAATATGCTGGATAGAACAACCTTTTATTGATAAAATAGAGAAATCTAAAAAAATATTATTAACGCAATTTACATTCAAACCTAAGGCTCCAAAAGGAACATACACATGGTTTAATACCACCAATATAAATGACATATTATACCAATATCAAATATTATATAAACAGTTTACATTTCTAGGGGCTGTCCCATGTGATATAACCAGAATTTTTAAATTTAATTTTAAAAAATTAAAAATGAATACACGTTTTATAGGAATTGTATTTAATACAGATAAACATAATAAAGGAGGACAACATTGGGTAGCAGCATTTATAGACAATTCAAAAAAAAATATAGATTTTTTCGATTCATTGGGTAATAAACCAAACAAATATATGAAAGAATTTTTTAATCACTTTGAAGATTATTGTTTTTATCAAAACAATGTTATTCATCAAAAAGGAAATAGTAATTGTGGTGTATACAGTTGTTTTTTTATTATACAACGATTAAAAGGAAAAACGATGAACACCATTAATTCACGTATAATATCTGACAATGAAATGACAAAATATCGTAAAATATTATTCAGATAATGTTTCTTTATTTTTGTTCATTTTTGTTCATTTTTGTTTATTTTTGTTCATTTTTGTTCATTTTTGTTCATTTTTGTTCATTTTTGTTTATTTTTGTTCATTTTTGTTCATTTTTGTTTATTTTTGCTCATTTTTGTTCATTTTTGTTTATTTTTGCTCATTTTTGTTCATTTTTGTATTTTATTGAAAATACTTGGCAAGTTCTCTCATTTTTAAAAACGTGGTTGTATTTGGATTATTCATATAATGATTTTTATACTCCTCTAATTGACACTTTAGATCATATAACATACGTCTCTTTTTCAAATATCTTTCTGCTAAATAATAATCATATGCAGTATCTGCATTATGTTCTGGTGTTTTATTACTTGTAAATCGTCTTTGTATTTTAGTACGTTTTGTTCCATTACTTTTCATTTTGTCTATAATATCATATATAATATAATTATATACAATTCTGTTTGTGGTGTTTGTGGTGTTTGTGGTGTTTGTGGTGTTTTTGGTGTTTGTGGTGTTTGTGGTGTTTGTGGTGTTTGTGGTGTTTGTGGTGTTTGTGGTGTTTGTGGTGTTTGTGGTGTTTGTGGTCATAATCGAATATAATCGAATATAAACAGTAACAAAAAAAAAATCATTTTTATTTTTACCTTGAAACTAGAACCAAAATTTATTTTAATTATTATTAATAATATGACAAATACTAAATTAAGATGTGTTGATGATTCTAGTAGTATTATCTTTGTAGTAGATCAGGTACAAGGTTTTGCATCTACATTAAGTACAAATTTTAATAATACTACTGTATCATCAAATGCAAGTACAGGATCTCTTGTATTAAAAGGTGGATTATCTATACAGAGTACACAGAATGCGAGCAGTAATACATATGGTGGAGCATTAAGTATTGCTGGTGGTATGAGTATTTTAAGGGATACATACATAGGAGGAACTAATTATACAAGTGTTTTGTCATCTGGTAATATGTATGGGATAAATATGACATCAAATAATGCAATTATTTCAGAATATTCTGGTGCTAATATACATTTATCTAATAATTTATATGTAAATGGTGCACTTGTAGTGACGAATATATCAACTGTTAATTTAATAGATACAAATATGACAGTAAGCAGTTTACTTGTTACAGGTGGTTCATTAAATGCAACATCTAATGCGAATACTCTAGGAAACTTATTTACAACAAACGGTAATATAGGTATATCTAATACAGCTCCTTCAAATACATTAGATGTAAATGGTACTGCTAGGTTCAGTACATCTGTTACAACAGGTGGATTATATGCACCACTTTCTACCATTACTAATCAAGTTCATACAAATGTGTCAACTGGAGTATTGATTGCTTCAACTGGGATATCTGCTGGTAGTATTTCTAGTGCAAGTATTTATACATCACTATCCACTATTACAAATCAAGTTCATACGAATGTTTCAACTGCTACCTTGATTGCTACAACTGGAATTTCATCTGGAAGTATTACGACTGCAAGTATTTATGCATCACTTGGTACAATTACAAATAGTGTATTCACAAATGTGTCAACGGGAATATTGATTGCGTCAACTGGAATTTCATCTGGAAGTATTACAACTGCAAGTATTTATGCATCATTCGGTACAACGACAAATTGGGTAACAACAAATACAAGTATTACGAATATGAACGCATCTAGTATAACAACAGGTACCTTATTTGTACCAACTGGATTTTTAACTAATAATGCAACTACTGTTAATCTAAATGCAACAAATAGTACACTAACTAATATGATTATTACAAATTCAAGTATTTCTACACTTAACTTATCTGGGATGACTACAGGAACATTAAATGCTACAAATTCTATAACAATAGGAAGTTCTGGATTAAATGTACTGGGTGGAGTGACAATAAGTGGTGTTACAACTATGACAAATACTTTAAATGCTAATTTTAATAGCAATACAATTGCAAATATTATTACAACGGGTGGAAATGTAGGTATTGGTACAGTGTCTCCTGGCACCACATTAGACGTAAATGGTACAGCACGAATTGGTACTTCTATCACCACAGGTGCTTTGTTTGCAACAAATAGTACAATGATAAATGTTGTAGCAACAAATATGAGTACAACAAATATGACTTTAAATAGTCAAACTGTAGGTACATTGTTCACAACTTTGCTTATTAGTTCTTCTAATGTTGCTTCCAACAATATGACAGTAAGTAGCATGTATATCAATACTCTTACAAGTTCAGCTAATATTACTGCAAATACTATTACATCAAGTAGTTTACTTGTTACTGGTGGTAGTGTAAGAGTATTAAGTAGTTCTGGTACATCTCATACTATAGGTACTTTAAGAATAGATAGTAATGGCGTAGGGATATTAAAAAATCCAGGAGTAGCATTTGATGTACAAGGAATAATACGTGCAGAAAGTCTTTTAATAACAAACTCGGGTTTACAGGCTACTGGTTCAAATGGACACACTCTTGGAACTCTTTTTGTAACGAGTACTGGTAACGTAGGTATTGGTAAAACTGCACCAAGTGCCAACTTTGATGTAGTTGGAACTGCAATTATTAGCACATCACTTACCACCGGATCAGTTTTCGCAGCTAACAGTACTATTACAAATAGCGTATTTACAAGTATATCATCTGGAATATTGAATATTTCAACTGGTTTAACAACTGGTACACTCCTTGCAACAACGAGTATCAGCACAGGTCAAATATATGCCACAAATAGCACAATAATAAATAGCGTATTTACGAGTATAACTAGCACAAATATGAAAATGACATCAATTGATGTTCTAAATGCTACAATTGGAACATTATTTACAACAAATGGAAATGTAGGTATTAGCACAACTTCTCCAGGTTATAAATTGGATGTAAATGGTTCTGTGCAAGCTAAAGGTCAAGTCTATTTTAGAAATACACAACCCAGTAATAATGCGGCAGACGGAGCCTTAATGGTTACAGGTGGTCTTTCAGTCAATTCGGGTGTAAACAGTACATCAGAATTAAATGGTGGAGGATTAACTGTAAATGGTGGCGCTGCTGTATCTGGTGATCTTTATATCGGTGGTACATTAAATTGTATTGGTACAGCAAGTAATTCATTCGCGTATATTACGGTAACTGCAAGTGACGGAGCAGTAAATTTAACAACTGGTTCTATTGTAACATTTGGAGGACTAACGATCCAAAGTACGATAAATTCTAGTAGTACAACTAATGGAGGGTCATTTTTAACACCTGGAGGAGCGAGTATAGGTCAAGATGTATATATCGGTGGTTCACTGTATGTAAATGGTTACAATAACTCTCCTATTGTTATTAATCAAACGATAGGTAGTTTTGTTAGCACAGGTGTTTATCAATATACGGTTACTTTACCCATCACTATGCAAAATACGGCTTATAAATTAATAGGTTCTATTACATCCACTACCAACCAAATTAATACTTATATGGTGTCATTTACTAACTTAACAACAACAAGTTTCATTGCAAATATTATTAGAATGGATGCATTGTTTTCTAGTTGGAATGATGCAAATTTGACATTGTCTTATGTAATTTATCCATAATTATCGTGACAAAACGCAATTTACTAATACTTCATATTGCCGTAATTTTATACATACTAAATTATAAAATTATCAAATTAGAGTAAAATAAAAATGAATTTAAAATTATTTTGTACAAAAACACAAATAACAAAAAGCCTCTAAACAACCAACTAACAACCAACTAACAACCAACTAACTACCAACTAACTACAACTAAATAACTCATCTAAATACAAAATATGTCTGTCACTAAAGCTAGTCAATTTGATTTGAGTAAGATCTCCTTTTCCGACGTTAAAGTTGACAATAATGGAAGAAAGATGGTTTTTGTAAATTATAACCGTGGAAAGGTGCTTCTTCAAACTCCAAAAATGTATCTTCCAAATGGTCTAAGACGTTGGAGAAAGAAGGATGTAACTGATAACAAGGATGATGCCTTTGAACTTGAATTGTCTTTTGGAACTCAACCTGATAAGATGGATAAAAATTCTATGGAAATCCGTGAATTTCACAAGCGTCTTACTGCGTTTGATGATCTTGTTAAGCAAAACATGATTAGTCATTCAAGTGATTGGCTTGGAAAGAAGAAGCTTAGTCTTGAAACGATTGAAGAAGGTGATCTTTATATCCCAAGTGTCAAAATTGCTAAAGATAAGGATGGTAATACTCTTGATTATCCTTCAAGAGTAAAGGCCAAGTTGGATCGTGAGCGTATTGGTGATTCTGATAACTTTACTGGGCGTTTCTTGTCTAACAAGAGATACAAGACTCCTGTTATGATTTTTGATGAACATAAACATCATCTTGAATTAAACGAATCTAATTACGATATTGTTCTTCCAAAGGCGGCTCAAGCAGTTGTTTTACTTGAACTAGTATATCTTAACATTGGAACACGTGTATCTGCCAAGTGGAAGTTAGTTCAAGGACAAGTTTGGTCTAATCAACAAACTATCACTGGATTTGCTATGATTGATGATGAAGAAACAAATGAATTGCCCGAAGATATTGAAGAAGAGGAAGAAGTCACTCACACTAATGAACAAGAACAACAAGAAGAAGAAGAAGAACAAGAAGAGGAAGATGACCTAGAACCCCCTCAACCAGTAGTAGCTGCTCCTAAAACAACTGTTAAACCTAGAACAAAACGAGGAGTTGCTGCATAAAAACTTATAAAATGTAATAAAAACTTATAAAATGTAATAAAAATTAAACCAGAATGTTAATAGCATTTTGGTTTAATTTTTTTTTATTGTAATAATAATAATGGAATATCTTGCATTGTTAGAAAATCCAATTATTCGGAGTGAAATATTGAATAAAAAAAGTAGATTCATCATTGTATCTTATTTTTGGGGAAAAGATAATAAGAATAAAAATTCTGTTAAAAATTTGACGTATGGAGAACAAGTAGAGCGTTTAATTGGTCAATGTCGTAAATTGAATATAAATTATTCTATAGCGGAATATCCAGTTTTTGCGAAAAAGGGTCTTTATCAGATTGCTCTTGGATTAAAGGGGCATTTTATTGCAAAGATGATGGATAATTATCCATCATATAATGTTATTTTTATAGATTCAGATTTACAAATTCTACATTATCCTCATTTATTTGAAATGGAAGCGGATTGTTTCTTTTTGAATTGGAATATGTATAGTACCAGATGTTTCAATCCTTATCAATTAGAATTACCAGGTGGAGTATTAGGCTTTGGTAATACATATGGTGCAAGGAGTCTATTAAAAATTTTAATAGATTACATGATTGATCATCTTTCATTGGCTGAAGATAAATCGTTTTCTGGAATTATAACCAGACATTTTATGAATACATATTTGCGTTGCGTATGGATTCCATTAAATTATATGTACATGTTTGATAAACATACTTACGATCCTTCAATTGGAAAATATACAAAAATAGTATCGTTAGAAAAAGAATTAAAAGGTGAAATATATACACCAAATGATATTGTCATGATTCATGAAGATTTTGAAACAGGAGCACTAGAAGACGTATTTTTACAAAAGGTAGGGAAAAAATCGCGATATCCACCTAGATTGGACACACAATTAGGTGAAAAATTAAGATGTATAGAAGTTAAATATAAAAATTATATAAATTTTGGATTAGATAAGCATCAATATACGAATTTTTCAAAAGATTTTAAAGAAAATGAAAAAGATGGGTTGTATGTCAACAAAATTTTAAAACCTATAAAATTGGATAAAAGAGTATTAAAATTAATACAAGATAAAAAGACGTTAAAATATTTGCAGTCTACTACGTTGCCATTTATAATAGTAACATGTATTAATAAACATACTGACAAAACAGATATAGATAATTTGAAATCCACATGTGACTCTTATAAAATTCCTCTTCTTATATTAGATGAAAGTGACCATGTAGCATTTAATAAAGCAAGTGTATTTTATACACTCTTTTCAAAAATAAATAAATCACTTGTTTATTTAGATCCACGTTTTGATATAAAACATTTTCCAAAATTATTTACTGTAAAAAATATGGATTTTATGACAATTAATTTAAATAATACTACTACTCATTTAAATGAAAAATTATGCTCTGATATCCGTATTTTAAAAACACATGATGATACTATTTATTATTTCGCAAATAATTCTCTTGTCATGGATTTCTTAAAAATATGGAATGAATATAATTATAAAAAATATATACAAAACAATTTTCAACATAAATCCTTGGAATATGCATTCAATATTTCTTTATCTATAAATAAAATGCGATGTTATTGGTTATCTAAAGATTATATATTAGGACCCGTATTATCATTTCCAAAAGATCAATTAAAATTAAAAAATGAATATCCTAATAAAAAGACAAAAACACTTACAAAAAAATTACGACAATGTGGTATAAAACCTAAATTAGATTTTGGTAATCCTTTACCCACACATTATCATGGAAGTGTCAATGGTGCAATTTATCATAATAAATATGGCCACTTGTTTTTAGAATTTTAATCTACATTTGGAAATAACAATTTGTCTACAGTTGTTCTAACACAAAATATTCTATGTAGTACAACTCCAATTAAAAATAGTATAAAGAGAGTTTGTATAAACGAAATATGCATCTTTACATAGTTTTTATTAATATATTTATGTATAAAATATGCAGCTATAACAGTTGCAACCACATCTATCACAGCGACATTATATATACGTATAGAATGCGCACCATCATTTGGTACACCAAACATATTTTTGTATTGACACAAAGACATGTATAATATACATGTAAAAAAATTTAACTGTATTTATAAAATTGAAACTTTAATGAATAAAATACAAAATAATATGTATGTATTTTTTTGTATTTGGATAATTATTCAATCTGTCTATTTTTTCACAAGTTTTTTTTATATCAACTTGTCTGAATTTTCATATATAGTCAATATTGCTAAAAGTTCTGCTGCGTTAATAAATATGAATAGTATGATATTATTACTCTCAATCAATCCATGTTTTAAAATAAAAAATAGGATTATTGTACACAAATTTATATTAGTTTCACTTTTATTATTTACTCTAATGCATACTGGAGCACATTTATATAATTATTATTTACTACAAAATTATAGTTTTATGTATAATACAATCTCTGGTGCAACAGGTATATTAGTGTATCTATGTATTTTTATGATAATTATTGGTATTTTATTAAAATCATATGAATTTTTTATATACAGTCACATTATATCTGCATATACTATTATTCCTTTATTGACATTACATGGATCTTTTTGTTTCATAAAAAATAAACAAGGTGAATGTAGTCCTAGTACATTTTGGATATGGATATTAGGGCCATTAGTATTCATCATGACATATAAAATATATTTTTATTATACTTGTTTTAAAAACTCTGCATATATATCAAATTATAAAGTACATTCAAATGACATCATAGAACTAGAATTTAAAAAAACACAATTTTCATTTAAACCTGGTGAATACATATATCTAAATTGTCCAAATATAAGCCGATTACAATGGCATCCATTTACGATTTCGTCTAATCCATTAAAATTCAATGTATTTAAACTATTCATAAAAAACAAGGGTAATTGGACATCTCAATTTATAAGTTTAATAAGAAATGGTACACAATTACCAAAAATATATGTAGGAAAAGGAAGATCAGTAAATTATTTAAAAGATTTGATAAACTATGATACTATAGTTATTTTTGCTAGCGGTATAGGAATCACTCCATTCATATCATTACTGAAATTATTTGATACAAGTTATACATATAACAATAATAAAAAAATTATATTACATTGGATATGTAGAGACCCTAGTGACTTTAATTTATTTTTAACCGATTTAATCACATTTTATTATAAAATAGAATGCCATTTATATATAACAAAAACAGACTCAAACTTTTATTGTAAACCATTCAAATTTCATTATATACGTCCAGACATAGATGACATCCTCCATAGAGCAAAAATTTTTGAAAATGTAAAAATATTACATTGTTGTTCACCTGAACTAACTACATCCATAGAAACAAATTGTAAAAAATATAAATTAATCTATGAACAAGGCGAATTTAGTATATAATAGATATATTAGTTTATATGTGAAAATTAAAATATCTATTCCTTTTATGGATATCTTATTAAAAATTGATTATAGAGAACATGCCTTTATTAAAAATTTAAGCGAAACTCATTCTAATACAATAAATTATGCTATAGAAAATTTACCTATTGGCGATTTTATCATTTATTCCACCCATAACATGACCCAAAACGTAAACGTAAACAAACACGAACACCACGATACAACTCAAAACATGACCCAAAACGTAAACAAACACGAAAACCACGATACAACTCAAAACATGACCCAAAACGTAAACGTAAACGAAAACCACGATACAACTCAAAACATGACCCAAAACGTAAACGTAAACGAAAACGTAAATGAAAACGTAAATGAAAACGTAAACGTAAATGAAAACGAAAATGTAAATGAAAACGAAAACAAACACGATACAACTCAAAACATGACCCAAAACGAAAACGAAAACGAAAACGCGACTCAAAACACTATGGAATTATTATATATTATAGAGAGAAAAACCATTAGTGATTTATGTTCAAGTATTACAGATGCTCGTTTTAGAGAACAAAAAACGAGATTGCTAAATTCAGTAAAAGATCCTTATAAAATTATATACATTATAGAGGGATCTAAAAAAACAGCAAGATTATCAAAGAAAATTATGGATTCTGCATTATTAAATTTAATGTTTAAACATCATTATCATGTCATATTTACTATAGATATTAATGATACTGTAGATACAGTAAAGTTGTTGTACGAAAAAATAAAAACGAATGTTATTGATACTAAATTAGATTTTAATAATAAAATATCTCCATTACCATCTAAATTAATAAAAAAATCTGATTCAATACAACCCAATATATTTATACATCAATTAGCTGTTATCCCAGGTGTAAGTATAGATATTGCTCAAAAGATTAGCATGATTTATCCCAATATGATCAGTTTATTAAATGCATTAAAAGAAGATGCATCTATTCTAAAGGATATTCACGTAACGAGTAAACGCAAATTAGGTAAAAAATTATCGGATAAAATATATACAAGTTTATGCATGTAAGTTAAATTTAATTGTAATTGAAAAAAAATTAAATTTAAACACATTTGCTCAAGTTACCTAAAAGAAATTCCTATATAAACAACTCTATTAGGAGTTCCAGGGGGATTATTTACTACACTATCCCTTGTAAAAAAATCTTTAAATTTTTGAAACCCGTTTCTACCTAATCTAGACAAATATATACTTAATACTCCCGCCGCAACTGGAGATGCCATAGATGTCCCAGACGATAATCTAAATCCTCCACCTGGTCTAGCTCCACTTAAACCAACACCTGGTGCATAGACATCTACACATGAACCAAAATTACTAAATCCAGCACGTTGATCATCATTTATACCAACCGCAGCAACCGTGATAGCAGACGCTTCACCTGCTGGACTACGTTGACATGCATCTGCGTTTTCATTACCTGCTGCAACTACAAAAAACACTCCCTGATCAAAACTACTCTTCATAGCAGTATGTAGGGCTATATTTAATCCACCACCTATTGACATATTTATAACAGATATTCTATTAGATGTCTTTGATCTCTCTGTCACCCATGAAATCGCATTAATAATACCAGCAAAAGAACCAGAACCACTGCATCCCAATACTTTGACAGAAATTAAATTAGCTCCATTCGCAACACCTCTAGTTTGACCAACCGCTAAAGATGCAACATGAGTACCATGTCCATGACAATCACCATTAATACCGTCCCCAATAAAATTTGGACCCTGTAATCTATTAATATTACTAAATTCACTATGCGCTAAATCAACACCAGTATCTAGAATATATACATCCACGTTATTTGTGGCTTTGGTGACATATGGTTCATTTAAAGGTGCCCGTTGATCTATACGGTCTAAATGCCATTCTGTAGCAATAGAAGCCATACCATTCTTTTCAATGATATAATCCTGTGATAATAAATTTAAATCAACATTGGATATATTTGAAATAAATAAAAATTCCTGATTCCGTATTTTTGTTTTAGATTGTACTTTAATACGCGCATTCATTTTTTTAGATAGAGATGCAACACCACCTTTTTTAGGTGTTAATATATATTTAATATCATTTGTATTCAATGTGTACACAAAGGGAATATCAAAATAAATATATAGTTGTAAAAACACACACATAATATTGTTAAACAACATGTTGTTTAAAAATATATTATTCTTATTTTTAAATTAATTGTTAGTCTTTCAGTCTTTCAATTGTGGGATATATTGTTTTGCTATATGTGTACCGATAATTCCAGAAGCATCGTATTGCGAAATTTCAGATTTTTGTATTTTTGTTATATAATTCAACATTTTATCTAAATTGTTATGGAATGATTTCTTATCGAAATTCGGTTTAGAGTAATTAGTATAAATAAAATTGAAAAGAGATTTAGAGGTGGAATAAAGATAATCATATTTTTTTTCAAAAAAATCGGATGGAGGCATATTATTTCCAGAACGATAATGATTCATGTCAAAGATAAACTGATCAACTTGTTTTTTCAATTTATCAACTTTTGTATCATGAATATTATTTGACATGTTTAATGTTTAATATAATAAAATAAAATTATATTTACATATGAGCGATACTGATGTTAATCTAACTAAATCTAAGCAGAGTCATTTATTTCTCAATGATAAAAATGAAATTAATATAATTATTTTAATTTGATAAAATGAGTGACATTGATAAAACAAGTGATATTGACGAAACTATTACTATGAAAACTAAACAAGTAGATATAGTACAATTGATTACTAAAATTAAACGATTATCAACAAAGGAGAAAAATCATATATTAACAATATTAAAAAAGAATAATATTCCATATACAAAAAATTTGAATGGATATTTTTTTAATTTAATAAATTTAGATGAAGTCATTTATTCTAAAATAAATCAGTGTATTGATTTAATAGAAAAAAATAGAGAATTGATTGAATCTCTTGAAAAAAAAAGAGAATTGCATATAGAGTATTACAAAACGCTTATTGAAAACAAGGTAACCGAAAGATTAAATCGTAAAAAACAACATTTCTATGATCAAATAGAAATAACAAATTTATTTCCTGATTATACTATATATAAAAAAGGTTCTAGTAAACAAAATAATAAATATATAGATGTAGATGAAATGATGAAATCAAAAAGATTTAAAATACCCAAAAATTCAATGTATTATAAAATTAATCAAATTCTTAATAAAAGAAAGAAACGTTTTACTGTACATAACACAAACAATGATGACAATTCATTTGAAATATTAGACGATTCTATCAATGATGATTTATCCATAGTACAAGATGAAAGTTATATACTAGATAACTCTTATATATCCGATATGGATGAAGAAATTAACGACGATGATGACAACCCCAATGACGATGATAATCCCAATGATGACGACATACCCAATGATGATGTCGATGATATTAATTTAGAAACAAGTGTGATTGATGATTGCGATGATTTGTCATCCGATAATGACGAATCATTAGAAAGTAAATTAGAATTTTATAAAAATCTATTAAAACAAGATGGTTATGTATTTGATGATGATAAACATGTTAAAATGAAACATCAGGCTTACATTTATTAAAAAATTCATCGAAAATAATCTTGATATGATGATACGAGTCTACGACAATAGATACATCTATATCATTGTCATCAATACATCTTTTAAAAGATTTTACTAGTTCTTTTGGATTAGAATATGTAAGAAAATCATGATATTTTTGTGGTAATTTATTTTTCAAAATATTCCCACCAAATAGTATACCCAAATAGAACATATATGCATGTTCTAATGGATATTTTTCACACCTGTCAATAAATGATATTAATGTATCTGATGCACTAGTCAAGATTGTATAAGTGTCATGAATACTTATAGTTCTATGTAATTGTTGTAGTATATTATTGTCAAGTTTTGAGTACAATAACGGATTTTGTAAAGTATAGATACAAATTTTATTAAAATTCATGTATAATTCATTCGCTATGTCATTCTTACCTATGAATGACACAAATGGGTGCGTGTCTACAATTGAATGCGCATCATAAGTTTCTTTATATAATCTACTTGAATTAGAAATCGTTTCCATGTACGTAAATACATTTTTAACTTTAAATTAACACCCTTGAAGATGTAAAACACCGGTTTTAATTTAAAAACAACTTGTATTATAATTTAATGAATTACAATTTAGAGGAATTCAAGTCACATTTTTTAGTATATGATTTTGATAATTTATTAAATTCTGCACATGTAAATTCAGATGAATATTTGATGTATAAAAAAGAATATATTTCCAAAACAATAGAACATTATGAATCTTTAAAAAAATTAATTGAGAAATATAATAAACTTGTAAATAATTATGAATATAATGAATCAGATAATGTTAAGAAATATACGTATACATATGTAGATAAAAATATATTTAATACTATCAATGATGAGATAAAAATTATTTATATTAAACAGCGACAATTGTATACAAGTTTGATGTCACATATAGAATTTTTAAAAAAGATACGTCCGTAAATCAAAGTATTATATTTCAAATAAGGGTCGCATACAATTGAAATAAGCCGTACATTTTGTATAAAATGATGTATTGTCATCAAAATTTAGATTACAATAACAATTATATGCATGTTTAAATTTATCTGATTTTATTAAGAAATAAATAGACAACAACATTACTAAAACTGTTATAATATAACAAATAGTATTCCAATTAGTTGCACTTATGTCATAAATAGGAGATATAAATTTGTGTGAAAATGTGTCGGTATGATTTAGACCTCTTAAATGTGATTCTAAAAGGGTTAATGAACATGCATTTGAATTATTTACCCAATGTATAAGCAAACATAAACAAAAAGCTATATGTAAAATCAGTAATGCTGGATTATATGTAAATGGGGCAAATAATACAAACAAAATTACGACACAATGAAAAATAAATATGACATTTGCCAATATTTCATTAGTATGCGATTTTTTTTCATTTAATACAACCTTTTCATTTTCTAAAGATGACATTATTATATATTATACTAGCATAAAAAAAATGTTAATATGATAATCACGTTTAATATAAAAAGATATTATCTGAATAAATAATATTTAAACAATGGAAGGAGATGAAAATAAAACAGATCATATTAATCAAGAATTCGTAGATGGTATGAATCAGAAGGCTGAAACAAGAAAATTGGTACCCAATAAATACCAACATCAAATACATGAATTGACATTAAAATTAGAAGAATTAGATGTACAAATGAATATTAAGGAATGTGAAAATAAATTATTCAAGGATAATATAAATACAATTCAGGTTCAATTACAAGAAAAAAGTAATACAATAAATGAGTTAAATACAATTATTACTACATTAAATACTGAAAAAGATAATAAAGAAAAAGAAACGACAAACTTGTTATCCGATGCGAATACAAAATTAGCTAATTTACAAACAATGTATGATAACCTCCTTAATGAACATAATAATGCAATTACTACACAAAATCAATCTGTCACAGATTCCTCAGTTATGCAAACAAAATACGATGAGTTGGAGTCAAAATATAATAATATGCTAAAATTATATAATGATAAAGTACAAGATAATAATAACATGATGGCAAAGTTTAATAAATCACAGAGTGAATTAAAATTAAAACAATCCAGTATACAAGAAATTGAAGATACTGTATCTATTATTAAACATGAATTAGAAACTACAATGAATAACAATATAATTTTAGCTAAAGAAATTGTTGAAAAAGATAATTATCTTAAACAATTAAATAATGAGATAAATGATTTAAAAAAACAATTAGAAGAAACGCCTACAACACCTGTAACACCTACAACACCTACAACACCTGTAACACCTACAACACCTACAACACCTACAACACCTGTAACACCTACAATACCTAGTTATAAACGTAATAATAATGTTAGACCTAATAGAAGACGTTAATGTGTAAAAATTATAATTTTTTCATCCGAATGTGCAGAATTTTCTGTATAATTTAAATCATTCTCCCTTTTTTCTATTGTTTTCTCTTCAGGTGAACAATAAAACTCGTTTTCTAAATCTACTAGGTAATATAATTTACCCGACGTGTTCGGAATACCCGACGTGTTCGGAATACCCGACGTGTTCGGAATACCCGACGTGTTCGGAATACCCGACGTGTTCGGAATACCCGACGTGTTCGGAATACCCGACGTGTTCGGAATACCCGACGTGTTCGGAATACCCGACGTGTCATGCAATTTATTTATAACGAATGTTTGTATATTTTCTTTATGTGCTTCAGAATAATTGGGTAAATCTGAATTTTCGTGTGTGTCTGTGTCCGGAATACCCGGTGTGTCCGTGTCCGGAATACCCGATGTGTCAGATGTGTCGTTTATTATGTGTGATATAGGGATATATTTTTGTACAAGTAGTTCTATGATATGTGAGATATGGTATTCTATTAAATGCGTGTGTGTTATTTTAGGATGCTCATAAAAATATTTAGATACATATTTTAAACATTTATACCAAAAAGCTGATAAATCAGGAACATTGATTTGGAAATCTTGTAAAGATTGAGATGGAAAGAGATATAATAATATTTTTGTATATAGAATAAAAATTTGATGGAATGTTTTTAATAATTTATAGTGATTTAGTTGATATTTTTTAGAAATATATTTTAAAAAATTGTTATATTCCTTTTCTTTTCTTTCTTCGGACCAATGTGGAATTTTTAATAAAGATGATTGAAAATCTTTAGTTGATTCAGAACTATTTCTTTTAAAATTCATAAATTTTATAAAATATTTTGAAAAAACATGTATGAGTTGCGATTTATAAATATTGAGCTTATTTTTATTGATATAGTCTGTCATGTATTTCTTTAATATATGCAATTAAATTAAATTTGAAAATCATGACGATTAAAATATTAATTTATTTTCATGTATAATTAAAATTATATATGGATAAACATTTATTTGGAGATACTAACTTTAATGTATTAGTTGTAGTAGTTGTTATAATTACATTTATTATCGCTAGAATATTAAAAAAAAGGAATAAAATTAAGAATTATTTTATAGTTCTCATTGTCCCACTATTAATGTATATAGGTAAGTGGTACACTAGTTCCAACGGTTCCAACGGTTCCAATGGTTCCACCGGTTCCAATGGTTCTAATGGTTCTACCGGTTCTAATGGTTCTAATGGTTCCCGTGATTCAGTAGGGTCCTCTACGACGGAATTAAGTGATTTGTTTTCATTAAATTCTAGCAATTAATTTGATTACAAAATACGAATTACACAAATGAACAAAAAATGAATAAAATATGAATATTATTTTAAATGTATAATATTATATGCAAGAATTAGAAAGTATAAAATATTATGATGATTATGATTCTGAAAATTTTGATGAGATGCTGGATAAATATGAGTTTATGGAAATGAAACATACTATTTCGCCTATATTACCACGACAGATGTTGGTACGTAATATGATATCTCTTAATACATTATATGATAGTATTTTATTGTATTGGTCAGTTGGAAGTGGAAAAACAATTGGTGCCATTTCTATAGCCGAGGGATTCAAGGAATATTTACACGATATGGGTAGAAAAATTGTTGTTCTCGTTAAAAATGCAAATATTGAGAATAATTTTATAAATGAATTATTAAAATATGATTATTTAAACTATATAACAAAAGAAGAACGTGCTATTCTAGAAGACAAAAAAATTGATAGCGAAGAAAAGGATACTGTACGACGTATGATTAAAAAACGTATAAGACAAACGTATACTTTTTATACATATGGTATTTTTCATAAAAATGTTAAATCCAGAGAAATAGTTGATTTAAATGATACTGTACTTATCATTGATGAAGCTCATAATATAGCTGGTAGCGAGGTATATGTATCATTATCAAAAATATTACAAAAATCTTATAATTACAGATTGGTATTATTGACGGCAACGCCTATATATGATAATGCAAAACAAATATTTGAAATATCTAATCTATTGAATATGAATCATAAAGATCATTTAATACCAATTGATGTTAGTCTTTTTACAGGTAAAGATAATCAATTACCCTTGTTAAAAAAGCAAACGACAGAATCCGAATCCATTTTTAAAGGACAAGTTATAGAGATGACAGAATATGGCAGAAAAAAATTAAGAGAATCACTTAAAGGAAAAATTAGTTATTTATCCATAGAAAATGAACAAAATATTAATTTACCTGAAAAAATTGAAATGGGTGAAAAAATTAAAGAAAATGATATGTATATTTTCCCATGTGAAATGAGTGAATTTCAATATTCACAATATAAAAAGGCGATGGATGAAGATACATTCCACCATATTTCTTTTTATGATAATAGTAGACATGCATCTACATTTGTTTATCCAAATGGCGAGTATGGTACAGAAGGATTTAAAAATTATTTTAATTTAGTAGGGAAACAATTTAGCATTAAAAAGGAATATCAAAATATATTGACTACAGATTTGAAAAAATTTTCAACAAAATTATATCATATGTTGGAAAATATTAAAAAATGTGATGGAAATATATATATATTTTCTAGATATGTTAATTATGCGGGTATAGAGTTAGTAAAACAAGTATTAAAAGCCAATGGATTTTCAGAGAAAACAAATGAAATAAATTCTTTCCAATTATATGACGAAACAAAAACACCCAATGCTAGAAATAAATTATTAACTATATTTAATTCACCTGAAAATAAACACGGTGAAAAAATAAAAATTATTATTGGTTCTATGATTAGTGCAGAAGGTATAACTTTAAAGAATGTGCGTCAAGTTCATATTTTAGAACCTCGTTGGAATATGAGTTCTTTAGATCAAATTATAGGTAGAGCTGTTAGACATAATTCTCATATCAATTTACCTATTAATGAAAGAACAGTTGAAATTTATAAATATTGTGCAACTTATAAAGATCAACTATGTGTAGATAAAGAACAATATAAACTCATTCATGATAAACATCAAGCAAATAAAAAAGTAGATATTGTTTTAAAACAATCAGCAATTGATTGTTATTTGTCAAATGACACAAAGTGCAATATCAACAAACCTAATATAAATATAGATAAATCTACTTATAATTTATATATAGATTTTTATGATAAATATGGAATAGAATATAGTATAAATAAGATCAAAGAATTGTTTAATGAATATTATATTTGGTCATTTGACGATATCGTCAATTACATTATATCACATGAAAAATATATGACAATTGAAAGTATTATAAAGGCATTGGATACAATTGTTATAAATAAAATGACATTAAAAAATGACGTAGGCCGAGAAGGATTTGTTATACATTCTGGACATTTATATATATTTAATCCCTATGATGTCCCAATGAACTCTAGTATATACGCAAAAACACTTGATTATACTGAAAAACGCAATTTATATACATTGTCATCATTTGTTCAAATGCAAGGCGACCTAGATCAAGACTTGCTTTATACAAAAGAAAAGGAAAAAGAAAAAGAAAAAGAAAAGGAAAAAGAAAAGGAAGATACTATTTCTGAAATGGACGTAAAATATAACGAACATATCATCAAAAGATTTAATGACAAGGAAATAAAATTATATGGTTCATATCGTAAAGGTGTTAAACATGGTTTTGGTGATACGGATGGTAAATTTAGAATCATTGAAAATATCATTTCCGTATCATCTGGGGATGAAGAAGATAGTCGCTTGATCAAAACAGGTAAAGTAGGTACATGTTATAAAAAGGAAGAATTATTTCAAATTATCACAGATGCGAATATACCTCATGATAATTATAATGAAAAGGAATTTGAAAAGTTGAAAATTAAACAACTTGTCTCTATTATAGAAAAATATGTCAAACAAGCAAATCTTGTATTAAAATAATCAACGTTACTAACCAATAACAATTACACAATTACGTAATTATTACGCAACAATTACATAATAAATACGCAATAATTACGCAATAATTACGTAATAACAATTACAACACAATTACAATTACATAATAATATATAACATGAGAAATTTATTTTCACAAGTCATACTATACAAGATAAAGATATGAAGATAAAAGATATAGGATTTTTAAAAGATAAAGAATATGAAATATTGTTAGATGATTCTATACAGACAATCAAAGAAAAATTTTTTGTGATGGAGGAATTTGATATAAAACGTAATCCTAATGTATTAAGATTAGTACTTGATAATGAAGATGTAACAAGTTATCTATTCAAACTAAAAAAATACACAGACTTGAATCAATTACGTGATATAGAAATAAAGAGTTTATATGATGAAATACACAATGTACACAATGAAATGCATGAAAAAAATATGGAAGATTTATATACATATTTTAAAAATATATATGTTGATTTAACGATAGAAGATTTGGAGCATATATACAAAACATCTGACAAAACATCTGACAAAATATCTAACAAAACGTCTGACAAAACGCCAGATTACGTTAAAAGATGGCAAGATGAATACAAGAAATTAACAAACAAATATAAATTATTATATAAACAAGAACGTGATAATTTAGATTATCGTATGAAAAAAACAAATGACTTGCATGACACGCATATATATTCAGTTGTATTTAATTCTGTTGATATGGAATACAAATTAAATGATTCTTTTGAAAATAAGTCATTGTTTATAAAATTGCAAGATATTTTTTATTATTTACAATTGGATGCAGATATCCCTTTGATTGCATTAGATAAAAAACAATTAGGGGTGAACAGTGGAAATGCTCAAATCCATCCATTAGTAAAGATATATGATAATTTAGAAGAAGCTGGGTTAACAGAGAAAAAGGTATCACAGTGGATTTTAAATGAAAGATTAGAAGGATGGAAAGAAAAACGAAGAGTGAGGACCTATAAATATATAAGTGGGTTAATGATGAAAGTTAAATTAAATTTAGGCGGAGAATCACATGATATTACATATATGACTCTTACATTAAAACAAAATGGGTTATTACAGATTAACGTAGAATTAACTTTTCCTGTACCTTTAGAAATAATGTTAAATGCGGTAAATACAACTGTTAATACAGTACTTGAAAAATTAAATAAACTAGTATTTACTATGATACAAAATGTTGATATCACTTTGGAACATATCATTTCATTTACAAATTCATATCAATTAAATTTTTATATCTATGATGTTGATTTTTATCATCTCTTGTCACTTGATTATATAAAAAATAATATTGTTGGATTAGTAGATCGTAGTACACCTGGTATGTTGTCTGCAAAATTTGTAAAATATGGGTATAAAACTTTATTAAATATAGAAGATAATAAATATGATCAGTCAAGTAGTATCATTAAAATATATAATATTACTAGTTTAAATGAAGGAAATGCCATCATTACAGTACTACATAAACTAAATGAAATGTTTCATACAATTGATAAAAACCCTAAACCTGCAAAAACGTTAGAAGAAAAAGAATCAGGATTTGCTCGCAAATGTCAGCATAAACCTATTGTATTAAAAGAAAAGAATGAAAATGTAGATAAAATTCATTCACTTCAATGGAATAATAAAAAATACAAGTGTGATTTAAAAGAACATACGTATATAGGATTCACTCGTCAAGGAATATTATGTTGTTTTAAAAATAACCAACAAGGTAAGGAACAATATATATTAAATACAAATCCAAAGGCTTTAGATATACTTGTTCAACCTTCTAATTATAAAATTACATTAAAACACCAAAATATAGAGACATTTGTTATAAAATTAGTTTCGCCCATTAGATATGATATTCGCGATATGTCAAAATATTATTATATAAATAATGATGATTTGCAGCCATTGATTGCAATTGTCGAAAAAGAATTGGTAAATGATATAGAAAAGACTGAACATGAATTAAATTCAAAAGGTATATCTATGTGGTTACCCACTGTGACTTTATCTAAATTACTTTATATATCTGATGAAATAGATAAAAAGAATCCACCTGATTTTTCTAAAAGAAGTCTTGGCGATATAAATAAAATGTGTAGTGACAATGACAAAAAACGGTATTTTGGTTATAATAAAAAATCTATTCCTGATTGTTTCTTAAATAAACCTCCCTTGAGACAAGAATATGTATTGGACGGTATATATAAAACTAAAATATTAAAACATGATCTCATAGATAAACAAATTGGTGAATTACCTGAAAAATTAGGTAAAATATTAAAGGCAAATAGAGAATTATTAAACAGAGAAGAGGGAGATTATTACAAGATTAGTATTTTAAAAAATAATTCGTTCATTAATGCTATTTGTTTAGGTGTTACAAATAAACCATTTAATATGATTTTCTACAGCGTTTTCAAAGTGGAATTACTAACATATATGAAAAATAATGAAATTGTATTTCCTGAAACCTTTAGTACCAAAGAAGATTATTTAAATCATATTATAAATATGTTCAACTCTTATAGAGATATTTATTGGAAAGACATTATTGATGTATTAGAAGATATGACCCAACATAATATCATTATACTAAATGAATTAAAACAAGACGATTATAAAATTATATGTAAAAAAGACTTTAAATACCAACATTATTTAGTATTGTTAAAACAAGATCAACATTTTGAAATTGTGACACGTGCTGTAAGTGAAGCACGTGACGTCCAGAAAAAAATCAAGATATCTTCTAAAAAAGATGAAACCTATATTACGAAACATACAATAACAAGTTTTAGTGAAAATGAATCTCTTGTTGATCTACTTTTAAAATATCATAAAGCATCATGTCAAATTATAAACAAATACCCTGAAAGTTATAAATATGATGAACCTTATGACATTAAATACATATTAAACATATCTTGTCCAAAAATAGGTCAATTGAAGTATAAAATTATTAATATTTACAACAAGATATTATTTATTATGACAGATAAACATTTTATGATTCCAATTAAAGAACATGAACAAGATGTATCCATACAATTAGAAACAATAACATTGAATACGGTTATAGAACGTAATATGTTATTAGATTTAGAAACTTTTACTGATTACATGGATAAATTAAATTCATGTTTAGCAAAGGAATTACAAATAAGAGAAATAATTGATTCCGATATCGATAAGGTAGGTGGAATAGTAACGAATATGTATATCATTATACCTTATTTACAATCTGATAAAGTAAATTCACGTAAAATATATTATCCTGGAGTAGATGATTTATTAAAATACGAAACTGGAGATATTACAAAAGAAATAGATATTGAAGATCATATAAATTATACTAAAACTACCCTGTCCAATGTTATAGAATCACTCCCTAATAAAGAAACAGTAATAGACGCCATGAAAAAATTACATAAAAGTACAAAATATACTAGATCTGAAAAAATTAACAAATTGCTTGACATGTTTAATAAAATTAAAGAAAGATTTGATGAAAGTGAAATTGTACATAGTTGGGATACGCATTACATAGATTTTATATTCCGACATATCGCAAATCAAGTTATTAATTACAATATTTATAGTTTATTGAATAAAATTGATACACGTGTTATTCGTATAAAAGATAATACAATTATTTACAATATGAATGATATGAATAAATGGTTACAAAAATACAGTAAAATAGACGAAGAATAATTTAAAATTAATAATTTAATTAATTCAATAAATTAATTAGATGAAAAAGGCGACGAGTGAAACGACGAGCGAAACGACGAGCGAAACGACGAGTGAAACTGATGTTCCTGTTTTATTGGATAGTGACTTGGATAAATTTAAAATAGCTAAGACTATATGTGAAACTGTATATAAAGAAATTAAAGCAAAAGTGTTGGAAAAAAGTACATTGGTGATCAGTGATTTGAACAAGTATGGAAATAAAAGAATAATGGAAATGTTGAGTAATATTTTCAAAAAAGAAAAGAATAAGGGAATAGCTTTTCCTACATGTATTAGTTTAAATAATTGTTTAGGTAATAACTTGGATTCATTTTATATAGCGCATTCTATAAAGAACAATGATATTGTTAAAGTAAAATTGGGTGTAAGTATAAGTGGTCATATCAATATGTTGACAGAAACATTTGTGGCGGGACATAACAAAGAAGTAGAAGAAACTATAAAATTATTAGATGATATTCATACGGAAATAAAAAAAATAGTAAAGTATTCATGTACAAATGATGACATCAGGTTATATATAGAGAGTAAATGTGCAGAAAATGGAGTATTTCCTATTGAAAATTGTGTAAGTTTCCAAGGATGTCAAAATCATTTAAAAATGGACGAATCAAAATGTGTTATATTAAACCATAGAAAAAAATATGACAAGGATGATATACTTATCACAGAGGACAATACATGTTATGAAATGTTAAAGAATGAAATATATCATATACAATTAGATGTGATGCCTTTAGATGTTCCCGTTAAAATAAGATCGTCAAATTGTTATATTTATGCCTTTAATGAATATCATTATTCGTTAAAATTAAGGCAATCTAGATTATTTTATAATACTGTTATGAATGATCATAAATATTATGCTTTTGATATGAATAATTATGCTAAAGATGCAAAAAATAAGGCAGGATTAAAAGAGTGCATTGAAAAGGGAATGTTGAATACATATCCTGTATTATATGTTCATAGCAATGAGAAACATGAAAAACACTCAGAACCAATACCTATTGTATCTAAAATGTTTACGATTATAATTTAGTACAAATATGATTAATTAAATTTATTTTCAAAATTAAATTTATTTTCAAAATTAAATTTATAAACGTAATATATAAATGGGTGGAACAACTTCAGTTGCAGAAAAGGTCGCTACCTCATGTGTATATGAAAAAGAGGATTTTAATGAGAAATTAGATATTATTAGGGATGCTAACAAAGTATGTCAATTCTATGCTAGTTTATTGTTATCCGATAAACCTATGCCGAATGTATTGAGTAAATATGTTAATTTTTCTGGAAAATCTGAGGAATATTTTATTGTACATCGCAAGGAAGTAAAGGAATCAATTGGATCATCTTATTATGATTTTTACCAAAAGCTAGGTCAATTACAAAGTACATATGAAGGTCCTTTTACGAATCAAAATGATCGTAGAACATTAATTGCTGATATTTTTAACAAGTGTTATAATGTTCAACAATCATTAATTGAAGATTTATGGCATTCATGTGATAATTATGGTATGGCGCCTCAGCACATTGAAGATACAGAATCGTCAGAAGATCATACTGATGCGAAAACAGATAAGGTATCACAAGAACCTTCTGAAAAATAAATTGTTTAGATATTACTCAATTTATACGCATCTTCTGGATAATATAATATATTATCATATTCAAAATCAAGTACTGTTTTTTCTCCATTACAAATACCATTCGTATGACATCCTAAATGATATAGTATTTGATGTTTAAATTTTTTTGTATTATTGTTAGAGACATTCGTATCTAAAACAATATATGGTAAAATTGTATTGGGATCTGGACTCTCGGTAGATTCAATGGTATAACAATCTAGGAATTTAATAGATGGAATAGAAGGGCAATCTGGAATATATGGACAATTTGAATATTTGTTTGGACGTCTACTGAATAATAATAAATGTGTTGAATCAATAGATCTTATATATTCAGTTATTTCTGTCAACCATTCTATAGTAGGAATTAAATTACGTGTATTAAAATAATAACCAATGTCTATCATACAAATATTAGGATCATCTTTATACATTTTATTTGTATATGGGTTATAATGATTTAACCAATTATGTATAAATTGTTTATATTCGGATAAAATAATAGGATTAGTCCAAAATTCATCCGCAATTGCATTCAATGATAATGACGCCTTGTTACACAAATATGAATATAATTCTTCACTCATAAATGATACAATTAGTTTAATTCCATATTCTTGAGCCGTATAAAAAATAAAATCTATATGATTCCATATTTCTTGATTAGGTGTTTGTAGTAGAGCTGGGTTTAGACCTAATTTACCACTATAAATGCATGTTTTATCTAATTCTTTCATAGAATGAAAAATTTCTGTAATTTGATATTTTGAAGCCTTTATTCTATTTTTTACAAATCCTAACCATTCTGCACATACTCCTTTTATATTAAACTCTGTACTATTTGATATGAACTGACCATTTTCGTATGTAACAAATGGTGAATTATTTTTTGTTGGATAGTAAATAGAAATATATTTAGAATTTTTATCTGAAATCTTGTCTTTACGCATGTAGCAAATAAAATCTTTGTTTGGTCTAACATCGTCAGGATTTTCAAAATCAAACCCCTTTTTAATATATGCAATTTTAGAACTTTTATGATAAAGAATAACATCATATGGTTCATTGAGTAAAACATTTATATCTACTGCCTTGAAATGTTTATGCGAAAATTGATAGGATTCTCCTATAACAATACCATCATATTTAATCCATAAAGGATTATCATCTTGTGTAAATAAATATACTGTCATATTATATATAAAACAATAAAAAAATAATAATTTATTTAATGTAAAAATGAATTAACGCAAAAATTAATTTATAAATTAATAATATACAAAATCATGTCATCGCCCTTATCAACTGTCTTTGATGGAGATGTTACTATAAATACTGGATGTGATATTCCATCATTTGGATTAGGTGCCCTTACTGTAGCGAATAACACATATATTCTTGGAACAGCTGAATCAACTGATTCTAATACAGGTGCGTTAGTAATTACGGGTGGTCTTGGAGTAAATAAGGATACCAATATGTTAGGGTATTTAAATGTAAGTGGTACAAGTTATTTACAAACCACGTTAGTAGATGTAACTTCGGGAAGGTTTTCTATAACTGGTGGTAATGTATTAAATGCGAATACTGGTACTGTATTAATAGATGTAACATCAACTGTAGATATCAAGTCTCAAAATAATAAAGTTACTATAAATTCAAATTTAAATGATAGCGAAGCTATCGTACTTAAAAATTTAAACAATGCTGGTGGTATACGTATTGAATCAGGTCAATCAAGTGGATTAAATTTCGTTTCTGGTAATGGAGGTATTCAAGGGATGACATCGGCTGGATCTATAAGTTTAACAGCAAACAATAACAGTGCACAATTAGTTGTAAACAGTTCATCGGGAAATCAAAATTTAACACTTAAATTAGATGGTGAGCAAGATAATTCATTGATGATTCAGAGTTCGGGTACAAATGCAACAAAGCCGGCTATTGTTATACAATCTATGAATAATGATGGTGCCATTTATATACAAAATAATACGGGTGGTACAGCTACGGGTGCTATGGCTACAAATGGACAAATTAATATATTATCTGGTCAAAAGGGTATTAATATAGCTTCAAATACGAATGGTAATATAAATATTACTGCAAATGCTGCGGCCAGTAAGTTTGTTGTTATGAGTCATTCAAATAATGATAATTTATTTTTGGGTACCCAAATTCCAATCGGTGATGTTGCAACTGATAATAAAGTTGATGTCAGTGGTTCAGGTACAAGTGATGCAATCGTTTTAACTTCAACTACAAATACGGGTAATATCGTATTACAAAATCTAACACAAGGAAATTCTTCTTCTGGTTATATAAATGTGTACGCTGGTTCAGGAGGATGTAATATTAATGCAAAAGGTTCAGGTCCAAATTCTGGCGTGCATATATCTTCAACCGGTGGAAATAGTTCTTTTGTATCCGTAAATGGTAATTTAGCAATTGCTGCAACAGGTGGTAACAGTGTTTCTATTAAATCAGATGCTGCCTCTGCTTCAGCTATGCTTATTCATTCTTATGGTGCAAATGGTGGTATTGATGTTAACGCTGTTGGCAGAGTATCTGTACAATCAAGTGATGTATCTAATGGTATTAATATTGGTACATTAAATACAGTCCCTGTTCGTATTGGTACAAGTACTTCTGTTACAACTGTTTATGGTGATTTAAATGTAATGGGAACTACTACAACGATTGAAACAATTGTAACACAAATCAAGGATAATATTATAGAATTAAATAACGCACCAGCTGGATCAGCAAACGCTGGTGTAGCCATGAAAAGATATCAATATGCCAATGATACTGGTTCAGGAGATGTAGTAAGTGATACTCCTGAAATTACTGATACTGCTCAAGGAGGAACTACTACTTCAATTACATTATCTGCATCAGATACAAAAGCAGATGATTATTATAACGGATATTGGGTCAAAATTACTTCAGGTACTGGTTTAAATGAAGTAAGAAGAATTAAATCGTATGATAGTACTACAAAAATTGCAACCATTTATACAACTGTAGATCAAACAACCACATTACATAGCCCAACCCCTGTTCAAGGTTTAGATTTTACTACAGCACCCGATTCTTCATCTGTATATGGATTATATCCATGTCAATATATCATTACTCAGTGGAATGAATCAACAAAACAATATGAAATTATATGTTCAAATTATACGGTAGAAGATAATTTAAATAATTCTACACCTCCTATTGCTCATTACGTAGATATGCGTATTCATGACTTAATTGCCAATGATATTACTGCAAATAATCTTACCGTAAATACAATTAATGGTAGTACAGCAGATTTAACATTTAATGTTACCTTAGATGATAGTAATACAACTCCTGTAACTATGACTAATTTCTTAAGTGGTGGTGGTGTGTATATTGTTATGATCAAACCAACTACTTCTACTACACGTTGTGCAGCTATTTTCCTTATTGGCCAAATAGGTAACGGATCAGTGTGTGGTCAAGTTGTAAGATTAATCGGTGTTAAAGGCGCGTCTGGAGAAAATATTGATATTCAATGGCCTGCTTCAGGAAAACCACAATTATTATATAAACCCGCACCAGGTGTTGCAGGTACAACAACATTTAAAGTAAAAGTAATCAGCGTTTAGTTACACGCAATTACGTAATTATATTAAAATAAATAATTACGTATATTTAACTTTCGTTAGTTCTTCTAACAATTTCTTTTACTGTATTATTGTATTTACTAAGTGTTAATATAAAATCATTTAATATGTTTAAAAATATATTGTTAAACTTCTTTTTTATATCCAAGATTAATACGACTCTTGTTTCATCTGTATCATTTCGTACCCAATGTTCGTATGTATCATCGAACATTACATCTTGGCCTTCAGACCATTTATATGGAATATTATTTATTACTATTTTACACTTTTCTGTATCCATAGGTGTTAGTAGGGCTAAATGATATCTCATAATACCTTTATACGGACCGCAATGAGGAGGTATTACTTTTCCACCAGGTAAAACACTGAACGTTGCTAGTACACATCCCGGTATTTTAGATATTATATCATACGTTTTTGGAAAATATTTTATTTTATTCGTATCTTTATTATAAACCCGTAAGAATAACACTTCCCACGGAATATCTGATATATCATAATCATCAATTTGAACATCATCAATTTGCACATCAACATCTATGTATTTATAACTTTTTAATTTGTTACTTTTTATATAATTCATATATTCTTCTTTAATTATTTTATAGTGTTCTCTCAATTTTATACACCATTCATAATTTGTATCATAATATTCGCAATTATTTTCAAATTTTGCATATATATGATTAATTTGATGAGCAATTTTATATCCCGAAATATTTGTCAATATAAGATAAATTATTATTAACATTAATATACATGCTATTAATATTATAATTTTCACATTCATCTTAATTTATATTACATTAATAAAAAAATATTAAAAAATACATATGCTTACATACGAAATAATTTTCTCCATAGCCAACTCGCAGCTTTACCAACATCTTTAACTATATCCACAATATCAGTTGACAACCCATCTACCGTACTTTTAGCATAACAATTATCAATATTATGTCCATTTCTTCCACATCTATCACATATTTCTTCACTCATAAAACACCAATCATTTACAGTTGTTTTTGCAGCAAAATGCCCCACTCTTCCACCTTTTAAACATTTTGATTTCTTTTTTTCACACAATTTTTCTTCGTCATTTTCGTCGTCACTTTCGTCGTCACTTTCGTCGTCACTTTCGTCGTCACTTTCGTCGTCACTTTCGATTAAAACACCATTTACAGTTGTTTTTGCATAACACTCATTAACAAAATGTCCACGTCTCTTACATCTAAAACATAAATCATTAATTAAAACACCATTTACAGTTGTTTTTGCATAACACTCATTAACAAAATGTCCACGTCTCTTACATCTAAAACATAAATCATTAATTAAAACACCATCTACAGTTGTTTTTGCATAACACTCATTAACAAAATGTCCACGTCTCTTACATCTAAAACATAAATCATTTATTGTGCATAATTCATCTCGTAAACATTTTAGTTTGTATTCTGGTAAAACCATATCTGTATAACTTCCGCCTCTCACTCTTTCTATTCCATAAAGTAACATGTACTTTTTCGTATACTTATCTTCATCCATTTTATCATCACTTTGTATTGTTTCAACTATTTTTATAGGTTTGTACTTTTTTGTCCAATGACTACCATTGTTTGTAAAATGTTCATTTATTCTTTCTTTGATTTTACGTTCTGTTTTACCAATGTAATAACGATTGTCTTCACATAACAATACATATATAGTTGCCATGAATGTTTAATTAAATCTTGTAAAAAAAAACTAATTTTAATCGCATATATGAAATAATTGAGAATTTTGTTTTTTACACTTTTTGTACTTTTTCACAATTTATCGCATTTTTTTCACAATTTTTTCACATTGCTTTCACAATGTGATTACATTACATACATTTATATACATTTACATACATACAATACATACATTTACATACATTTATATACATTTACATACATACATTTATATACATTTACATACAATACATACAATCTAAAAAATTATAAAATTATAAATCTAAAAAAAATAAAATTAAAAAAATTAAAAAATATAAAATTAAAAAAATAAAATATAAAAAAAATAAAATTAAAAAAAAAAATTTCAACATCCAAAATCAAAATCCTCGAAAAAAGACTTTTTTTTGTTTTTTGTAAAAAAAGTCTTTTTCCAGGAGAAAACAGATTGAAAAAAAAAATTTCAACATCCAAAATCAAAATCCTCGAAAAAAGACTTTTTTTTGTTTTTTGTAAAAAAAGTCTTTTTCCAGGAGAAAACAGATTGAAAAAAAAAATTTTTTTCATCGAGAGCATTCACAGAATTTTCAAAAAATAAAAAAAACGTCGATGGCGTCATCGGGGAGTAAAAAATAGAGAAGGAAAAAAATCGAAAAACAAAAAACGATTTTCGGGAAAAAAAAAGTCTTTTTTCGAAACCAAAGTTGTTGAAACAAAAAAAAGTTGTTGAAAAGTCTTTTTTTCGAAAAGAGACTTTTTTGATGTTTATCACAGAAATGCACAAAAAATATTAAAAATAAAAAATCTGTCGTTAGTTTGATCGGGACGAAAAAGTCAAAAAACAAAAAAACGAAAAAATCGATTTCGAAAATGGATTTTAAAATTTTTTTTTTATTTTCGTTTCCAATT
>Ga0315904_10001448_pt1 | contig 37709 bp, 65 predicted proteins | sample LakEriMetagenome_6_FD_203529 | JGI IMG/M metagenome (GOLD analysis project Ga0315904, IMG submission 203529) | Freshwater fungal communities from buoy surface, Lake Erie, Ohio, United States - Buoy 12 MA120 | ecosystem: Environmental > Aquatic > Freshwater > Lake | place: USA: Lake Erie, Ohio... | reverse complement strand
GTAGAGCAGTTTGCATCCAACCTGCCAGCAGGTGCGATGACAATGGTGCTTGAGGTTCAGGATAAGAACGGCAATAGAATTACAGAGGCTACTAAGAATGAGGCAATAATTACACCAGAGCAGCAAGTCGCAGAGGGTCTACCTCAACACGAAAACTACCCAGTATATATTAGAGGTAAGGCTGTTGCAATGCTTAATGAGACAACTCCATTCTGGAATGTCCTTAAGGATAGTCTTAACAACATCAATGTAAAGGTAGCTCAGGTAATTAAGCAGGCTAGTGGAAGACCATTTACTTCAAAGGAGGCTCGTTCAGCTGAGATGAGAGCCGCTTCAATGACAGCCAATAAGGCTCGTAAGGTTAGTGCGCCATCAGCAACAATGTATGAAAAGTTCTTATCTCTTATATCCAGATCATTCCCTTCTGTAGAGATAGTTAAAACACAGAAAGAGTTTGATGAGCTACTTGCCAACCTAAACGCCAAAAAATTAGCCACAAAAAACCAGAACGTATATGGTGCGGTGTATAATGGGAAGCTGTACCTAAACCCATCTCTTGAAAATTACAACACACCGATACATGAGTTCGGTCACATCTGGCTTAACGTAGCCAAAGAGGCTGGAGTCGAGCTGTACAATAAAGGTATCAGCCTGATACAGGGTTCTCCTTATATTGATCAGGTCCTTAACAGTCCCGAATACAAGAGAGTGATTGAGCAGATGACTAGGGATGGTGCGACCCAAGAGGAGATTGACTCATACGTTCAAGAAGAGGCTCTTGCTACTGCGATAGGAGACAAGGGAGAGTCGTTTGTTATTGCTGCTCAGCGTAAGAGCTTTAAGCAGTGGCTTAATACATTGTACTCTTTTGTAAGAAACCTAACAGGTATATCTGAATATAGCGCAGAACAGCTTGAGGATATAACACTTGATGAGTTTCTTCAGGCGGTATCAGCAGATCTTCTTTCCGGTAGAAAACTCTTTGAGGGTGCTGAAGCTAAATCTAAAGAAGGTGTAGCTCAGTTGAGTACTAAACCAACCATGCCGCCGATACAGAACGCAACTGTTGTGGTTACTGGTACTAGAAGGGGAATGGAAAACCTGTCTAGCAATAACTGGAATGAGGATACAGACCCTCAGATTGGAGACGTTAGAGGCAGAGAGGCTCAGTTTAATGAGAATACATTTGTTGTAGATACTGGGGCAGACCCATTCTATAGAAGAAATCCCGGCACAAAGATTATTAACTACAAGGTTGATGCGGTTGATGCGGTTGGTAGACCCGGTTTCTTGCAGGTATCTTTAATTGTTCCCGAGGATCAGGTTGTAGATAACAATATCCTTAAGTCAGTACTTGATGAAAGGGTTGCCGCAATCATGGATAAGTACATGGTCGGTACCGGAGATGAGTTGAGATTGGCAAGAGTTCCAAATTCTGAATTCACTCTGATACAGGAAGCCCTAGTAGATGCATTAGCTAGTCCACCTACAGTTGCTACTGAGGAAGTAACAAGAACAGAGGAGGTGGTCCCAGCTGAGGCAGCTCCTGTGGAAGAGGCTCAGCCAGAGGCAGCTCCTGTGGAAGAAGCCCAGCCAGCTCCAGAGCCTGCTCCGATAGCTGAAGAGGGTGGTGTTGAGACCATCCCGGGGTACGACAGGATGATGCAAGAGGTAGATGGTATCATCGAGAGATCTCAGAAACGTGGTGTCAGATACAATAAGATAATGGACAACGTAATGAAATACGTTATGGGGTCCAAGGTATATGAGGATGCTAGTGATGTGCAGAGAGAAGCGCTTGTCCGTCAGGTGAGAAAGATGTTTGAGAAGAAGGAGAAGCGTGCGCCGTCAGCCAAGAAGGTGCTTGGTCAGAAGAAGACTGAGGTTGTAGTAAAGGATGATCTTGCAGCTTTGAATGATCAGATTAGACTAGAGGCTAGAGCTGCTAGGGAATCTAAGCAAGACATAAACGCAAAGAGAAAGCAACTGACTGAAGCCGTTAGAAAGATGGCTGAGGGTGGTAAGCTTTCTGCAAAGAAGGTTGCTGCTATAATTAATAAGATTGGAAAGCTAAACCTAGACAATCAGATTTCAGTAGATAGATTCTTGAACTATGCATCGAAGGTATTTGCTGACGCAGACTATGCAGATAAACTTGGCAAGGCTAATTCATTAAGAAAGAAAATAAGAAAGGCGTCTAAGAATTCTGATAAGCCAGCAAACCTGCGTGAGATTGGAGTTAACTTCTCTCAGATTGACCCATCGATGGTTGAGGATATAGATACCTACAATCAAAACGCTGAGGCTGTACTTGAATCAATAAAGGGTTCCACAATCAGGGGCACTGATGTCAAGCTTGCTGACATAATTAGCGAGGAGACTATTACACCATACATTAATGAAACTCTTGATGCTCAGAGCAAAAAGATGTTTGATGAAAAGGTAGAGGAGGTTAGAGCTATACTTGGTATAGATGCATCCAATCTCACATACGATCAACTGGCAGAGCTTCTTGCTGGCAAAGAGCCAGAAACAAAGTACGACAAGGCGATAGTAATGGACGCCATCCGTAAAGCGTTTGACACATACTCTACTATAATAAAAGAGATGCTGGCTACCGGCAAGGACCCATTCACTGGAGATGATGTTGAATTTACTGATAGCCAAAGAAAGACTATCACAGCCTTTATGAACATGGACCTTGGGTTAATGGATTCAATGGAGGCGCTTCAGGCTGTTGATGGCTTATTAAACTTTATACAGAACAAGTCTACGGCTAAGATGGAATCTGTGCTGAGTGACTACAATGGGATAAACAACGCTAGGATCCTTGCCAATAGAGGGGTTACGGCTAGCCCATTAAGAAAGTACTGGTCTAAGGCATTGGGTAAATGGTTGGGCGAGCAGGTAACAAACATGAACGTTCTATTCGAAAGGATGTTTAAGGGAGTTCTTCGAGGTGGTATGGTTGAGGACATGTCTGGATTTACAGCTCTAAGGAATGGGAAATCGGCAGCTCAGGCTGAATCCAATAGAATAGTTAATGACTACGTAGAGCAGTTCTATAGCAGAGAAGCGAATGGAAGCGCCTTCAATACGGCATACAATGCTATAGAGAGAGGGCTCGCAGCTTTTATGACAAGAACAATCATGGGCACGCAGGCTGAGATGGATGCTGAGTTCGAAAGAAGGAAGGGTCTTGTTAATGAATCTATAGATGTTCTTTCTTTAGGTAATCAAGAAGAGGTTGAGAAGGCTATACTATATAGACAAGCATACGATAAAATCGTAGAAGGTTCTAATAATATAAATGATGTGTCCTCTAAAGTTGACCCTACAAACATGGAGGCTGTAAACTTTTGGAGAAGCCAGTGGGCTAGCAAGTATGATCAGCTATCTGACGTATCATTAAACGTGTATAATAAAATACTTGAGAAGGATATAAACTATACTCCAGATAAATTTAGTAGACTCAGCACTGATACAGGTGCATTGGAGATATCAACAGATGAGATGGGATTCCATGCCAACAATGGGACCTTATATAAAAAGGAGACAGGTGTTTTAATGTCTGCCACTAGACCAGATGTTCTGCCTGTAAATCCAAAGACAAAGAAGACTGTAAGATATATAGACCTTTCTTTTGATAAGGTTAACTCGAATTCAATGTACGACGCTATTGTTGACATGAATACTGCGGCTCCTATTAGACAGGTTGAGTCATTCATAAACTCAAAATACTTTGATCAGATTGTAACAGAGTCTGAAGATAGAGATATCCTTAAGAACAGGATTGATTTATTTGTAAGAAATGTTAGAAACAAGAACCCGTATTCTGAGGATCAGCTATCAAAGGCTGCCAGAAAGCTGAATAGAATTGCAGCAATAGGTGTTGGTCAAGCGCTTGGCGGTGTGCTTCAGCCGGTAAAGCAGATGATCCCTGTTGCAATGAACACACTGGTAAATGCTGGACGCCTTGACATGGGCTCCATATTTGATAAGAATAAGATGGCTTTCATTAACAGGTCTGGGTATGCCATTGCAAACAGAGGGATAGAGTCTCAGGCTATGGTAGAGTCTTTGAATAAACTGATTGAGCAGGCTTCAAAGAGCAAACCAGAAAAAGCTATAGAGCTTATAGAGAAAGCAAACAACTGGTGGCTTAAGCAGTTCCTTGTCAAACCAGATCTGTTCATTGCTAGAATGTCTTGGATGACATACTATGAGAATGGATTAAAGAGACAGGGAATAGATCCAAGCACCATAGACTATTCAACGCACGAAGTAAATGAGGATGCTGCAAACTATGCACAAAGGATGGTTGATAGACAGCAGAACGTTTCTGATGCAGACCTAGCCGGAAAGCTACTCGCTGATAGGGAGTCAACAAAGCAGATCTTCATAAAGATGCTTATGCCGTTTGCATCCTTCAGGATGAACCAGTCGGCTAGACTTGGGGCAGACTTAGCCACATTAATGTCTAATACATCTACCGCCGAGGATAAGGTTATTGCAGCTAGGTCCTTGTCTGGATTTGGGGTAGAGACAGCGGTGTTTAGAATGGTATCTGCCGGATCAATAATGCTTACCACTGCTATCGTAAATTCTATAATGGGCACAAGCGATGATGATGATGAGGACGAAAGAAGGGATAAGGTAGATGAGATACTAGACCAGATATTCCCCGGAGATAAAGAAAAGAAGCCGAACGAACTTGAAAAGCAAACTGATAATATATTAAAGGGTCAGCTTACAACTGCCATAAATGATATCTTATCACCGCTTCCACTATTAGATAAGTTTATTCAGATTGGTGCATCGGCTGCAATTGATAAAGTTCAGGACGTTATGGATATACCGGATGATAAGAAACTATCAACGTATTCCTCGGGATCTGAAGACTTTATAAAAAGCTTGGGGCTATTTGGCATTGCAGCAGATAGAGCACAGCAGTTATACGAGGTGGCTGACCTAGCCTTTAATGGTACGTTTGAGGATAAATATGGTAACGTAAAGAAGGTTAGTGACCGGAACATGGAGGTATTAAAATACCTGATCGGTCCAGCACTTATGGTAAACATTGGTCTTGCTCCATCTGAGGTTAACTCAGTAGTAAGAGGTGCGGTAAAAAAGGCAAAGAAGGATGCTGTTGTTGAGCCAACTGAAGAAGAGAAAATACAGAAGACCTTGTTGCAGGGGTTCAAGAGCAAGTCGGAGATGGAGAGATATGCTCCAGAACTTTACGAGGCAACCTTCGGACCGGGGGGGGCAGAGGATATACTTCTTCCAAACTTAAGATCTGAGAAAGAGGCTAAGAGAAAGCTTAGAGAACTGAAGAAAGCAATCAAGGATGAGATGTATAACTACGAGCCTAAGAAGGAGGAGAAGAAGGGATGGTTTGGTGGCTCTGAGTTTGGTGGCTCTGAGTTTGGGAAGCAGAAAAAAGGTAAGGGGTTTGGAGGTAGCAAGTTTGGTGGTAAGGGATTTGGTCAGTAGTTACTGAATCCTATATTTCTCAAACTTTCCTCTACTGTCTGTCCTGTGAGGATACATCCTTATGTTCTCCCCCTTTATCTCCTGTATCGGTATCATATACCAAGCATCACATCCGGTAATGTATACGGCTATGTAGTCTACCTCTGACTTAAGGTACCTGTTCTTTCTTTTCTGAGTATATGAATGGCATACATATGCGCCATAGTTAGACCCCTCATTCTTCTTGTAGTTAGTTGACTTAACCTGAACACGCTTCATGTCTCCTGACATGTCGACGATAAAGTCATACCTACTGTGGTGGCTCATTGGTTTACACACCGTGTATCCCATCTCCCTCATCAGTACCATAAACTTAAGCTCGGCAACGTCACCGACTATACTCATGTAGTCAGAATAGGATTCGAACCTATGACTTGTAGCTTAGAAGGCTACCGCTCTATCCAGCTGAGCTATCTGACCGTTTACCCCGCAGCGGTTTACCAGAACCAAAACCCATTGAAAATGATTAGCCACCGCAGGGTCTGTTGTTTCATATTTAGGACCTCAACAACATGGTCACGCAAATCTAACATACCTGATTGGCTTTTGCTTTTCATAGTATGCTGTTAGTTCTTCATCCTTAATCTTTATTGTTCCAGATATCTTTTCTAGTGGGGCGTACATAATGCCATCGTCACAGGACCAAACGAGTACAGGCTTTAGTCTCTTTGCCATTAACTTAACTAGTCTACTTACGTCTGCCGGAAGTGGGTAGGGGTTGTGTATTCTACGTAATACATTTATTACCTCTACATATCCGATCACGTTACCATCCCTGTCGAATATCTTATAGCCAACATCTGTATGCCCAAGCTTTTGGAATGAACCTCCAAATAAACTAACGTACTTTGTTATTGCCTGAAGTTCCCTTTCTTTATCGTGCTTAGAAGTCATCGTCCTCCATTGATTTTAATATCATTCGAAGATCTGATATGAGAATCTTAACCTTTACCGGAACTGATTCGAAGTCCCTGTCGACTAGCTTTTCATACACCTCAGTTATTATGAGATGGCAATCCTCCATGCGCATGTATATACGCATAGCCCTTTCGGTTTCAAGCTTTCTTTTGTTTGGATTATTATTCATCCTTGAAGTATTCCAATCCGTTAAACATTCTATTGATTGCCATCCATACCTTTTTCTCTTGCCCCTTTGGTGTTCGATCGTCTATCATATCTACTATATCTCTTAGCCTAGACACCTTTCTGTTAAAGTCCTTTGCTGCGTCTCTTTCACTAGCCGCCTTTCTATACGCATACATATACTCCTCTAGTTTCCTGTTCGCTTTTATTGCATCGAACTCAATCTTATGCTTCTCCCTTCCAGCAAAGAACAGGTCCCTGCACTTGGCGTACTTGTGGTTTACCTGTGGCTCTGTCTCGATAAGGTCGTTCATAAGATTTATGTAGTGTATCACAGTGGTATGGTCTTTATTCATAGTCGAACCTATGTACTTGAACGTTAACCCACTCTCTCTCAGAAGCTTTGAGTATATCATCCTAGACTCAACATTATTTCTCAGCCTGCTGTTGGTGTGAATGTTTCCTAGGGTTATCGACTCGACCACCTCTTTTGCTTTTTGCACTTGAGACTTCAACTCCTCCTCTGTAAACTTCTGTTTTGATTCCATGTGTGTTTAGTTCTTTGATTCTGTATTCTTGTAGTTTAGTTAAACGTCCTTCAGGTTTCTTTACCTCGCAGAAAATAACATCCGAGTTCTTTGGTATTGCAAGCAGGTCTGGTATCCCATTCTTGTTGGTACGTATCAGCTTAAGAACGAAGTATCCATCCTCCTCAAGTTGCTTTATCCTTTTTGATTGTATCTGCTGTTCGGTCATAGACTCATTATATATCTCTTACAGTTAGAGCAGTATATCGAGTCGTCCTCCATAATCATATCCTTGCATTTACAATTAGAGCAGGCAACATCGCTTGGTGTTATGTCTGTCTGTGGGGATAGTGGCTCTCCCGATGAAGGGTTACCATACACCCTCAGGTTGTTTTGATCAACTGTCCTCATCTCCCCAGTGGTATACATCCTAACAATGAACTGAGGGTTTGAGTGTATGCTTCCAGCAATTAAGAATAGTGCGACCCCATACCCAAGCTTGTCTACCTCCACGTCGAATGGGTTTAGAATCTCATGAATTGTTTGTACTATCATTCTTTGTTTATTTGATTTGATTCTGATATCTCGTCAGCCTTATCCATTATCCAGTCCTGAACCGTCTCGTATTGAAACGTATTTGACACGAGCATCCCAGTGAATGCAATCATAACATCATCTATAGACGCATCGTAGGGCAGATCGCAGGTGACCTTGGTTGAGCCAGACGACATTGAAATTGATATACCGTTGGGGTCCTTGTTCATAACTATATTACAATGTTAATAAATCTTTCTTGAAGTGAGCAACTGTGTAGTCCTTTTTTTTCGACACCGCCTTATAAATGTCGTACTCGATCCCATCCTTGGCGAATATCCAGAACACGTTGTTCATTGGTCTATCCTTGGTGGTCATCCTGTCCTTGCTCTGCCAGTAGCTAGTGGCACTGAAGTCTATGTTATAGTAGACCAAGTACTCAGCCTGTCGTAAGCTTATACCCTCACGTCCGCTCACAATTTGTAATGCTATAGACTTACTAGTGTCCTCGAAGACACTCAGTTCAGTCGTCAAGTCATCCTTGAATACTTCCTTCAGGGCATTGAGCTCCTCCTTGAACTTGTAGAATATGCCAATCTTCTTGTTCCCAAATCGGGAACGGATGAACTCAGCCTTGGTGGTATCCAGTATCATCGACTCCCCGCTCTCGAACTTAATCGTACCGGAGTACATCTGATGCAGCTTCATCATCAGCTTGACTGGTGTGTCTGCCAGTATCAGTTCCTTCTTCCCCTCAATCACTAGGTCCTTCTTAAGCCTGTCAATCATAGCATATGTGCTATCCTTGAGCTGTACCTCGAGTACCTCCTCTGTCGTCTCGGTTATGAAGCCCGCCTCCTTCTGCGTGTAGTTAATAGTATACGGAGACATTGCCTCAAGTATCTCAGCCTTTCCGCTGGAGTAGTCGTTAACCATCATGCCATATACCTTACGCTGCCTAACCTTAACGTACTTGTCTGCAAACCTGTAGAAGTTTGAGAACTCCCTGAATGGGCTGTTTGGTATCCCATACACCTGATGATACATCTGCGAGTAGGACTCAGGCGTCGGAGTACCGGATAGCAGGATAACCTTTGGCTTGTATAATTTAATCAGCTCGGCTACATCAGATGCCCTATTGCTTGGTGTGGGGAAGGCTCCCATTCCATGCGCCTCGTCTAGTATGATAAGGTCCCATCCACCCGAATGATCGACCGTGTGCAGGCTCTCATAGTTTATGACGGTGGCTGTGTATGATGGCATGAACAGCTGAAGGTCCGCCTCTATTGACCCTATCGCTTTCTTCTTCGTTACGAAGAGGACCTTGTCTGCGTGAACCTCCTCTGCTATGCCGAGACTAGTGAGCGTCTTGCCAGTCCTAACCTCCATTGCAAGATAAACAAATCTGTATTCATTCAAAATACGAACAGCCCTGTCTATGATATCTATCTGGTAGTCCCTTAGCTGGACTCTGGTTTCTCTTTCCATATCTTGTGCGTATAATTTTACATAGTGATCGTAGCTCGCAACAATCTTGTCAAGTATGTGCTTGTCTGATTTGTACTTAGGGACCTTCTCTATAGTAGCGGTCTTACCACGACCAACCTTTACATCTTTTGTTGACTCCATCACACTCCTCATGTAAGCACAGTACTCGATCATACTCTTGTTGGAGTATCCCGGTACTCTTTTTATTATGCCTGTCATCTCCTCTTTATTATGTTGTTACAGATTGAGCACACCGCCCTAGGGGTGTATGTCTTAACCTCAGGATACTCGCACCTGCATGGCGTCTGCTTAATGGAACCATCCTCGTTATACATTTCATTGTATACCCTGTTTAGTTCTGCGCAGTACTCAAACATTTCCTTGTCCTGAAAGTACCATATGATAAGCTGGAAGGTGCTAGACTCTATCGTCTTCGTTGGGTTATGGGCAAAGAAGTTTATGTCCGAGTCCATTATCTCATCGAAGGATGCGTTACCGATTATAAGATTGTATGAATTAATCATACTCAAATGGAGTATCTGATTTTCTGTCATAAGATGTACGCTTTATTGTTTTTTATTTGTACGTCAGTTGAGAACCCACGCATCACTAGGTTTGGCTGTGTCTTATTCCACTTACTCTCGCACGGCACATTACAGACTACGTCATCCACGATCAGGCACTGCTTCCTGAAGTGCACGCTCATCTTCTTGTGCTGCTTGTTGTAGTGGTAGAAGAATCTATACGTCTTTGTCATCTTGCATTTTCTTTTCTTGTTGGTATCTCATGTTGTATCCCTGCTCGATGCCGTCAAGGTGTATCTCATTCATCTGCTCTTTCTCCATTGCTTTGGCTTGTTCAACTGTATGGTCGTATCCTTCAAGGTTTAATTCTTTAACCAACCATTCTACTGCTGTTTGTTTCATAGTTCTGATTGTTTTGTTTTAATAATAATCCACCTGCCATTCATATCACGACCCTCCTCAGGCTGAACTCCCTCCTTAAATATGGAGTATGATATCAGCCACTTGTAGAACCTAGTCCTGCTTATGGTAAGCTTTGCCTTAGGTCCGAAGTCGGGGTACTCCTCAATGAAGTTAAAGTAAAGCTCGTGCTTGTTCAACCTACAGTTAGTCTGTAGCAGTGTGTTCTCCGGCTGACCATCAACCAATCCACACCACTCAATAAACTCATGGCATGTCTCTGCGCTAAGCTGTCTCACCTTTAGGTTTACAAACTTAGTCTTGACCAGCCCTGTTCTCAGGTAGTCTTTTACGCACCCGATCATGTAGTTGTCAAACTCGCACCACTCATCGTCTCCCCAGTCCCCGAACATCAGCTTACCAAACTCATCGAGTGGGGTGAAGTTCTTACTGTAGTGCTGATGTAACTCAAGCTCCCACTTACGGCGAGCAAATGAATTACCCGCACCCTTGATGGCGTAGTTCGTAGTGATAGCAATCTTAGGACTCTTGCTGAATGGTATCTTGATGGCGTCCTTATTCTTCTTCTCAAGTGTCAGACCCTCTGTTACCACACTGAACAGTCGCTCGAAGTCGAAGTGTTTCTTCACATCATCGAAGCAAAGTATCTGCGTGTCAGCCGACACCAACTGATAGGCGAAGCTACGCTCGAACGTGAATGACTTACCATCGATTGTCACCACCTTCTTCATCTGAGACAGTGCGTTCATCAGTATCCCCTTACCTGTTCCCCCTTCAGGGTTGTCTGATATAACCTCATCATTCAAGATAACGGCAGGGCAGTACGACAGGTTCTTGTATCCGTGCATCAGGAATCCAATCGTGCTTTCCATAGATTTAACTCGACTCGGGTCGCTTCCGTTAATGTTCTCTATAAATCTTTTGAATGCGAAGTCTCCCGACACTGAACACAGATTAAAGTTCCTGTCAATGACATGGTCCTTCCACACGTAGCCACCTAGATCTAGGTAGTCGATTGGCTTAACCTCATCCTCTGTTATCATAACAGCGCAGTTCCTGTAGTACAGATACGCAGACTCCTTGGCGTCCTCAATAAAGTAGATATCAATCGTGCTAAGCATCGACAGGAATTCCTCTTTGAAGAAGCGTGTGTTATCTGCGAAGTAGTTGTATACACTGATGTCGTCTAGCTCAAGCAGGTGGTTTAAGACGAAGTCCTTTATCTCCTTCTCGCTTGTGTGGTCAACCAAGTTATTGGTAACCTTAACGAAGACATAGTTCTTGCTACCCTCGGGGCAGTACTTATAGAAGCCGCTGTCCTCAAGGAACTGCTTGAACAGTATGTGCACAATGCGTATGACTCCTCTATCGTTCCGTTCCCAAAAGGTCTGCTTTGCGTTCTCCTCCTCGACCTTGTTGAGCACTGACTCGATTGTTTCCGTATCCAAGTTGGAGTCCTGTAATTGAATACGTACTTCCTTTTTTGATACACCACGACGAAGCTTTGCCTTGATTGAATTGATTCTCTCCTCGTCCTCGTAGTACTTGGTACCAAAGTTAGCTGTGTTCTGATAGGCTGAGTCTATCGTGCGCTGTATCTCACGTGTTGTAAAGTCCTCTGTTGCGTACTGATTCAGGACGAAAGATGCTAGGCTCTTGTTGATTCCGAAGTCGTTCATAGCCATAGCCAGAATGTAGCAGTTCTGGTTTCGCTGTCCCTCCACCATCGGGTACTTCTTTGTCCACCACTTAATCAGTATGTCCACTATCTTATTCTCGTCCGTGATTGGAATGGTTGGTGCATCCCTGTGCTTGCTCACCTCCGTGTACTCCGTCTCCTCAATCACATCCCAAGTGGATGAGTTCTCATTCACGTATATCAGTGGGTCGTATGACTCGTAGCATACACGGCTTACGTTCTTCGATGTCTTATCAAAGTACGGTGAATTGAAATACTTTTCTAGGCTATTGAAATAGTTCACGTGGTTCTCTGCATCGGCTGGTATCTTAACCAGTACCTTCAATCCATTACCGGATGGTGATATGAATACAGAGTACACGTACTTGTTCTTGCTTAGTGTCTCCTTATCCTGAAGCAGTTCCTTCTGCTTGGTATACCCATCGAAGTCAAGGCATATTAGACCTGAGTGCTCGATGATCGATGAGTCCGATCGTTTGTTAAACGTACCGCTGAAGCAGATTGCTGGTAGCTGTTTCTTTAATTCATTCCTATCAGACTTATCCTTCTCTAGCCTAATCCTCTTGACGATATCCTTGGTCGCCCCATCCTTTATTCTCTGAAGTATTACGGATACATCTCTGAAGAATGGCGTTGAAGTATCTCTTATGTTCTGAAAGATTGTTACTTGCGATGCCATGTGTGTGTCGATTTTATGATAGATTTTTGTTGGCTAACTTATTGTGTCTCAATCTCTATGTCGATTATGTCAATTTAAGAATCAAAATATAATAGTAAAAAAATAATAATAGTAAAGGGTATATATAGATATATATTTGGGTACTGTCTTGACATTTCCGACATGATACCGTGCCTAAAAAAGGGGAGCTAAGTCCCCTCTCCTAGGTCATCGGTTCCTTTTTAGAACGGAAGGTTCTCTTCCTTTGGCTTAGCCTTAGCCTTTGGCTTTTCAGATGAGCCACTAGCCTGCTTTGGTTCATAGGTGTCGAGCTCGACATAGATGTTACCAGATCTGGCTGTCTTAACGTTAAGGTTTACCCAACCACCCTTCTCATACTTCTTGATGAAAGCGATGGCTTCGTCTACCTTTAACGAGAGTCTGCCTACTACAAACTCTGGTGCGTTCTCACTGCGCTTGAATGAGAAACCTTCTGCGAAGATTTTTTCTTCTGTCATTTTGATTTGTTTTTGGATTTTGATTTGGGTTTACTAACTTTTATTTCCTTCTCTAAAATTTTTGCTGCCTCGACAATGAAGTCATACTTCTCATCCTCCGATACGGCAACAGCCGGAACGTTGAGTGTGAATAGCTCGCATCTTTTGACATGCACTTTTCTTTTCCCCTTGTTGGGGGTAACGAAGTTAATCCATGCGTCCCGAAACTTGTGTACTATTCCCATATATTTTTATTTAATCTAGTGATTCTTGGATATAATAGTTATCGATGTTATCTGTGGGGTTGGGACCGAAGTACTTGTTGTATACCTCGACAGCCCTGCGCACCTTGTCCTCTCCGTTACGGATGAAGCTTTCTGTTGGTCTGTAGATACCAAGCTGAGCAGACTCCTTATCGATTACAAAGAACACGAGCGGCTTACCGAATAGCTTCTGATATATATAGCACTGCGAGTCATAGTTGTACGCCTTCGCTGAGTACTTGAACTTGTGGATATCAGATGTCGTCTTCAGGTCTATGATCATATCGTCTGTTACGATATCAGCCTTACCCTTCCACATGATGCCATTGATTTCACCAATAGCTGGGAGCTCGTATTGATTCCCCTCCTTGTAGATTGCCTCGAAGAAAAGGATGTTGCTCTTCATTGTAGACACAAGCTTGTCGACCTCCTCTATCTCCTTCTTCAGTAGCACGAACTCATAGTTGTTGGTCTCGCAGTAGTTCTTATACTCCTTTGTATTGCGACTGCTCACGTCAACGAATGGTGTGTTTGCTACCTTGTCGGGTTCGATAAGGGACTGATGGAAGTATCTACCAGCGGCGAAGTTCTTGTTGTCCTCTCTCGGTTTGCCGTATGCCTTTGGGTTTGCTAATAGTAAACCGATATCTGAATTGGAAAGGTATGCCTTACCCAATCCTAGATAGTACTCCTTGTCATCCTTAAGTCTTTCAACGAGCTCCTTGTATGTGTGCATGTTATCCGTTTATTAGCTTAACAATTTCGTTCTTGATGGACGGTGTCATCTTGTACTTGCGTGACAGCTGCTGACCAATCTTCTCCAAGCCAAGACCTTTATTGGATTCAACATACTTAACTACTCGGTCCCAATCCTCTGTTCCTTTCTGTAACAGAACACCATCTGCATCGGGGGTAGGCTTCATTGATTTCTCTACCTGCGTTGGTATGTCTGCGATATCCTCTCCTGTCCACAGCGCAAGACCAAGACCGTGCATGGCAATTGCTTTCGCAGTGCTACGCTGGATAGCTTTGTTCACATCCATTGATGTTATCTTAGCCACAGGTATTGCGTTGTTGCGGTGGTCCATGATTGGAAGGTAGTCGATATGCTCGATGCCATCTACAGAGATGCCAACCTTTACGTATGCAGTAACTCCGTCAGTAAAGAAGTTGAGTCCGGTATGGTCGTGCTCGTACACCCTACGTTGTGCGTCAGGGTAGTTTGTTTTGAGCAGAGCCCAGGCGTTTGCCCAAGACAGGTAGTCTAGGTTACCCTTGCGCTCGATCTTGTCCTTTACTCCGATAGAGTACAGCGTGTTGAATACAGATTGTTGTTGCTCCTTTTTCATTTGAATTGATTTAGATTGTTACAGATTGTTGTATAGAGTTTACGATGTTCACGTAGTCCGAGTCCTGACTCATCTTATCTTTTACGGAATTGATGCCATGTATAATGGATGAGTGCTGTGTCTTGTATCCGTTCGACTCAAGATACTTTTGAATGTAGCTCAGGCGCATCGGTCTGTTGGAGCACAGGTAGAACAGTAGCTGTCGTGCATCTACATACTCTCTCTTCTTGGAACGACTGAACATCTGCTCCTTCGTGATATCGAACTGCTCCGATACCTTCTCTACGTACTTTAAGAATACTTCTTGCTTCATGGATTTGATTTGATTGGTCGACGAAGATACGATCTCACGTCTACCCATTGAAAAATTTGTTTGCTCTACTATTCCACAGGACCTTCTCAACAGAGTCAAGACTTTCGTTTGTGAATACCCACCTGTCAATCTCGTCTGCCTCGTTGTTGTCCTCCCTCATCTCCACCATGTAGGCACCACCCTTGATTGATTGGATAAAGAATCCACACAGGTAGACGACCACATCCACACACTCGGGATGCAGCCTGATACTTGGATTGTCTTGAGCGAACGTGGTCCTGTCTATAAACCTGCCCGTCTCACAGAACTCCTCGAGGGATAGGCGCCCGAACTCATCCATCTTTGACAGCGCATCGATGTTCAATTCATTCGGTCTTACAGCCAACCGCTCGTGCTCTAATTGTTTCTGAATGTTAATCATTTGGTTTGATTTAATTTGATTTGCCGTTCAAATATATTGCATTAAATTAGATTGGCAAAATATCTAGGTCAGAAATTCTAACATAGAGGAAGCCATCTATTGTCTGCTTGTCGGCTCGCATGTATGAGTCTGCTGTCATGCACAGTGTCCCCGAAGACACTACCTGTTTCAGCTTCTCGATGTACAGCGTGGCGTCCATCAGCTCCTCCTGTAAGTGTGTCAACCACTGATCTACACTAAGGTCTGACCTGTCCAGTGTCGTGCCGTACTTTGTAATCCCCGCATCGCTGCGGAGAATAAAGCGCTCAATCACCGCAGATACTATCTTGTCCTGTGGTTTCATTTGCTGGCGAATTTATAGGTGGTATAATAGGACAGGTCTACCTCTTCGTTCTCGTCGAGTCTAACATCTTTCTTCATGCTCTTGTGCACCACCTCTAATGGAAGGTATCCGCAGTTGTTGATGATGTCATCGATCCGAATCCAGAACCTTCCGTTTGTTAGTAGCTTAAGTACTACGTTGTGGTCTGTGACAAAGCTCTCGCATGTGTCGTTGTCGAAGTACCAATCAAGGAAGAGTCCCTTGTCAACTAGCAGTGTCTTGCTTGGTCTACCTAGCTTGGGTGTCTTCGAGTACACTGCTTCTCCGCCCACCTCCTTGAAGATGTTTAGCTTGTCGTCAATCTTCTTTGCCTTCCGGTACTTGCCCTGCCGACCTGCGGCGTACACTCGTGCGAACTCTTTTACCTTGTCGTCTGTCCATGTGAATTGATTGCTCATGTTGTTTGTATTTAATTGTTATTGTTTCTGTTACGTTCGAATACACCATCCCAGTACCTCTCCCATTCGGTCTTCATCTTCTCCTTCTTCTTCTGCCTGTACCTGATAACCCATGTTGTTATAACCCCGTATAGAAGGGAGAGTAATACGACAATGGACCATACTGTTATTATCTTCATAGGATATTATGGTTTAAGGATTTCAGATTCAGAGAACCAACCATCACAGCTTGCGCAGTGGTAGTTGTTGAACAGGTCGTGCTCTAGATCATGGAAGCAGTTGACACACATCGGCTTCTCATTCTTGATAGACATGTCATCGTACATCTCTGTGTCCTCAAAGTAGTATGTCTGCTTTGGTGTGTCGTTGCTTCTGAATGGACTGTCGCTTGGTGTCGGTGTTCCGTACCACTTGTATGCACCCCATCCAAGGTCGGGCTGTGTATACTTTGGCTTAACCTGTGGTGTGTAGTAGTGTTTCTTGTAGGTCTTGTGCCACTCCTTGCCGATGTGGTTTACTCCATTGTTTAAGTATATCCAACACAGCATGGTCTTGCCGTTCACATTCACGTGCACCTGCTTGCGCTTGTACCAAGTCGGGTGACCCTCGAGCCTGTCGATGCTAGCCAAGGTCTTGTCGTTCACCTTGTATACTTCCACCTCCACGTTGTGCCCCTTGCCCTTATCGTCCACCAAGTAAGGCAGTCCGTCCACCACCAATGGATACCTGTCCTTTGTCTTACCCTTGCCAACCATCTTGGCATCACCTAGGTAGTAGTTGTGGTTTCCGTATCCCTTCTTCAGCGTGCCGTACACTGCGATGATGTTGTCCTCGATTACGTCAGGCTTGCTGTACCATACACCATCCACCTTTGTCCAAAGGTTCTTGTTGAATATCTGCATGGACTTGTTGCGAACGTTGATCGATAGGAACCTGCACTGGAACTTACTCAACGAATCCTTCCAATCGTTACGTGGTAACTCGCCGAGCATATTAGCTAGCACCTTGGTGTCGCAGTTGTCCTTGTCGCCTAGCCCCTGTATTGTTCCGTTCATCATCAGGTACTCATCTGATTTGTTACCGCACTGAAACGGATGGGTGTTTGACCGACCGACCTTACCGACTGTTGCGTATCGGAAGTGAGCAGCGAATGGGCGCTTGGTGTTGAGCACCATGTAGTCCTTAGACTTGTGATAGGTGACCTCGTATGTGTCTAGCCATACGACCCCGAGCCCATCAGGATTTACCCGACCCGCTGATTCAATGATGTCCTTCGAAAGCTTGCGATTGTCTCGCTTGATAATGATTACGCACATGTGTGTTTGATTTGTGGGCAGTGTCCTCGAAGACACCGTACCCGATTACTGATTGATTGATTGCTTGCTGTAGATACGTGTACCCTGTACAATAGATACCTCGATTGGGTACTTCTCGAACAGGATATCAATGTAGTTGAGGAACTCTTCCCTCTCGGCTTGCTTCAGGTATAGCATGCGGTCGATGACCCCCTGAAGAATCTCGTTGCGCTCGGCAACAGAATAAACATTAGTCATTTTGTGTGTGTTTAGTTGACAAAGATATGACAATGAATCGACACTGCCAAATTTAATTTACAGGTTCTTAAGGTATTCGTACTCGTCCTCTGTGATTACTGCATAGTCCTGCCACCCATCGAACGCTGATAGCAAATCGACTGGGTCCGTCTTACATTCAGTCCACTTGAAGATACCATACGCAAAGGTTGAGTCTACAAATGCTTCGATGCCTTGCTCCTCTAGTAGGATGACAGCATCTCTTCCGAAAAGAAAGTACTTGTTCATAGATGTGTGTTTGTTTGGTTATTAAATACAGATTCTAACTTCAGATATGGTTGTCCCATCGGTCAGCTTTACCCCATCAATTACATCAATGTCGAACTCATATAAGTCCTCTCCTCTTACCCCCTCGTGTATCTCCACTACCACTATGTCGTCGTCGTTGAACTCACTGATTGCTTTGCGCAGTTCACCTATGGTGTATATTTTTTCTGGCTTGTTCATGGCTTGATGTTTAGGTTATACGATTCGATTAGATCTGAGAACGATTGGTATACTGCCTTGGCTGTGCGTCCCTTCAGTCCGTAGTGCTGTTTGAATAAGGCTAGCTTGACGTGTGTTCTCATGCCAAGAGACATCAGCTTAAGGTAGTACTTGTGTACAGCTATCTGATATAGGAACGGATGCAGTTCGCTTTCTCCGTAGTATACCTTTGGCGCTTGTAGTTTTCCGTCCACCCAATCTTGGTGGGCTTGTTCAAATGGTGTCATGCTAATTGATTTACTAGGTTATAGATTTCATCCACGCTCTCCTCTACATAGTTGGTTTCCACCATCGCACCCCTGCTTTGAATCTTAGTGCATGGTATCATGCCCCCTGTTTGCGGCTTAAGGTTATGCGCCTTGACTGCGATGATGTTCTCCGTACCCACTAGGATTTTTTCTCCGTAGATGTTTGTCAGTTTAATTAACATATGATTGATTGATTGATTACAAAATTGGGAGGAGGTGTCCTCGAAGACACCCCACTCCCTGTTACCACACACTACACAAACCTTGCAATGCTTTCGTGCACCTCGCCGTTCACGATGTACTCTCGGAACTTTCTAGCGTAGTCGAGAATCTTTTCGCACGCCTCCTCGTCCCCATTGTACATGCTCAGAACTATGGGTCGTATCTTCTTGAGTAACCTGTCGTGCTCACGCTGTGTGGTCTGTCCGTTGTGCTCATCACTGAACTTGACAATCTCATACATCAGTTCGTACCTGCGCATCAGCTGTTTGACGGACTCCACTCTCGATGGTATACGGAACTCAAGGCAGTTGCCCTTTATGTTTGCGACAGAATACTTTTCTCTGTACCCTACATTCATGCGCTTGTTGATACAGCAGTAGTGGTTGCGCAGTCGGTGACGAAACAGGGCAAGTAGGATACCGCAGTTGTACCGAACCATCTGTATAATTTCATCACCTGATTTTCCATTGACACCGATACTGATATGTCCACCGCATCTTTGGTCGCTCGGGCTGTGGCTGTCCTCGATAATCCGCTTGGCTTTGTACACCATGTCGAATACCTTGTTGCGCCATGCACTGGCTGGCAGTAGAGGGAGCACGTGTGTCACCGCCTCGTATCCGCATGACCTGTCACGTTCGAATCCGCAGAACAATTCGTACTCACGCACCGCCCCACGATGGAACTGATTCTTCTCAATCTCAAATCCGATCGTGTACTTGGTCACGTACTCTAGTTCGTTCGAGAAGTAGTCACGTTCAGGAATGATGAGGGTGGCTTGCTCCTTCTTCTTTAGACCCGAGATGTCTACCTTGCTCTTGCTCTTGTTGAGCGTTAGTGGTGATGGCTTGTGGTGGTAGTCGCATACGATACCCCTGTGCCTGTCTCCTGTGGTGGTGTACTCGACACCTGTCAGTGGATTGTTGTTCATATGTGTGTGTATTGATGAGCGGTCGGTGGCAGAATCGAACTGCCGTTAACCATTCCGACCTGTGTCCTCGAAGACACTATCAGTCTACCATTTCACGTAGCTCTTTCTTGATGCGCTTGGCTGTGTCACCCCTCCATGTGGATGCATTGGACAGGAAGTACAGGATGATTGTCTTTCCGTTGTCTGCATAGTAGGGGTCGCTTGGTGCATGGATGCACTCCATTGCCTGAAGATAGGGCTTCGCTCCGAAGTAGACGTTGGTCCAGTCTGCACGAATCTCACGTGCGATTTCGCTGATGTTTCTCATCTGATTTGATTTAGTTTAGGGGTGTTCAGGGAGTCGAACCCTGACGTAGACCATCACACCCTGTGTCCTCGAAGACACTACACATCACACATTATGTACTGCGTAGACCACCATTGTCCCTACAAGTTGGACAATCCATCCAACCCTCGCAAGGAACTTTATGTGCGCATCCAATCCGAACTCGTCTGCAATTGATACTGTCAGCAGTGCACCCACTATGTAGGATAGCACCATGATACCAATCGCCATTCCTGTGCTCGCAAACAGGGCGAAGTAGGACGGCATTGCACAAAAGAGGACCAACAAAATGACTGAACTTTTCATATATTTGGTTTTTGATTTAATCGTTGATTGTTTCTGAGTAACCTTCCTCACGCATCTGCTCCATGTCAGTGTCCTCGAAGACACGATTGGTGATTGGATAGAAGAAGTAGTATGGGGTGTGCATCTGCTCACCGATGTCGGCTCTGTACTTTATGTCAGCGCCACTCCACCATGGTAGCAGTAGATTGTAGCAGTCTGTGTACTCGAGCACATCGCATACACCTGTGTGTCTACACTGGCGCATCATCTTGGGATGTTTCTGTTTCATGTGTTGTGAATTTTAGCCCCCACTCACCATTGAAGGTCACGACCTAGTCGGTGGGGTGGTGTCCTCGAAGACACTCAATCAATGTCCAATAAAAAGTATTCATGTTTGTACTTTGTCCATCTCAAGGACTCGTTGTCCTTCAGGTCGCACGCGATTTCGATGTTGTTGCACATCTCTTGTGCGCCCCTATCTTGGCTTACAAAATTGTATCGGCGTAGCATCTTGATGTCCTCAAGAACCATTGCAAGCCTGTGTTCGAGTTGCTGAACTCTGTTCAACTGATTGGGATTTTCCATGTGTGTGTTGATTTGATGAGAGCCTGCCGACGGAATCGAACCGCCGAGTCAGTACCAACCGCAGGCTGTGTCCTCGAAGACACTATGCTCGTATCGAATCCGCAATCGCACTACCCACTGCAACTATGCACAGGAGTGACATGGATGTGAACACTACGCCCGCCCAATTTATGGAGTCACCTCCGAAGGCTAGGGTCGAGAGCATAAGGAACTGAACAGAGAAGATGCAGAGCATCAGGAACTGAATGAACATTTTCATGTGTGTTTGTTTTATTGGTTCTGAAAATTGATTGCCATTGATGATGCGACACAGAAGGTCTCCCATCTCATGTCTCGAATTGTCTGCGCAGTGTCTCGCCCTAACTCCCTCAGCATGTACTGAATCTTTGCATGGGTAGACATCTGTGGTTTCTCATAGCGGACCACTCTTCCGCCCTTGGTGGATACGATTGGCATCCGTTTGCGTGTACGTTTCATATGTGTGTGTATTGATGAGGGTCGGTGGGCAGTGTCGCTCTGCCTTCGTTCTAAACTCACCGACTCAGTGTCTCCGAAGACACTATTGGGGCACTCGTGTGATCAACTTGCCTGTCCCTCGGCATCCGTACCCATTGGTCGCACAGGATGATGTCAGGATTGTAATCATCAGGAGGGCAAGCGCCATGCTTACCATGGTCAGGAGACGTGTCTCATTTTTCATGTGTGTCTATTTTTGAATCTGCCAACATTGGCATTGGGTCGGTAGGTGGTTTCGCTCCACCCTCGCTCATAGCTTACCGACCTTTGGTGTCCTCGAAGACACTCATCACTCTCCATATGCACGCTCCTCTGCTTCCAATTCAACATCTGCTTCGTACTGAACGTCCATAACCTGCTCGAGGGTCTCCTCAGTGTTGGGAGCATAGCCCATGAGCATCTCTCTGAAGTTACTGAGGGACTGCATGACATCGGCTCTGTCGTTGGATGTCTTCACGCTTCCGTCAGACATGATGCGCACGCTCACGTTTCCACTCTCACCTTTGAAGGTGAAGGTCGCTACCACCGAAGGCTTGCCCTCTCCACCCTCTTCGCCGTCCTCATCTCCACCGATAGTGCCGTCCTTTGCATATTTCAAAAGGGCAGCTACACTGCGCTCTGCTTCCTTACCTTCGGCGTCAATTCGGTCGCACTCTGTCTTGAAGTTATCGACCACCTGTGTCTCGAGCGCTGATGCCTTCAGTAGCTTGTACGCATAGCTTTTCTGCCATCCGTATACCTTGATGAAAAAATCCTCTGTCTTCCACTCGATGCCGTTCTCCTTTAGCAGTGTCTTGCCCTCTGCCTTGAACCACTCGTATCCCTTGGTGACCACCTTTGCAATCTCCAAAGAAACATCGAAGCGCTTCTTTTTGGCATTCAGTTCGGACCGCTGAAGGGTGCGGAATTCGGAAATCAGGAGTGCACTCTTTACGGAATTTTGATTGAGGAATGCTGTCTCAATCTGTAACAATTGTGTTGACATGTGTGTGGTGGTTTTTTCTCTTGGTTATCCTCCAAGTTAGCGCCCATGGTGTCCTCGAAGACACTGACTACGTATTCACCTACGTCTCAGCCATGGGCATACAATTGTCGCTCACGTTTTTATGCTTATATCGGTCGCATTGGGTGATAAATCGACCCTCCACTTCCTTGTGCTTTCCTGACCCATTACAGGCGGAAACAACATCCTAACTGAGACATGCTCAGGTTTGACGGGCGCTTACCTTTTGTGGAACGAATCCGTAAGGTATTGCTTTGACTTCACCCATAGTACGGGTCGGTCGTTTCAATCGCAGAGGAGTGTGCCTCACTTGTCCCTCTGAATGTCGCTTGCTGATGCTTGGGAGACAAACCCAATGAACACACGCTCTACACGTGGCTGTCAGTTCAACTAGCACTGCCCCTATAGACTCCTATGTTGGGGAGGGGAGTGGTGCATCAATTTTGAAAGAGCTGTTGAATTCCTGTCGAATTCGAGTGCAAGATATGTCGGATTTTCGTCCGTTCCAAATTTATTTTTGATTTCGGGCAAAATCACGTGTAATTACTTAGAATCTCGATTGGGAATCAATGAGTTATGCGGAGGGTCTACGTATGCTTTGTATGGGGTCGCAGTCCATGGGAGGGAGGCTATCCTCTCTCTCTTGGTGTCTTCGGAGACACTTAGTGTACAAAATACACGAAGTTAGTGTACAAAATACACGAAGGCTTAGCGTACAAGGTACACATTCAGCAGTGAGCGGACCTTTGGGTCGGGTAGGGAGCGGAAGGTGGGAGGGTGGGGGGTGGTCCGGCATGGGACGGAGGGGGAGGGGGTGGTCCGGACCGGAGACAGGCAGGGTAAGTAGAAACACCTAGCTAGGGAAAACGCCAAAAAATCCGCATGGGGCTACCCAACTCTGACCCCACCCCCTAAAAACAAAACCGTTTTCGGATTCGGGTCGGCTGCTGCAAAACCGCTATATAGCCCAAACAGTCCTAGCATCTGATAATCTGTAAAGTCGAATCCACTTTTTCTGTAAATTTGTACAAACGATTAAAATGGAAAACAGCATCTACAACGATAAGTACAGAGGATTGACTGTACGTAACGGTCGACTTATTAACGAGGAGCCCGGATTTGGTATGGCAGGTATTACTGCTGCTGCTCTCAAGCGTAAACAAATGAAGCAGGAGAAGAAGATCGGTATGATGGAGGAAGCTTATGTTAGAGCAGAGTCCCGTATCGAGACGATGGAGAAGCTGAGAGATATGTTTGGTTAAGGTTTTCTCATAGTTCACATTGTGTGTGTCGGGGACTTCTCTTTAGTTGTCCCCTTTTCTTTTTCTCTATATGTTATTAATTGACATAACTATGTCTTTTTTATGTCGTCTAAAATAATGATAATCAATTCTATGTCGATTATGTCGATTTAGAAAATGAATTCTAGCCATAAATAATTATATATATATAGTAAAGAGAGAGAGAGAGTAGGGAAAGGTATTAATCTGTCATATTCGTCATAGCTTTGTTTTATGCCAAAACGCAAACGCATCAAGGTGGTCTACAATAAACTCGGGCGTGCTAACGCATGGGGGCTAGCGGATACGGATGGTCATATGGTCCAGCTTGATGAAAGGCTCAGGGGCAAGAAGCACTTGGAGATACTTGTACATGAGGTTGTACATATACTGCTGCCTGATGCCAGCGAGGAGGAGGTGGAGCGTATAAGTATAAACCTGACCACGGTGCTTTGGAAGGAAGGGTATAGGAGGATCGACAACTCATCGGACGAGCCGTTGCAGGACGGCAGGCATTGATGTTTCACGTGGAACATATATCTTTGTAATGAATTAAGTCTATATTTGTTACAAATTAAATTGAATGGACACACTTGGTTATTCTCCAAAGGACCTGAAGTTTGGCGCCGAGGGCAGGGATAAACTTATCTCGGGTATCAGTAAGATGGCTCTGGCTGTTAAGAGCACGCTTGGTCCTAGCGGCAACACTGTTCTTATTGAATCTGTTCAGCACACCCATGGGATCACGGTCACCAAGGATGGGGTCACTGTTGCTAAGTCTATTGACCTGATCGACCCGGTAGAGAACCTAGCGGTGAAGATGATGAGGGAGGCAGCCGACAGGACAGCCACGGTTGCAGGTGACGGTACCACTACAGCTATTGTACTGACCGAGGCTCTGGTAAAGGGTGGGGTTAAGTACATCGAGCCGAAGCATAACAGGACCACTGTCCTACGTGAGCTGGTGGACTTGTCTAACATTGTGGTGGAGAAGCTTAAACAAAAGAGTCAGGCGCTGACAAAGGAGAAGATGCTTGACGTGGCTACGATCTCGGCTAACAACGACGCATCGATTGGAAAGATTATATCGGAGGTGTATGGTGACGTTGGTGATAACGGCATCGTTACGGTTGAGCGCTCGCAGACATCTGATACATACGCCGAGACCACCAAGGGTCTGAAGATCGATAGGGGCTACCTGAGCCCGCTGTTCATTAACAACCAGAAGAAGGACGAGTGCATCTACGAGGACATCATGGTCCTAGTGGCTGACATCGAGATAGCGAACATCTTGCAGATAGAGTCTGTACTGAAACCAATCATACAGGAGGGCAAGAAGCTTCTGATTATCTCGCCATGCCACAAGAACGTGGTCAACACCTTAGCGGCTAACGTGCTCAAGAACAACCTGAAGGTTGTGGCTATCCAGCCACCCAGCTTTGGATACAAGCAGCACGAGCTGATGCAGGACATCGCTATATCTGTAGGCGCAACATACTTCAGTGAAAAGACAGGGGACGATCTAAGTGTAATTACTTATGGAGACCTAGGGCACGTGTCTAAGTGTATTGTAGGTAAGGACCGGACCGTACTGATTAAGTCTGACCTGAAGTCCAAGCAGTCTGACATTGACGAGCGTGTGGCTCAGCTGTGGCAGGCGCATGAGGTGGCTACCAAGAAGGCTGACCGTGACTTCATCCTCGAGCGCATCGCTTCCCTGACAGGGGGCGTTGGGGTTATCTACGTTGGTGGCAACACTGACCTAGAGCAGAAGGAGCTTTACGATCGGGTTGACGATGCGGTGTGTGCGGTTCGATCGGCTATGGAGGAGGGCATCCTCCCCGGCGCTGGCAAGGCGCTGTACGAGATCGCTGTTCGCGAACTGCAAACAGGCAGCACCCCCGAGGCTGATGTGGCTGTCAAGATCCTGTCGGATGCGTTGGCTGCACCTGTCTCGCAGATACTTGCTAACGCTGGCTTGGAGCTGAATGAGATCTACGGTGATACCAATAAAGATGGATGGGGGTACAACCTAAAGGGCGGTACATTTGGGGACCTGATTGACATGGGGGTCATTGACCCACTGAAGGTCACAAGGTCAGCGCTGCAAAATGCGATCAGTGTTGCAACAACGATTCTTTCAACAAACGCTATCATCACGATGGCAAGAAGCTATGAGTCAGGAACCAATGCTTGATAAACTACTTGAGGCTTACCCCGGGGAGCTGTTCCTTAGGGCTGATGGGTTTGACGCCGCTATCATAGGGGTCGAGCCAACAAAGATGGTTATTGCATACTCGTGCAAGAAGTGCATAGACCTACTGATCGAGAAGGGGTACGAGTACGTGGACGCAATTGACTACTTCGAGTTCAGCGTTAGGGACGTTGACTTCGGCGCCAAGACCCCCATATTTATTGAAGACAACTTTGACTGATGACACTAGAGGATGTTATAGTGCACTACCCCGAGCAGATGTTCTATACCCCAGAGGGTTTTGACGATGCTGTTGTCGGGATAGAGGAGGACAGCATGAGGCTGGTGTACTCGGTGAACAAGTGCATCAACATACTTGTCAACAACGGCATGGACATGATCGATGCGATCGAGCACTTCGAGCTTAGGGTCCGACACTCAAACCCGTCAGGCGGGGCGATCTTTATTCAAACAGACTTTGATATATGAAACCAATCGGTAAGTACATTGTAATCAACTCAGTAGTAGAGGAGGATGTAAGGACCCAGTCAGGGCTCCTGTTATCTGGCGAGGACGCCAAGGGGTTCAGGTACCAGAGGGCGGTTGTGGTTAAGCCCGGGACCGACGTGACCGTCATCAAGGAGGGGGACACCATCTACTACGACAAGGGGCATGGATTCACTATGCTGATCGAGGACCAGCCCTACACTGTCATCATGGAGCGTGACGTGGTGGTGGTTGTCTAAACAAATTTGTTTAGTCCGCCGACCGCTTCTTGTCCCTGACGAACTGGTTCATTGACATGATCATGTCACGGTACCTGCGGTCTGAGTAGCCAACGTTCTTATGGAACACTGTGTTATTGTGTGACGCTGTCTCCGGTATCTCCTCCCCATTCAGCTTTTTATATATGCTGTCTATCAGTCTCTTTGCTTTATACGATAGCTCGTACAGGGCTCTTCGGTTCCCCTTCCTTTCTCTAAAGGTTACCACCCACCCTTCTCTTAGGAGCCTATCGAATCTATTGTCGTCCCAAGACAGGAGCCTATCGAACTCCTCGAACCTATCCCTACCGAAGTAGGACTCTGAGTTTAGGAACAGCAGCACGTCTAGGTCCGCTTGGGTCAGTCCGTACTTGGTCTTTACAAAATACCTGATGACCCTCCAGTACTTTAGGTAGTCCGATTTCATTAGATTTAATTTGCTACTTTTGTATGCAAAGGTAAACACAAAGGTATGTCTAAAAGCATGAACAGGGATTATCCGCTTTCTCAGTCTCCAGACCCGGGAGAGCGTCAGCGTTATATCAAAAAAGTCCAAGACTTATTTAACTCTAAAAAAGAGTCTAAGAAAGGAAAGTATGTGTCTGATACTAAAAAAGGATTAGAGGGATTGATGTCTGAAGATAAGGCTTACAGAGATGCAAAGAAGAAAGCCTTAGATGTACTTACTGGTAAAAAACTTTAACAACAATGGCACTAGGTAAAAACGGAAGCGACAAAGGAAAGAAAAGCAAACTTAGAGTTCGCAAGAACGAAGAGGCTAACGTATCTGAGCTAAAGAAGCAGGGATACCAGCTGATTAAAGAAAGAGGTGGGCGTCAGGTCTGGGAGAAGACCTCATCAGCTAGCGGGACAACCGAGAAGCCTGCTCAAAAAAGATTTGCCGGCGTTCCTGCAAAGACAGGGTCAGCCACTCGATCTATTGTAATGACACCTGATGCCGCTGCCGGTAGTGGAGGTTATAGCTCAAAGTCAAGAGATAGAGTAGCACTAAAGACAACTAAGCCAAAGGAGAAAAGCGGATCATCCTTCTCGGAGAAAGTGTTTGGTCCAAGAGAGAATTGGTTTATGATGAGCGGCAAGGGTAAGGAGCAGAGACAGATTGATCGTCAGAATAAAAGAAACTGCAAGGTGGGTCAGGGCTGCTATGTTGGTGGAAACACATACGGTAACAGGAAGTTCAATAAGTAATTATGTCTAACGATACTAATTCAAAAGAGAAGACCGACGTTACTAACGATGACATTAACTTTCGTAACAGTGTTATCGATAGGCTGAATTCACTTCAGAAGCAGACAGCTAGCCTTTCCGAGTATGCATCAAAAGCAAAGGAAAAGGAGAAGAAGAAAGAGAAGGCTGAGAATAAGAGAAGGGTTGGAGATACATCATCTAGGATTTCTGGACTACAAAAACTTAGTCGTCTTGGTGAATCTGTATACAAAAGAAATAAGTAAACAAAATGAAAAAGAATAAGAGCAGAGACTATCCGCTTGCTGAATCTCCAGATCCTGGAGAGCGTAAGCCGTATATGACAAAGAAGCAATATAGAGCTGAGCTGAAGCAGGCTAAGAGAGAGCATAATATAGAAGCCGCTGCGAAGGGGACTCTCGGAAAAGAGAGAGCTCAAAAGGTTAGAGAAATTGCTGGAGCTATTGGTGAGGTTGTTAATACCGCTACTAATGTTCAAAGGTTGACTCGTGGGGGTCGTGGTGGTGGTCGTGGTGGTGGATCTATGTTTGATTAATTAAAAAATAAACAAAATGAAAAACTCAAGCGTACCATGCACGGTTAAAGTGCAATCTGCTGTAGGAAAACCTAAACCCAAAAAATAAAACAACAATGAAAAACGTATCAACTAAAGGCGCATCAGGTCTTCCTAAGGCTAGCATCCTCGGTGCCCCCGGAAAAAGCGGAGCCATGAAGGTAGCTAAGACTGCTGCTAAGAAGGCTGTAACTAAAGCAGTTATGAAAGGTGCTGCCAAGTCTTTGAAGTCTAAGAGAGCCAAGTAATTAATGGCAGAGAAATCGAAAATGAAGTGCAACCGTGTCGTGGCATCAGATCGCCCCGGCAAGAAGAAGATGGTCCTAGCCTGTTCGGGAGGTAGGGAGAAGCTTCTGCATTTCGGTGCTAAGGGTTACGGACACAACTACTCAGCAGCGGCACGGTCTTCTTTTCGAGCTAGACACAAATGCGATACAGCAAACGACAAGTTAACACCAAGATACTGGGCTTGTAAGAACCTATGGGCTGGACCCGGAGGATCGACGCAGGCTTCACCAAAAACAAAAAAAGGGAAATACTAATGGACTACAATAGCATACCATTCAGAAACAAAGTCATTGACCGTCTTCAAAAAAAAGAAGACAAGCTTGTAAGAAAGGGTTACAAAGCTGTTGATGAGGGCAGAGAAAAAAAGGCTGACAGACTTTTAGGTAGAGCAGCTAAAGCTCAAGACAAGAAGATAAGACTGTCTGAGAAGAAGTAATGAAGGACGCCTGCTATAGGAAGGTCAAGGCGCAGTACGATGTGTTCCCATCAGCTCGTGCATCTCAGGCTATTGCCAAGTGCCGTAAGGGTTCTGGTAGCGTAAGGAAGAGCGAGGCTGGTACTAGCCTAAAGAGATGGCAGGCTGAGAAGTGGGTGGACACTAGGACAAATAAGCCATGTGGTGCTGGAGGTAAGAACGAGTACTGCCGTCCATCAAAGCGTGTGTCTTCGAAGACACCAAGAACAAGATCTGAGATAAGCCCATCCACTCTGGCAGCCAAGAAGGCTGAGAAGTCTAGGGTGGGGATGGGAAGACGTGTTTCAAAAATCTAGTCAGTATATTCAATAACTTTGCAGCATGGGTAGATTTATGCTATGGCTCGGGTTCCAACTTGTTATGGCGGGTCACCGTGTGCAGCGCTGGTGGGGTCGTGTTGTTGATGTGTGGAATGGGATTGTAAAAAAACTTTTAATCAAGAAGAAATGAAATTGAATGAAAGAAGCAAGGGGCTTGGGGACACGGTCGAAAAGATTACTACCGTAACAGGTATTAAGAAAGTGGTTGAGGGTGTATCTAAAGTTACTGGAAAAGATTGTGGATGTAAACAAAGAAAGGATGCACTCAATAGAATGTTTCCTTATAAAAATAAAAAGTAAAAAATGTCAACTCAAAAATTACAGGTAGGTAGAGCGCTAGAGGTTATCCCTTCAGATAATTGCGATGTACCATTTCCGGCGGTAAACGCATCTGGGATAAATGATTCATTCTCTCCATTCAAACTGGTAGACACCACTCAAACGTTTATCACAAAGAACATTCGGGTTGGAGATATAGTATATAATAATACAAACTTTCTTGGATCGGTTGTGACAAATATTGACTCAGAAACAACTCTTAGTCTGGCTAATAATATATTTACTGGTCCTACCAAGAGCTATACTATCTATGCTGGCGGGAATAATGATGGCTGCGTCTTGTTTGTTGGAACTGCTGGTAACATTGAGATTGTAACTGTTGGTGGTGATACTGTATCTCTTGTTGGAGTATCTGGTGGTCAGTTTATACCAGTCCACGTCAGGAAGGTACTGTATTCTGGAACATCTGCTACTAACATTATAGCACTTTGGTAATATGCCTCTAGCGATAATCATAGGAATAACGATCGATTCGATTGGTGAGGGTGGACTTGTTCCACCCTTGATGAATATGATCACTGAGACTGGGGCTTTTGAAATCATTTCAGAGGCTGGTGTAGATATTGTAACCGAGTAATTAAAAAGAAATGGCAGTTAAGTTTTCACAGTTTACAAGTACCACCCCAAACAGCAACATATATTTTGCGGGTTACAATTCAGTGCTTGGTACAAATGTGCAGGTGTCGTACACTGACCTTGCCGCTTCAATCTCTCCGGGCACAGGTACTACCAACTATATTTCTAAGTGGACGAGCTCAAGTGCATTGGGGAACTCATTGCTTACTGATGTCAGCAATACATTAACATATGAAGCATCATTAGGGAATGCCAGTTTCAACCTTAAAAGCCCTTCAGGTTATTATTATCCGTCAATAAATCTTTTTTCGAATAATACACTTGCAGCAACTGTCTTAGGATATAATGGTAGATTATATTTAACGGCAGCAGGTAATTCAGGGATTTGGTTTGGGAATAGTAGTGGCACTCAAATGCTTTTAACTAATAGTGGTCGCTTACTAATCGGTACAACTACCGAATCAACTTATGCTCTTGATGTAGTAGGAACTGCTAGATTTACTGGAAGCGCTCAGATTGCAGGGAATGGAGCAGTTACTTTTGATGTTTTTGGTGGTAGTGCAGGAGGGGCGAGTCAAGCAGTTAGAATTTATGGAACTACTCCCAGTACTCAAGGTCTTTTACTTTCATACGATACAGGTAATGCAATAAGTTATATTGATGGTGCATTTCATTCTACAGGAAGTGCAAACGCATTTGGTGACATTGTATTTCGTAGCAAGCAAAATGCAACGAATACTCTCGTAGAAAATATGCGGGTTCGTGGCTTCAATGGTAATTTAGTCTTAAGCCAAGACCTAAGAGTGAAGGTTGGGAAGAAAATCCGAATGGCTTTTTATGATAATGATACTTCTACAGATGGATTCGAACTATATTTGACGGCTACCCCAGTAGCGGTAATAGCTACACCAAGTGTCACACAATTGCAAATGATTGTAAATAGTTCAACTATTGCAAGATTTTATGCATCTTCTGTTGGTATCAATGGAGGTTCAAATGCTGGGACTTTAGATGTTTATGGGACAATTACAAATGGTCAAACTCTTCGTCAATACTATTTAGGCGGTGGGGTTAGTGCGGCATTGCCAACGTATTCATTCTATGGTGACCAAAACAATGGTTGGTTTTCACCAAGTGCAGATGTTCAGGCTTGGTCTGTTGGCGGTTCTGAGGTGATGCGTTTATTTTCAAACGGAAACTTTGCCATCGGCACAACCACAGACGCAGGCTACAAGTTAGATGTCAACGGTACTTTAAGGGGTACTGGTGTTTTTTCCCTCACTGGTGCTGGACAAAGACATTTAATATCGGGTGGATTTCAAGTACCCTATTTTTATGTTCCAGCATCACAAGGACAAATCGCTATAAACAATTCTGCAGACACTCAAAACATTTGGATTGTTGATAATAGCGGGAATGTTTACAATAGGGGAACTCTCGGTGTTGGTGTATTAACTCCAAACGCATCTGCGGTTTTAGATGTAACAAGCACCACAAAAGGTTTCCTACCTCCGAGAATGACAGGCGCACAAGCCGAAGCAATCGCAACACCAGCCGCCGGACTTTTGGTATATGCGAACAACGGAAACGGTACAACTATCACATCAACAGGTTGGTGGGGATATGATGGAACAAACTGGGTAAAACTCAACTAATAAGACATGGCAGTAAAATTCTCACAGTTTAGTGACACGTCTCCGACAGCAACAACTTACTTGGTTGGGTTTGACGGAACGACAAACGTTAAGATATCATACAGCTCGCTTTTGTCTGGTACATCAAACTATGTAACAAAGTGGGGAACCCCAAGCGGGCTTGTTGACTCACAGATATTTGATAATGGAACTAACGTAGGAGTAGGCACTAATTTGCCTTCATATAAATTAGATGTTTCTGGTAGTTTTCGTGTTAATTATACTAGTTCAACACCAAGCGTAGTACCAGTTATAATAAATCCAAGTTTAACTTCAACAGCTAATTTTCAATCTTACAGAGTAGTTCAAATTAACCCGACATGGAGTAATGCTTTTGGTAACACAAATATTTATGCATTTGAGGCATATAAAAATCAAAAGTTTTATGATGAATTTGATACCCTACGATTAACAATTGATAGTAATGGAGTAACAGCTAGTACTAGTATTAGAGTTGGTGGATTACAGCTTTATAATGATAATAGATTATACTATCCGGCTGCTGGGTTTAGGCTTAATTTTTCAAATAGTGATAAGGCATTATTAACATCAGGTGGAAATTTTATAATTGCTACAAGTCCAGTCGACGCTGGTTTTCGTCTTGATGTATCAGGGACTTCAAGGGTAAGTGATGTATTTCACGCAAACAATTCCGCAATAGGATTTGGCGCAGTTCGTGTCAGGGAAACATCTACAGGGTATGGAGTAGTTGTACATCCTAATGCAAGCACAAGTACATACACACAATATAACGCAAGTTCAATCACGTTTTGGAATGGCTCGGTTGCAACTACAATTTCTCAAATTAGTGGCAGCTTGTATAACGATGTCAATAGTGCAAACGCTATTTACAATCGTTTCAGCAATAACCACGTTTTTACAATTACTTCAGGCGGTGCATCTGTTGGGGCATCTTCATTAAATGCATCCGCAGTTTTGGAAGCCACAAGCACCACAAAAGGTTTTCTTCCTCCAAGAATGACAAACGCCCAGATGACAGCAATCGGTACCCCGGCAGCAGGACTGGTTGTATATGACACCACTAACAATAAGCTTAGCGTATATAATGGTACGGCATGGATAGCAGTACATTAATGAATAACACCTAATTTTGTAACATATAAATAAACATAAAAATGAGAGCAATTCAACCAGTAACAATCTGGTCTAACGGACAAGACAGTCAGGCAAACAGCTTTGATCTGGCTATTGTATTTGACAACCTTAACAGCGCCGCAACCTTCTACTATCAGCTTCTTGAAACATCAGTAAGCACTGAAGGTCAGGAGACTTTTGTTCAGCTGTCTCAGGGGAACCTGTCTATGGACGGTCAGACCTACAGCTCTTGGGATGGTAGCAACAATGCAGCATATACTTGGGCAGCTGGTCAGCTGAACCTTACACTTCTGTAATCAATAAAACAAATCAAATATGAATCTGAATCTAAAAGAGATTATCTCACTGCACTACGAGCTAAACGGTCTTACCAAAAACAATCCTGAAAGCCAGCCCGAGGTTGTGCTTCAAGGAATCCTGAAACAGAAGATGTCACTTAAAGCTAAGGTATACTTGCAGCGCCTGAACAAGGTTGTTGCTGAGGAGATCAAGCTGTATGAGGATACCCGTAAGGAGCTGTTTGACAAGTACGGTAAGGCAACAGATGGAGACATCGTAATCGATGGTGAAGATATCCAGAAGTTTAACGAAGAACACGAAGATGTCCTGAACGCAGAAAAACAAATTGATTTAACCACGCTGTGGTCGAACGATCTGACACTCGATAGCCTTTCGTCTATTGAGACAGATGAGCACTACCCAGTACTATTTAAGCTAATAGACAAATGACAGACCTATCCCTGTTCCTGCTTGGTCAAGCCATCACTATTGTAATTGGGCTTGTTAGTATATACGTAAAGGTATCACTCAAGCTGAAGGAGCTCGAGATCCGAGTATCGGTTGTCGAAAAGAAGGACGACCAGATATCTGAAAAACTTGATAAGATTACAGAACAGCTCAACGGTCTGTGCATACAGATGGGCAATAAACAGGACAGGGAATGAAGTTTGGTTGGAAACATTATTTTGCTCCGACACCCAAGAGGTTGAGAATACTAGGGGATAGTCTTGCGGCTGCCGGTACATTTGGTGCGGGTATAGTAGTATTGAATGGTCACCCAATTGCTGGTACGGTTATCATGGTGATAGGTGTTATAGGTAAGTTTATTTCTAATTTTTTTACTGAAGATGGCGAAGCAGGTATCTAGTTCGTTGTACGTACAAAAACCTAAGACAAGGGGCGTACAGGCTAAGACAAAGACTAGCAATAACAAGAAGAGTAAGCTATATAAAAAACCATACAGGGGGCAAGGAAGATGAATATAATTCAAACTCAATTCCCGACTGGTCAGTATATTCAGGAGGAGTATCCAAAGAAGCAGATATATCTCCACCACACAGCTGGCAACTCTAGCGGGACAAATGTATTTAAGTGGTGGGCTTCCAATCCAGAGAGGGTTGCTACGTGTGTAGCTATCGCTGGTCCGGGATCATCTGATGGGGATGGTAAAATCGTTCAGGGGTTTTCTTCTAAATACTGGGCATATCATCTGGGCGTAAAGCGCTCTGTGTTTGACGCTTTTGGTGTTCCATTTATAAACCTAGACAAGATTTCAATTGGCATCGAGATCTGCAACTGGGGTCAGCTTAGCTTTACTGGTGGAAAGTTCTATAACTACGTTGGTGGCGAGGTGCCAGAGAGAGACGTGATAAAGCTTGATGTCCCATACAAAAGGCACATCTACTTCCACAACTACTCGGACGCTCAGATACAATCCGTCAAGGACCTGCTACTGCTTTGGAAGGACAGATACGGAATCCCTCTTAAGTACAACGAGGACATCTGGACTGTGACCCAAAGGGCTCTTCGTGGGGAGAGTGGGGTGTTTACCCATAACTCTGTTAGGGCAGACAAGGTTGATATCTACCCACACCCTAAGATGATTCAGATGCTAAAGTCATTATGAGGACTACCATTTCGCATATCATATCGGCGCTGGTCGGTTCCATTATTGTGTTCCTTATTATGAAGCAGTGCCAGCCCGGTCCCAAGATTGATGTTCAGTACCTACCCGGCGATTCTATTCCATATACGGTATACAAGGATAAGCCAGTGCCATACAAGATAACATATAGGGACACGATAACATCATATGATACTATCATAAAGGATGGTGACACCACATATGTTATTGAACACGTTGATACTGCGGCGATTATGAGAGATTACCATGCGATAGTCGAATACAATGATACGGTCAAGAATGATTCCAGTGCCCTTATTGTGATTAGACAGAAGCTTTCTAGGAACAGGATCGACTCCATGAATGTTAGGTTCCAGAACAGGAGGAAGACGGCTGTGATATCGCAGAGGGATAAAGCTATTGTAGCGGGTATAACCGGGTGGCAGAATGGGTACGATGTGTCTCTTGGGATGAGGTTGAATAGGAATGTGCTCAGCCTGTCTAGATCAAACAGCGGATGGGGCGTTAGATATCAAAGGGAGATAGGCTGGAAAAGTATCCTAGAAAAATAAGTATCTTTGTTAAAATCAAATAAAATGGAAAACAAGCAATTAACTCAAGAAGAGCTGACCAAGATTCAGGAAATGAACAACACTTTCACTCAGGCTAAGATTGCCTTGGGTGATATTGAGATTCAGAAGCACTCAATCCTTGGTCAAATCAAGCAGCTTCGTGATGAGTTTAGCGTGAATGAGAAAGAGCTTATTGAAAAGTACGGAGCTAATGCCGTAATAAATATAAAAACCGGAGAGGTAACATATGGCAAAGATTAGTACATACCCAATTGATGGGACACCGTCGCTTTCGGACAAAGTAATTGGTACTGAGGTTGCCAATAACAACGAGACCAAGAACTATACGATTTCAAGCATCTTGGGTCTTGGTAGTACATTGTACGCTCCTATTGCCTACGGTTCTTTTTACGATACGACAACACAAACGGCTGCTACAAGTACAATAGCCACTATGAAGTACAATACAACTGTGCTTTCGCAGGGCGTTAGTATTGTAAACGATGGTTTGGGGGATCCAACTCAAATAACATTTGCTAATGCTGGGCTGTATAATCTTCAGTTCTCGGCTCAATTGCAGCGCACGTCTGGTGGTTCTGATGCTACAATATCTATTTGGTTTAGACTTAACGGAACCGATATCCCGGCTAGCACAACGCACCTAACTCTTAAGGCAAACACAAACTATGTGGTAGCCTCTTGGAATTTCTTTCAGCAGGTTGCGGCAGGTAATAATGTACAAATCATGTGGAGCCATAATGACTCTATTCAGATTCTGTATGAAGCTCCCGGAGTTGCACCTGTTCGTCCATCCACACCGTCAGTTATTCTTACTGTAAATCGAATTGCGTAATGGACATCCGTAAGGTTTCAATAGGACCTGATTATAAGGGTGGGGCGATGCATTACATCGTTGGTCAGAAGGTGCTGAACGAAACCAATGAGATACATCTTATTAAGTTTGATTCATCTTCTGGGTCAATTAAGATTTATATCATAAATGAAAAAAGCGAGGTGATGTTATGGAAGGAGTTTACCCACACCGTGCCTGTATCAATCGAATATAATATATCATATTAATGAAATCACCTTTCTGCTTCATAGCAAAGCCTGTGAACGGAAAGCGATACGACAACACAAAGAAAATTGGTGGGATTGATTTAATAGTTAGCACTTCGGAGGAGGACCACAAGTTTTCTAATAGATACGCAGAAGTCGTAGAGCTTCCAATAAACTATAGCGGTCCCGTTATGGTAGGAGATATCCTCCTAGTTCACCATAATGTATTTAAGTTTTACAACGACATAAGGGGTAAGCAGAGAAGCGGTAAGAGCTTTTTTAGGGATGATATATTCTTTATTGATCCCGATCAGTTCTTCATGTATAAGCGTGGAGATAAGTGGAATGCGTATGATAAGTACTGCTTTGTTAAGCCAATTCCTGTTACAGATTCATACATTAAGAAACCATTCTCTGAAGAGCCACTGATGGGGATTATGGTGTATCCAAATGGATACATGACTGAGAAGGGGGTTAGTTCTGGTGACAAGGTATGCTTTGCGCCAGATAGCGAGTACGAGTTTAATGTTGATGGTGAGAAGCTGTATAGAATGTTTGATCATCAAATAACAATGGTTCTATGAATATGATGGTAATAGATAACGTGCTGCATGACCCTAACGAGTATGTTGTCGATATATATTCTAGGCAGTTCTCTGATGTTTTTGATGGTAAGAATTTATTCAAGGGTATACAGCCAAGGAATAACGACGAGTTTTCTGACTATGTTTTAAGCATAGCAGGAGATTCTTTTGAGGTGGCTTGGAACTTTATTAGGATGTCGCCTCTAAATCAGGAGGAGCCAAACTTCATGCACACTGATGATATGATGGGAGACATAACAGCTATACTATATTTGAGTAAGCAGCATCCTGAAAATGATGGCACAACGGTATATGATCTCGATGGGAAGGTAGCCTCTGTTGTATACTCAAAGTTTAATAGGGCTATCATGTTCGATTCTAATCTTCCACACCATAGAAATATATTTGAGAACTTTGGTACTGGTGAATCATCAAGGCTGATACAGGTTGTCTTTCTAAGAGAAAAGAAATGAAAGAGATA
>Ga0315904_10001446_pt1 | contig 37737 bp, 25 predicted proteins | sample LakEriMetagenome_6_FD_203529 | JGI IMG/M metagenome (GOLD analysis project Ga0315904, IMG submission 203529) | Freshwater fungal communities from buoy surface, Lake Erie, Ohio, United States - Buoy 12 MA120 | ecosystem: Environmental > Aquatic > Freshwater > Lake | place: USA: Lake Erie, Ohio... | reverse complement strand
CGCGAGCCGTCGGGCGAATTCGAGAGCTTGCTGATGGAGGAAGTCGCCATTCATCATGCCCAAGGCTTGGCCGGGTTGGGTCGTGATGAATCGCGCTTCGCAACTGGTGTCCGAGTCCGGGAAATCAAAGTTCGCCATCATCGGCACCAGCAGCGATCGCTTGACATGGATATAGACACTGCGCCGCGATTGATCGGCAGCCGTCGATTTTTCCCAGCCCTTCCCCGGCACCGATTGGCTCGCGAGGACTTCCGCGGACAGCTCGGGGTAGACGCTGGGGCCATACAGGGTAGGGTTGAGTCGGCCGTTTGCCATCAGGATCGAGTCCCGGATTTCCTCGGCGCTCAGTCGCCGAAGATCGAATCGACTGAAGCCATCGTTGTTGGGATCGCGTTCGAGGGCATCGTCGGATGCGATCGACGATTGCTGGTAGGCACGGGACCTGACGATTTGCCTGTGAAGCGACTTGATGCCCCAGCCATCTTGAACGAATTTGGCGGCCAAGTAATCGAGCAATTCGGGGTGGGTCGGGGGTTCGCCGAGTTGACCGAAATTGTTGGGCGAGCGAACGATGCCGCGTCCGAAATGATGCTGCCAGATGCGATTGACGAAGACGCGACCGGTCAATCGGTTTTCGGGCGATGCGATCCAACGCGCGAGGGCTAGTCGACGTCCCGACGTCTTCGCGTCCGCATTGGGAGCGATTTCGGGAACGCCTCCGCCGAGGATCCCGGGGAATCCAGGCTGAACAAGGTCGCCGGGAGCTTGAGGGCTGCCTCGCATGAGGATGTGCGTGTCCGGTGCGTTGGTCCCCGCCTCGCTCGCACACATCCCGTACTCGTCCCATGGTTTGCGTTTGGAATTCTGTTCCAGTTCGCGGCGTAGTTTCTTGTATTCCGCCACGTGGTCCTGGTCCAGGTTTTCAGCCATGGCGGTTTGAAGGATTTGGTTCAAGTCGACTGTGTTGCGATTCGGGCGGGTCAATGTCCGGCGTTTGAAACTGGGCCCGCTCCAGTCGAGAAGCAATCCCTTGCCGAAGCTTCCTTGAAAGTAATCGACGCGAAAATCATGCCGTCCTGCCGAGAGGGAGATCTTGCCACGTTTCGGTTGTCCTGTTCCATGAATCCCGTCGTACTCGATGACGACGTTCCCATCGATCGTCAATCGCGATCCGTCGTCGGAGTCGAGGCGAAACGTGTATTCCCCGTCTTCGGGCACGATCAACTTCCCTACAAAGACAAATCCAAAATCGTCGGGTCGCGTCGCCAGCCCGATGTCGAGTAGCGGAGGGTCCAATCTGCCGACGGTTTCCGGCTTGATCGCATCAAAATCGGGAAGCTGGCGGAATGTATCGCGATAGAATCGATACTCCATCTCATCCAGGTCCAAGCGATCCGCTTCTGGGTGGCTCGACTCCAATTCGTTGCGCAGCAATTCCTCGAAAGCGCTGAGTCGCATTTGAAGTTGGTTGCCATTCTCGCGAAGGGACGCTTCCCTCTCGGCGTAGGATTGTCGGTCCTCCTTGGATCCGAGGAGCGGGCGCTCGATATGCGGGCCGTAACCGTTGGGGGTGAGGTTCCGGAAAAATGCGACGGTCGCGTAATAATCCTTGGTCGGAAGGGGGTCGATTTTATGATCATGGCATCGACTGCAGTTGAGCGTGAGTCCGAGCAGCCCTTGCCCAACCGTCGTGACGATATCGTCGAACCCATCGTACATCGCGAGTTCTCGGTCGGCCGGCTCATCGTCCCAAATCCCAAGGCGATAGAAACCAGTTGCGATCAGCGAATCCTTCGTGATCTCCGGGAGCTCATCGCCGGCGAGTTGTTCGAGTAGGAATAGGTTGTACGGCTTATCGGCGTTGAAGGCGCGGATGACATAATCGCGGTAACGCCATGCGTGCGGTTTCGGCCCGTCTCGTTCGAAGCTGTTGGTTTCAGCGTATCGGACGACATCGAGCCAATGACGTGCCCATCGCTCCCCGTAATGCTCCGATGCCAACAAGCGATCGATCTCGGTTTCCCAAGCAGCATTGAAATCGATCGATGCTCTTCGCTCGAAATCCGTCACTTGTTCCGGCGTAGGAGGAAGCCCGGTCAAGTCGTAGCTCAGTCGTCGCAGCAGGACTCGTGGCTGAGCCGGAGGAGACATAGCAAGATGTTTCGCTGCAAGTTTGGATTCGATAAACGCATCGATCGGGTTTTCGGCGGTCGTTCCATCAGGTCGGACAGGGACTGCTGGTTGGCGAACCGGATCGAACGCCCAATGCTGTTTCCATTCCGCTCCTTGGGCCACCCATCGGGAGAAGCGTTGTTGTTCGAGTTCCGTAAGCGGCTTGCCTTCCGGAGGCATGCGCACTGCGTCGTCGGTGGATACGATTCGTTGGAGAAGGGTGCTGGCAGCGAGGTCTCCCGGGACGATGGCTCGATTACCGGATTCGAGCTGGGCTACGGCCGTCTCCAAAGAATTCAGTCGCAACCCGGCCTCGGCTTCGTCGGGACCGTGGCAGGGGTAACAGCGACGGGCGAGAATGGGCTGAATTTCTGTCGAGAACGAAACCGGTGCTTCTTGGGCTTGAACACTCGCAACCAGGGCCACACAGCAAGCGAACGCCCAATGGCCGAACGATTGCGGTCCTGTAAGCGGTCCTGTAATCCGGGGGGAACTCGACACGTTTGCGAGGATCATTTTTCGGGGGGAGAGCGTCGTAGGTCGAACGGCGGGACGAATCCTTATTCTAGTCCGTTCGCGATTTCCTGTCTTGGGCGCGTCTGAGCCGCGACTTGCCCGCAACGATCGCGTGCGATCGAGTATACTCTGCGAATTGCTGCCGGACTCTGCGGATTGCTCCTCGCGGTCCGTCGAAAGAAAGGCCCTGTGGACTGTTCCTTCGAACCGGCGGGCTGGGCTTCGCGTCCCAACGCGAACGAATTCACTTTAATGCAGGAATATGGGTCAATGAGAATCTCTCGCCAATGTGGATGGGCCCTCGCGATTCTCGCGGGATTGGTTGGTTTCGGTTCCCCGGTTCAGGGTCAGACCGAGTGGCCGCAATTTCGAGGTGCTGGTTCGCTTGGAGTAGCGACCGATTCGCGCATTCCCGAGCATTGGTCGGCGACCGAAAACGTATTGTGGAAGACCGATATTGCTGGGCGAGGTTGGTCGTCGCCGGTGGTTTGGGGAAACCGAATCTTTCTGACCACGGTAATCAATACTGGAGAGCAAGAAGAAGCCAAGAAGGGTTTGTACTTCGGAGGCGAGCGGTCCAAACCATCGGAGTCGGTGCATCAGTGGAAGACGCTTTGCATGGATCTCGGGTCGGGAACGATTCTCTGGGAGCGTCAAGTTTACGAAGGGGTGCCCGAGACCCCCATTCATATCAAGAGCAGCTATGCATCCGAGACGGCGGTCACGGATGGCGAGCGCGTTTACTTCTGTTTCGGAAGCGTTGGGATTTACTGTTTTGATTTCGCTGGGAATGCGATCTGGCAGCGTCCGTTACCTCGGCTTCCCACCCGTTTTGGATGGGGCGCGGCTGCTTCGCCGGCACTTCATGGGGGCCGGCTCTACTACTGCAACGATAACGACAAAGAATCCACCTTGATGTGTCTCGACGCCAAGACTGGAGATTTGATTTGGGACGTACCCAGAGAAGAGAAAAGCAACTGGTCCACACCGTTTGTCTGGCAGAATAACCTGCGAACCGAAATCATCACTCCCGGATCGAAACAGGTCCGATCCTATGATCTGGATGGGCAGGTGTTATGGTCGCTGTCTGGGATGTCGACCATCACGATTGCCACGCCCTATTCGGTTGGAGGGCTCCTGTATATCAGTTCCGGCTATGTGATGGATCCGAGGAAACCGATTCTCGCGATTCGTCCAGGAGCATCCGGGGATATTACGTTGGCCGAAGGGGAAACATCATCGGAGTATATCGCTTGGTCGCAACCGAAGGCCGCTCCGTATAATCCCAGCACACTCGTGCATGATGGCCGGTTGTATGTTCTGTACGATCGAGGGATTGTTTCTTGCTACAACGCTGCAACAGGCGAAGAGATCTACCGAATGAAACGACTGCAAGACGGTCGCGCATTCACGTCATCGCCATGGGCTGTCGGCGACCGAATTTATTGCTTGAACGAAGATGGCGTCACGTTCGTCGTAAAGGCTGGGGTTGAATTCGAATTGCTGCACACCAATTCACTGCAAGAGGATGACATGGGGATGGCTACGCCAGCCATCGTTCAAGGGAAGCTTTTGCTTCGAACGGCGTCTCGATTGTATTGCATCGGCGAACCCGGCAAGTGATCGGTAGCTCGAGCATATCTCACAAGGCGAGATCCCACTAGATTAGAAGGATTCGCTCTCCAACGCCGAGAGGACCGGATCGGGCTTGCTCGCGTCGGGAATCACTTGGGTCACGTTGACTTTCGTGCGCTTGAGTTCCTCGATTTGGGCCGAGAGCGAGCGGATCAATTGCGCTATCTCGTTCCCAGCGTTTTCCCCCAAGTGCACGCAAAGAGCTTTGCGTGTGTTGGCACTCAGTTCCAGATCTTCGCGCTTGGTCGTCATCTTCCTGTCGTCCCTGTCGTCGGCATGGAGAGCTCGATCGAAATTCGATCGAATGTTGGATTCTAGCATGCCTCAAGGGATCGGCTTGCGAATATTCTTGATCAAAATCAGTGAGCGATCGTGTTCGGGCTGAGACTGAGCCGCGGGTTGGGTGAGGAGGCGGGCCAGATAGCCAGCGATATCGTTGGCTGATTCATCGCACAAGTCGCGAACGATGTTGAGCAGACCGGTTTGGTCCAGCGGTTTTTTCGGGATAGGCTCGGAAGAAGGGAACGCGTGTTTCCCCGTCAACGAGGCTGATTCAACCATGCAATTCAGGAACAGATGGGGGGTGTAGGTGACTAGAACTTCGCCAGGTTGCAAAATGAATCGAGACACATTGAATTGGCTGTCGGGCTGGGCTCCGACAAGTGGTTGCGAGTTCCCGATGGGGCGAAAACCGCGACATGAGACAATGAACGACTGCATCTCCCCGCTGTTGCACAGTGAGCCGTATCCCGTTACGGGATTGAATTGAAGGAGCGACAAGGCGATCTTCCAATCCGCCTCGACCATGCTCCAGTTCAAGTCGTTGATCGCTCGGAGGATTTGGGATGGATTGGACCCTTGGTTCCACAGGGTCCGAATCATTGCCAAGGCGCTGGTCGCAACGATACTTCCTTCAGGACCTCCGTGCGATGCCTGACCGATCGCGAACGTCATCATGCCACTGGGCACGATATCCCAGTGGTGAAACGCACCTCCGAGCCCGCTATTTTGGTGAGTCCACCCGCTGATATCGAAGTCTTCGTGAAGGATTTGCGTATCCGGCAGCATGCTTGCCTGGGTCAGGCTGGCAGTGTCGATCTGTTTTTGGACTTCGCGCGATCGAGAGACCTCGTGTCCGAGGATCGACTGTTCGATCTCTGCCATGACTCTCCCGGCAGCGAGATTGGCAACTTCGACTTCGGTCGGACTGAAGGTCCGCGGGTTTTCTGACCAGAACCAGATAGTCCCGTGGGGCATGCTCGAGGTCCCGATCGGGACCACCAACGCAGAAGCAAAGGCTTCCGGGCTGGGCCATTCGGGCATGATTTCGATGTCGCTCAAGAGGACGGCGTTGCCTAACAAGGCTTCCAAGTCGGCGAGAGATCCTTTCAATTCCCGCGGTGGGTCGGCGAGTTTTTTGCGAGGGAGTCCGAAGCAGGAACGCATCTTGAGGTTTGACGTCGCGTCGTCAAGCAAGTAGACCGCTGCGGCGACCGAACCGATCGATCGCGAGGTGCTTTCAAGGATCGACTCGAGTCGATCGGCGGTTTCTTTTTGCCGATCGGGATGGGATGTAACGAGAACAGCGGTCGCGAGCTCCGCTTCCTGGCGCCGAATCACTTCCTCGGCCCGATCCAAACGTTCGACAAGACGCTCGATGGCCAGAAGCAGTTCCTGGGCTTTGTCCATCGGCACCGACGGGATCGCGGTCAGGTCCACTTCGTCGAGCAAACCATCGCGCACTATGTTATCGATCAACTTCCATTGTCTCCCCGACCACTTTCGAGTCGGGGACGCGGTAGCAACTTGCGTTGCAGCATTTCCGGGACTCTGAGGAACGACGCCCCAGCTGGTGGCCTCTGCGAACGCCCGGAGGCACACATCGACCTCGTCCAACTCGCGACGCCCGCCTGCATCGCGGTATTTGCCCCCGCTGTTGTCGGCGGCGCCGAGATGATCTTCCGAGTGGATTCGCAAATGGGATGGGAACCGTCGCTTCACGTTCGTGGGCTTTCCCTGAGGATGAATGCTGGAAACCGGTCTAGTTGAAACGTAGCATCGGACTCCCCCTGTTGAACCTTGAGGATTGCACAAGTGCTGCGGTACGGACAGCCTTCGGCGGTACATCCAGCACTTCCGTCAGTACGTGCTCTGATCCGCATAATGGTTAGGGACCATTTGCACGGAAAGCGGAGGTAAAGCATCGATTCCCCCACTCAGGGATCCGATACCCCAATGCGTCGGTCGGCCTGCGTGTGGCTACCCTGACAATTGCCAGATGAATTTGCCCCAAGCCTGTTGCAGTGGATGCAACCCAGAGTTGAAAAGGAGTCTCCAATGCTTGTGCTCTCGCGACACCGAGACGAAAGCATCATGATCGGCGATGACGTCGTCGTGACGATCGTTGACATTCGTGGGGATAAAGTGCGGCTTGGTATCGAAGCCCCCAACGACATTCCCGTCCATCGGCAGGAGGTCTACGAGGCGATCAAACGTGAAAATCGCAAAGCGAATCACATCCAACCAGCCGACTTGCGCGGCTTGAAGGAAGATCGTCCTTAGAGCGTCGTTCCCTGCTGATCCCTAAGATTGGCGTCGATACACAGCACCCTTCGGGTCAGATCGAGCATCCCATGCTCGAGTGACCCGAAGGGTGCTTTTCTTTCCATTGTGCTCCGCGGCGCATGTTCCGAGATTTCATGATCCGGCGATTGAGAGATCGCTCGAGGCACAGGTTTGTCGGTGGGGTAATTTTGTAGGAGCGCCCGGGATGCACTGCGCGTGTATACTTATGGCACTGGATTGCCATGAAAGAAAAGAACGTTAAGTCGAACCCTCCCATGGCTGCGAAGGCGGAATCAACTCCGATTCCGCCTCTCCCTTTTTCCGCGACCGTCCCCGTCCTCTCTTCCCAGGCATCGCCGAGAAGGGATTCGGCATTTGTTTCCAAGCAAGCGATCTCGACGGCATGTAGCGATTTCCCCGGTGCGAACCCCCAGAAGACGGTAGACGAGCAAACCCAGGACGACTGGTGGGCCCGCGTCTTTTTGCAGATTCCAACGTGGTTGATGAGCGCGTTGCTGCACATCTCCCTGATCCTGGTCCTCGCCCTGATCCCCGTCCAAGAGCAGATCCGAAACTCGTTGTCATTGATTCTCGGGATGGAGGAGGGGGCTGGACTGGAAGAGGAATTGACTTCGTTTGACGTGAGCAGTTTGTCGATGGAGATGGAGACCACTGACGAGGTCAAACCCGATCTGTCGATGATTGAAACCGACATGGAAGCGAATCTTTCGGATCTGTCGACTCTCAATGGAACCATCAAAACAGCACCGATGTCTCTCTCGGCTAGTCTGAGCAGTCGGTCCGGGTTGATGAAGGACGCCCTGCTCAAAGCCTACGGTGGAACGGCGGAAACCGAGCGAGCGGTCGAGATGGGCTTGGAATGGCTGAAGAGGCAGCAATCGAAGGACGGCTCATGGAGTTTGTCTGGACCGTACGGCGACGGAGGGGTCAATGAAAACCGGACGGCGGCAACCGCGATGGCCCTGCTCGCCTTCATGGGCGCTGGGCATACCCATAAGGAAGGAGCTTTCCAACCAAATGTCGCGCGTGGCCTGGAGTACCTTCTCTCCATCCAGGACGAAGATGGATTCTTTGCCGCCAAGGCGACTGGGATCCAGCAGACCTACTCGCAAGCCCAGGCGAGTATTGCTGTTTGTGAATTGTACGGTATGTCGGGAGACGACGCCTTGCGAGTACCGGCTGAGCGTGCGGTTCGTTGGGCGATCGACGCGCAGAGCGATGCGGGTGGCTGGCGATATCGACCGCGGCAAGATTCGGACACGAGCGTCACAGGCTGGTACGTCATGGCGTTGATATCCGCGAGAATCGCCGGCTTGGACGTCGACAGCGAGGTTCTGGAACGAGTCCACACGTTCTTAGATTCCGTGCAACGTGTGTCTGGCGATAATCGACCGAACAAGGACGGGGACAAATATGCTTATCTGCCGGCCGCCAAGGACAAGGATGCGATGACCGCCGAGGGGATCCTCTGTCGCATGTATCTCGGCTGGAGCACGGACGATCCTCGAATTGTGCAAGGCTGCGAATATCTGGCCGGTCGGCCGATCACCAGTGAGATTGGTCGGCGAGATTACTACTACTGGTACTATGCGACCAATTCGCTTCATCATGCGGGTGGTAGTCCCTGGTCTCGGTGGAACCAGGAGATGCGGCAGGTGTTGCCATCCCTGCAAAACCAAACGGGTCGCGAACGTGGCAGTTGGCCTCCCCAAGGGGATCCGCATGGGGACGCCGGCGGCAGGCTTTACTCGACGGTGTTGGCCATCTTGTGCTTAGAGGCCTACTACCGACACATGCCTCTTTCCGAGATAGCCCGCAAGCAGTAACGTCGCGGCAACCATCGCTCGGAATCGTTCGATTGAGTCTCTAGCCTTTGAGGACGAGAACGCTGCACGGAGCATGGTGTAGGACGAAGCGCGAAACGCTTCCGATCAGAAACCGGGAGATCGCACTTCTTCCTTTATCACCGACGACGATCAGCGAGCTCCGAGAAACGGTTGCGAAATCGACCAGGCCGTGCCCAACGTGTCGTTTCTCTTCGACGAGAATATCAACCTTGGGTCCATCGGTCGGAAAGGCGGCTTGGAACTCGCGCAATTCGAGCCGCAACCGGTCCAGGAGTCGCTGGTCGTATACGATTTCATTGGGCAAATTTTCGGGACGACGCACGAAAGAGACCAGGGTGATTCGTGCCTTGGACGGAAACTCCATTTCGCGAACCCGGTTGATCGCACGTTTCGCGATTTCGGAGCCATCGTAGCAGACGGTGAGATGCGGCGAATCCGGATCGCTCTGTATGGTGCTCGGTCGCACCACCCACACCGAATTCTTTGCATGCGATACGACCGAGTCGCTCGTGCTGCCGAGCAGGACGCGGGTCAGTGCGCCATTGCCGCGCGCACCTATCACGATGAGGTCCGATTTGGTGTCCTCGGCATAGGTCAGGATGGTGTCGGCTGCCTGGCCTGCCCGTTCTACGTACTTGGCTTCCATCCCGTGTTTTTGCAGTACTTCGCGAGCGAGCCCCAAGATCCGTTGGCAATTCTCGTGCTGAAGCCGATCCATTTCTGCCTGGTCGACCGAATCGATGATCCCGTACGCCTGCAATTCATCGACCGTTAGCACGGTGTGCGAGGAAACTGCCGCAGGCCGCAATTGACAATAACGGTCGATCGATTCGATGGCTGTATCCGAGCCGTCGGTGGTAATGAGAACTCTCATGGTGTGAATTTCCTGAACGGTTGCGTAAGGCTGCCAAGTCCTGGGACCGCCATGGTGAAGAGTATAGCGATTTCGGCTGGGAGTGTCTGCGTCACGAGGGGAACTCCGATTCATCCGACTGCGTGTCGAGATGCCCGGATTTGTTGATAGCCAGGATGATTCGGAATGCGACGAGGAAACTAAAAACAAAACCCACGAATCCGATCAGGGACAGATCTTGCAAACCGAGTGGTCCCCCGCCGATGAATAGGAGCGGTGGAACTTTGTACGCCATGAGGACCGATGACCCGAGCAGCAGGGAACTGGTGAGGAGTCCTAGGACCAACCGATTGATGGATGGACTCAAGCCTCGGTGGGAAAGATGGACGTCGAGTTTGCCTGCCTGAACAATCTCCATCAGCGAGCTGATTTGGCTGGGTAGTTTTTCGAGGAGCCCCTCGACCTCGACGACCATGCGACGCAATCGTCTGGCCTGGCGTCGTGGGGAATACCGATTCCACCACAGTTTTCGGAACATCGGCTCGATGACTTGGAGCAAACTGAAGCGTGGGCTGGTTTGCGAAATCGTTCCCTGGAGGGTAACCAATGTCTTGATAAGGACCCCGAGTTGGCTCGGGAGGATGACGCGATGTCGGTGCAGGATATCGGTCGCGTCGTTGAGGGCACCTGCGAGATCGATGCGATCGATGGGCTGATTGCCATAGATCTCGACCAAATCAGCAATATCCTCAGAGAGAGCTGACTCATCGATATCCGACGGTGCCTTTCCAACCCGCTTTACGAGCGAGGTCAAGAGGGCCGAATCCTTGACGGCGACCGCCCAAAGCATCTCTTCGATATCGGATCTCAATTTTTCGTCGATTCGCCCCACCATGCCAAAATCGAGCAGTCCGACCGTCCCGTCGACTTGCACGAGAATGTTGCCGGGATGCGGATCCGCGTGGTAATGTCCATGCGCGAAGATCATGGCGACGTAGATTTCGGAAACTTTGTGGGCGATTGCATCGCGATCCAGGTTGGGGAACAGAGTCTGGTCGCCGATATCGTTGATCGACCGGCCTTCCACGCGTTCCATGGTCAAAATGCGGGGGCTGCAATGGCTCACGAACGGCTTGGGAATCACAAGTCCTTTGATCTCGGAGAGGGCTTGGCTCAACAGGACGAGATTTGCTTCTTCCTGTGAGAAGCTCAGTTCCCGTTTCAACTGACGGGCTAATTGATCGACGATGTTTTTCGGTTGCCATACCGCCAGATCGCGAATTCCTTGGGCCAATGACGCGAGTCCGGCGATCACCTCGAGATCTTCGGCGATGGTCTTTCGAATGTTGGCGTGCTGAACCTTGACGATCACGGGGGTGCCGTCCAGAAGCGTCGCTGAGTGCGCTTGGCCGATCGAGGCGGACGCCAGTGGAACCCAGTCGAACGTACCGAAGAGTTCCTCGATGGGTTGTCGAAGCTCTGACTCCACAATGGTTCGCACGACGTCCGCCGAATCTGCGGGGACATTGGATTGCAGCGAACGCAGTTCAGTCGCCAGCTCCGAACCGACCAGATCGGGGCGCAGGGACAGGACTTGACCGAGTTTGATGAACGTCGGCCCCAGATCGGTCAGCGCCATGCGAACCCGGGCTTCGTGCGAATAGCTCGCCAGCGGAACCCCTTGTTCATCCTTGATCCAATCCCGAATGAAATCGAGAGGCAAGCGACTCAGCCAGTCGGCCAAGCCGTATTTTCGAAGAACGAGAATGATTTCTCGCCAGCGTTTTAAGTTTCGGTAGTAGCGAGGGAGCGAGCTGATCCGCATCTCATTTTCCGTCGGAACGGGAAGCGCCGTCCAGTTTCTTTTCGATCTCGTCTCGATACGTGTCCGGATCCAAATCTCCGATCTCATCCGTTTGATCGGCGGGTGCCAGCCCAGACGTGTCATCGCTCCACCGGGCCGTGAGCGTATTCCCCAGATACTTCACCACCATGGTGTTTTCGCCTGGGATGAGCTGCTGGCGAAATGCATCCCCACGCATCGCGGGAAGGTCATGTTTTTGGTACAGCAAGCGACCAGTCTTGACATCGACCATCGCCATGCTGGTGAAGTCGAGATTCTGGCCACGCACTTTGGTTAGCGACAATCGCCGGACGAAGACCGCCGCGGGAGATTCGCGGCTTTGGCTGAGCGGAAACAAGAAATGCTTGACTCGCTGTGAGCGTTCCCACAGCGGTTTTCCCTCCTGGAGGGAAATCGCGAACAACCGTCCTGCGCAGGGCGCAACCGATGGATCGGTCCGAGTCGAAGGGCTGACCGCGATCCGTTCCAATTCCATCGAACCTGCATACGGAAGGATCAAGGCGACATCGCCAAATACTTGCGCGGTCAACGTGCTGAATTTTCCTTCGACATCCACCGTCGAGATGTGTTCGGTCGCGTCCGCGGCATTCCAGTAAGTCAGCTGGCCATCGGTTCTCAACGCGGCCACTCCGACAGCGTCCACCAAGGCCAAACGCGTGTCCGGGGTGTGCTCGCGTTCCAGCAGGACTTTGCCCGTCGGCGGATCGACCAATCTCAATTTCATTTCGCTGGCTCGATCTCCATTGGGGGATCGTTCCGGGCCAAACAACCAGCGTTTGCCTATCGAGGCTATGGGTAACCAACCGGCTTGGCCGGCATCCTTGGACTGAAGGATCATGCCGTCACGGATATCGAGATGCACCGTTTCGCCGGTCGAGGGTTGAAACGCATACAACGTATCGCCATCTCGGAGAAAGGTCGCATTGCGAAATCCGGTCTGGCTCCATAATCGATTGCCAGTGAATAGATCGAGGCATTGCAGTTCGTCGTTGTTGAGGATCACCGCACCGTGTCTGGATACTGCTGCGACTCGAAACGTGCGCCGCTGGATGGGAAGCCCCCACACGTTTCGGTCGATCACATTGCTTCGGCCTCGGCCGCGCTCTACCTCCTGTGATTCATCCCCAAAACTGTTTCTCCATAGCTGGGATTCCTGCGGATTGTTAAGGGCGACGAATGTGTCGATCGCAACGAGTTGGTTCCGCAGCTCCAATAGGACTAGGCTATCCACCGCGTATACGCGTGGGATCGTCGAACGATCCATCGACCCAGCATCGATCAATTGCTGGAACTGCTCCGTGGTGACCGTATTGAGGAACTGGAAACCATTCGAAGAGTGGTAGACCTGCCAGTTGGCGAACGCGTCACCGATGCTCTCCACTTTCGTGCAAAGACTCGATGCATCGCTCATCGGGTCGAAGGCTCGCATGGCTCCCTGGTCGGCGAATTCGGTCGAAACCGAAACAACTCCCTCCGGCCAGGTGTGTTTGGTCTCAAGCGATTTAGCGAGAGAAGCGAACTGGGTTATTTCCCGAGGGGCAATGTCCCCGCGAACGGAAAATGCGCGAGCATCTTTCGCCATCTTTTCAATCAGTTTCTGAAGCGCATTGACATCGCCGTGGAGGTACTGAAAAGCGAGAAAGGGACGATTGGAACGGAGATAGATTTCCGCCAAAAGGTCTTCTCGCTCCCGGCTCAGGCTCTCGGGGTTACCCTCCCGGTTTCCTCCTTGCTCGAGTAGCCGCTCCGACTCGAGTGCGCTCGATTTGACCAAGGATTGCGCAACGGCGAGCCGGAGTGGTTCGGACTGAGGCAGCGATTGCAAATGCTCTAATCGAAGTTTGGCCAAGCCACGATCGCGATTGAGGTCGAGAGAAAGGCGCTGTTGAAAACGCCCTTCCAATCGCTGCCAAGATTCCGGCGTCAATTTTTCTGCACAACGCGCGATGCGGGTCGCGATCCATCGGTCCTCTTGAACCGACCATCGAGGATTCATGTCGATGTCCTGGCCATCGCTCATCTGATCGATTCGGCGATTCAATCGCGCGTCCGACAATTCGAGAAGCTTGACCATGGTTTCCTCCCAGCGGCTCTGCTTTTCAAGACCGTGAATGAGGATTCGAAGGTAGGACGGCAAATCCAAATCGAGCGTGAGATCCTGGTACCGTTGCACACGATCGACATACTTGTCGAAATCGTTGCGAAGCGCCATGGTCGCGACCTCCACCAGTCGCAGCCGGACTTCGGGATCGTTCGGCATGGATGCGAGGGCTTTTTCCAAAACGCCGAGCGCTCCGTCGATGTCTCCTGAGGCGATGCTCAACTCCCCTTGTTTAACCAGACTTCGTACGGTCTCCCCTTCGCGATTCAACTCCTGCAGCAATTGCGTCTCAAAAACGTCGCGAATCGAATAGCAGTCGAGTTGGAACGGACTGGCAGAAATCAATCGGTCGTCAACAACCAGAAGATTGCCCAGCGGCTTGCTGACATGGACCGCGTTGACGAGCGACCCGTTTGTCAAATCGATCTCGAGGATGTCCTGGTTCGAGGTCGGTACCAGCAATTTTTTGCCTTGACGCACCGAGCGACCGACGATTTGTGCGTCTCCCGGAATCGCAAGAGGTCCCCATTTGGTCTTGCCTGAGCGCAGATCGATTCCGAGCACTGCACCGTTCTGAACCAATGCAACGATGTCGCCAAAAACCCCAGCGATGTATCGAAAAGGGGTCGGATCGTCGAAACTGATCTGCCAAAGTTCCGAACCGTCTGCGAGATCGATTGCAGACACCGAATTGCCATTCGACGGCGCGAAAATGACAACACCGTCATGCATGAGAACGCTGGTTTCGACGGATCGCGGAATGGTTGGGTTGGATTCGCGAGCGTCCATCCCGCCGATAAAGTTGAACGAAGCGCCCGGGGTGAGATTCGGGTTCATGGAATAGCGATATTGCCATAACAGCTCCCGGGAGTTCATGTCGTAGGCGACCAAATACCCAGAGAGAGTTGGACAGACAATGATCGATCCATCGGCTGACGGGCTCGCGCCATAGGAACGACGCTGCGGGTCGAGGGAGATTGTTGTTCCCTGATTGGCAGCGATCGGTTGCCGCCAAAGCATCTTGCCTGTCTCTGGGGCATGAGAGACCAGAAAGATCTCTCCGTTGAGTTCGATAAGGCATAACAATTCGCCTCGATAGGGGAGCGGCGCCCCCAAAAACAGGGCGCCTGCCATTTCGGGCGACTTGCCACCGCTGGCTCCCCCCACTTCCCACAAAAGCTTCCCTTGATCCTGAATGCTCCAAGCTTGCAGGACATTGAATGTTTTGATGCCGCTGTTGCGCATCAGACGCGCGTTGGGGCCTTGGGCGAAGCTCTCGGCCACGTCGACCGCCGGAAGCTCGCTCAATGTGAATAATCGTTCCCCGTCGCTTGCGATCTGTCCGACCGCCACGTCTCCCCACACTCTCCGGACGAGATAATCCGGGGCGGGCATTCCTAGGGAAAATGCGTCGCGGGTTGTGAATCGATCAAGAGAGAAGCCGAGCGGCATGCCGCTGAACACGCACGGCCAACCAATCAATCCCGTCTTGGCGTCGATCGCAAGTACTCGTTGGTCGTAGGTCGGCACAATGACCCAGGAGTCGACCGCGATCGGGTAGCGTGTGGGAATCAGGACCGACTTGCGCTCGGACAGTTGTTTTTTCAGCGAGCGATCGAGATTGTCTTTGTGTTGGAAGGATTCATGCAACTCAACATGCCATCGTAAGATCGGAAGGGGTAGGCCGGCTTGAGTTTCCGCGTTTCGCAAGGGATCCCCGCCGGGATAGGCGGGCCGCGGAACCGGCCGATTCCGTATCGTTGCTTGCGGTTGGTCCAACGATTGCAAAATCGACTCGTCGGAGGTTTTCTCGTTCCAACCAATCTTGCTGCCGTTCCATTCGGTGGTGAAGGAAGGAGATTCCGCCCGGGTCAATTTCAATGCGCTGCGGGCTGCGTTCTGCATTTTGGCGGCTTGACTGACCGCGGTCGTCATCACACCCAAGCTTTCGCCAAATCGTCTTCGTGCGGATTCCATGGCATGCAACCGCGCAAGGACGGTCGCCGCCTCGCGAACATTTCCATCTCCGAGAGCTCTTTCCGCCAACATCAACGAAGCTTCTTGACCGGCTCGCGTGAACTGGTATCGGCTGGCAATCGTTTGAATGCGACCCCAATCCCAGTTCGCAACCGCTTCCTCGAGCATTTGTGCGGCCTGGACCCCGTAACGGAGTTCTACAACCTTCTGGCCTTCGTCGGGAAGCTGAGATAGCAATTCGTGGGCGGTACGGATCACGGTCCCATCGACCGCGACGCGCTCCTCCTGCTCGCGAAACAAGAAGTAATCCTGACCAGAATCGGCTGCACTGGCTTTTGCTTCGAGACCAAGGACAGTGCCGAGTGCCAAGGTGGCTTCGCTCCACTGCTGCCGCGAAACCGCCTCGCGGGCATCCTCCAGCAAGGCTTCGATTTCTCGCGGGGCCGGCAGGAGCATTCCCTCGGTCGCGTTGATGCGGGACTGGAAACCCTGGCCAAAGGTCGCGACACTCCCAACGAACCCCACCAAGATCCATAGCTCGAATAGGACGCCAATCCATCGGAAAAACATGGGTTACCTGCGATTGCGATATCGGGAAACAGTCTCCCCAATAGTGTACCGTAATCACCAGGTTCGTGGGACGTTCGAGTTTGGCCTTGCGCAATAAAAAAACGGCCATCGCAAGTCACGGGAAGTGAGCTTGCGAGGCCGTTTTCTTTGGAAACAGCTATCCGTGGAGTAGCGTTCTCGCCTACTTGGCGGGAGGCAGCAGGACCTTGTTGATGACGTGAATCACGCCGTTCGAAGCATCGATGTCGGTCTTCAGAACCTTGGCGTTGTCGACGTAGACACCATCCTTGAGGGACACAGTGATCGATCCACCTTGCAACGTTTTTGCTGCCTTTGTGGCGACAACATCTTCGGAATACACACGACCTTCGACGACATGGTACTTCAGGATCGAAGCGAGCTTGTCCTTGTTCTCTGGCTTGAGAAGGTCTTCGACAGTTCCTTTCGGAAGAGCGGCAAAGGCTTCGTCGGTCGGAGCAAAGACCGTCAGGGCCTTGTCGCCACTCAAGGCGTCAACCAGTCCAGCGGCTTTCGCGGCAGCGAGCAGGGTCTTGAACGTTCCCGCCTTTTCCGCAACCGTCGGAATGTTTCCGTCTGCAGGCAGGATGACCGAGTCGATGACATGGATCACGCCGTTGCTGCATGCGATATCCGTTTTCACGACCTTTGCACCGTCAACGGAGACGTTGCCGCCCGCAACAGTGACGTCGATTCGCTGACCGTTCAGCGACTTGGCACCCTTGACGTTTACCACGTCCTTCGCCATTACCTTCCCGGGAACTACGTGGTAGGTCAAGATGGCGGCCAACTTGGCCTTGTTCTCTGGCTTCAACAGCGTTTCCACGGTGCCCTTAGGCAACTTTGCAAACGCTTCGTCCGTTGGAGCGAAAACGGTGAAAGGCCCTGGGCCTTTGACGGCTTCTACCAGATCAGCCGCGGCCAATGCCGCAGCCAAAGTTTTGAAATTGCCGGCTTCGACGGCAGTTTCGACAATGTTCTTGTCAAAGGCGTTTGCAGAGGAACCTGCGAGGCTCAACGCCGCGCCGCAAACGAGTGCGAAAAATCTTTTCATTCCTAATCCCTACCTGATTGTGATGACTATCCCAACAAAAATCTTCGCCGAGTAACCCACTCGACCTCGAAAACCATGTTTGTGCTCGCGAACAAGTCACTGTAGCGAGCCGTCAATACACGGCAGGATTGGCAGATCAAAAATTTTCGACATCGAAACGATCATTTGCCAAGGAGTTGATTCCAGGAAACAATGCACGGTTGACTGGCAATGCCGTAGATGCAATTGCCGATTTTTGGATTTTTGAGTCGGAATCATCCTCAGGAAAGGGATATCGATGGAGATCAAGGCGATCGTGGTGGGAGCCGCGGGCGGAATTGGGCTGGCCGTTTGCGAACAGATCGCCTCATCGGGGGGGAAGGCGTTTCTCGTCGGTCGCAACGAGGAGAAGCTTCGAGCGGTAGGAGATCGCTATGGATGGCCTTCTCTGGCCGCCGATGTCAGGGATTGGGACCAACTCGAGCGGGCGATGGCCACGGCCGAAGATTCCCTGGGAGGGATCAATGGAGCTTTGAATCTCGCCGGATCCGTTCTGCTCAAACCGATGCATTTGACCAGCCGAGCGGATTGGGATGCGACTATCGCAACCAACCTGACGTCGGCAGCCGGTTTGGTCCGAGCCGCGGTTCCTCGGATGTTCGCGTCCGGAGGATCGATCGTGCTCATGAGTTCGGCAGCCGCATCGATCGGTCTCCCGAATCACGAAGCGATCGCTGCGTGCAAGGCTGGTATCGAGGGTTTGGTCCGATCGGCCGCGGCGACTTATGCCGCAAAACAGATTCGCGTCAACGCGATTGCGCCAGGTTTGGTTCAGACCCCGATGACGGAGCGAGTCTGGAACAACGCGCGCAGCGCTGAGGTTTCGCTGGCCATGCATCCCATGGGTCGGTTCGGGCTACCGGAAGACATCGCCCGTGCCATTTGTTGGTTGCTGGATCCTGCCCAGTCCTGGATCACTGGCCAAGCCATCGGAGTGGATGGCGGATTGGGCAGACTGAAAAGTACCCCGGCCCGCGCAACTTGATTTCCTGATTGAATCCCTTTTGTGTTTTCGTAGTCCTTGATTCGTGAACCGAACCGCGTGATTTACCTCGACAATAATGCGACGACCCTCATCGATCCGCGCGTGGCGGAGCGGATGGCGGAATTGCATCGCCTTCGACTGGCGAACCCGAGCAGTCAGCATGCTGCTGGCAGACATGCGCGTCAATTTCTCGAACAAGCCCGCGAAGATCTTTTGGTCGCATGCGGAGGCAGGACCCGCGGCATGGCGAGCGATCAATGGTTGTTCACCAGCGGCGGTACCGAGTCGAACAACATGGCGATTTTCGGATTCGCAGCAATCCGTTCCGGCTGCGTGATCGTTTCTAGCATTGAACACTCGAGCGTTCTGGCCGCAGCCCAGTATCTGGAAACTCAAGGACGGGAAATTCGGTATTTGCCGTGCACGGGTGAGGGAGTCGCGGATCTCGAGACGCTGCGGGCATGGATCGCATCGGATCCGAATTCGATCGCTTGTGTGTCGGTGATGTTCGCCAACAATGAGACCGGAATCATTCAACCGGTCGGCGAGATCGCCAGATTGTGCCGGACCGCTGGCATCCCTTTCCATACCGATGCGGTCCAAGGTTTCTGCAAGATGCCGCTGAGTTTTCAGGAGATCGACGCCGATGCCATGACGGTTACCTCCCACAAATTACACGGACCGTTAGGCATCGGAGCTTTGATCCTGCGCCATGGAACGACCATCCCACCACATCATTTTGGAGGTGCCCAACAGTTGGGGCTCCGCCCGGGGACAGAGACGCCTGCTCTCGCCTCCGGCTTCGCAACGGCGGTCTCGCTGGCCCAAGCGGAACTGTCGGATCGATCTCGCCGCATGCTACAGCTTCGGGAACGCTTGGAATCCGAGGTGCGGCGGGTTGCACCGCAAACAATGATCGTCGGGGAGTCTGTTTCTCGGTTGCCACATACTTCCTACATCGCATTCTTGGGACTCGATCGCCAGGCGATACAGATCGCGTTGGATCACCAACAGATCGCTTGCAGTGCAGGGTCCGCCTGCGCCAGCGGATCGAGTCAGCCGTCGCATGTGTTGCAGGCGATGCGGTTGCCGTCGGATGTGCTTCGCGGCGCCGTCCGCTTCAGCTTGTCATGGGAAACGACCGAGCAGGAAATCGATTCCGCTGTCATTGCTATTCAGAAGGCTGTCGGTCGGTTGTCGAAGCGTTGATTGCCAACCGTGCCCAGGCGGGCAAATGATTGTTCCAGCGATTGCCGGACGCTTTCAACCATCCTATCGGCTTGCCGCACCACTTCGCTCGGACCCAACCGGCGACGAATTCTCCGCCGGGACCGCGTGCAGCCGAATCACCTCTGGGCAAGGACTGACCAGCCATGAATGCAAGCGCTTGAGGGTCGCTCAAGTGTACCTCGCTATTCGGAACAAACCAACGCGGGCTCGCGAGGGCGAGGGCGTGCGTCGGCTCCCAGTGTCGCCCGGCGACGGTCGCTGCCAAGGCTGGTTGAAACCCATCTTCAGCTTCCTTTTGTTCCAAAAGCTTTCGGATCCCCGGCTCTGCCACGGTCGCCATCTTTTCGGCAATCCGATATCCGATCGGCCAAGTTCCGAGTTGGTTCAGCCACGAAGCGAATTCCTTCTGCGATTCCTTGCCGAGCGGATCGTTCCGCGCGCGACGGGACCGACCGTTCCTCCACAACCCCGCGTCGTGCTCTTTGGGCAAGGGTGGTATCTCGCCGGTTTTCCGCAGCGCTGCTGCGAACCCACCTCGGCATCGGTCGCGATGGGGCCACAATCGGTAGCATCCTCGGGCGATCGAAGATTTCCAAGGGGCCAAACCGTCCAGCTCCACTGGCTGGAAGGCATTCGGAAACGTTTCCTGGAGCCATGCGACTTGGGCTTCATTTTCCTCGATCGAAAATGTGCAGGTTGCCAGGACCAGCATCCCGTTCGGCGCCAGCATACGCGCGGCAGCGGCGAGGATCCGCCGCGCCCGCCGTGCGCAATGCTCGATATGCTGCGCGCGAAAGGCGGACGCATCTTGTTTTCCCAGCCCCACGAGCGTCTGTCCGCTGCAGGGAACATCGACCAGCACTTTTACGAACAAGTCACTGCACCGAAGTTGCAAAAGGTCTGGATCGAAGGAGCACGTTGCGTAATTGGCTCGGCCGGTGCGTGCGAGATTGTGACGGAGAACATCGATCCGCGAGCGAATGGTTTCGTTGGCGACAAGGTAACCGTCCGGTCCAAGTCGCTCGGCGATCGCGGACGCTTTCCCGCCGGGCGATGCGCAGAGATCGCAGATTCGGTCGTCGGTCTGGACGTCGAGCAATCGAAGCGGAAGCAGGGAAGCGGCGTCTTGTATGTAAAAATCGGAAGCGGCGAATGGCAAACCGCCCCCGGGACGAACCTCGGGATCGGTGATCCAGTAACCGCCATCGAACCAGGGGACGGGTTGCGTCGGGAACGGGATTTCGGCGAATTCGCGGTCTACGCGCAGGCGAACGCAGCGGTCCGAAAATTGTGCGAGTGCTGCTCGAAAGTCGGCGATTTCGTTCGCGGGAAGGAGTTTGTCGATACCCTCGATCATGCAAAGACTCGTATCACTACTTGAAGTTGCGGGCGGTTTGGGCCAAACTCGTACCCTGAACGAGAAGGAGTTACACTGTGAAAACTATCGCACCACCGGCAAAAACGATCAACGGGGAATCCCCCAAGCGCGAAGACGTTCCCGCGGGAGAATGTCTTTGCGATTACTGTTCCGCGAAATGCTGCCGCTATTTTGCGTTGCCGATCGAAGAACCGAATACCGAGCAGGATTTTGATTACATGCGCTGGTATCTGTTGCACGATCGGGCATCGGTCTTCGTTGAAGATGATGTTTGGTACTTGCTGGTGCATACGACCTGCAAGCATCTGCAGAACGATCATCGCTGCGGCATCTATTACACGCGTCCGCAGATTTGCCGAGATTATTCGACCGAGAATTGCGAATACGACGAAGATGCGGTGTACGAAATGTACTTCGAAACTGCCGAGCAAGTAGCCGAATACACCGAGGCTCGTTTTCATAGCCAAGACGAATCGATTCGCTCGCGCGAACCGGAATTGCTTCCAGTCCTCTAATCCTGAAATACGATCCCCTTGATTGAACCTCGTACGCTCAAAGGCTTCCGCGATTTTCTGCCAGCGGCCATGATTCCGCGGGAACGGCTGATGGAGACGGCCCGAAGAGTCTATCGCCGCTATGGTTTCGTTCCGATCGATACGCCTGCTCTCGAATACTTGGAGATATTGACCGGGAAGGGATCGGAGGAGACCGATCGGCAGATGTACCACTTTACCGACAACGGCGGTCGGGCTGTGGGAATGCGTTTCGATTTGACTGTCCCTCTGGCTCGTTTTTCCGCCCAGCACATTCATGAGCTAGGGACACCGTTCAAGCGATATCATATCGGACCGGTCTGGCGCGGCGAGACGCCGCAAGCTGGGCGATTTCGTGAGTTCGTGCAGTGCGACTTTGATACGATCGGTACCACGGGTGTGGTCGCCGACATCGAAACCGCGTTGGTCATCCATGAACTGCTTCAAGAAATCGGGATCGAACGCTTTCGCATTCGCATCAACAACCGGCAGCTTCTGACCGCCTTGCTGGAATCGCTGGGATTATCGCAACTCGCGACCGTCGTTTTGCGAGGTCTCGACAAGCTCGAGAAGGTCGGTGCCGGTGCGGTAGAGAAGGAACTCTCCGAGGCTGGACTGCTCGAACCTCAAATCGCGCAGATTTTGCAGTTCGCATCGATTCGAGGCGCTCCGGATGCGGTGCTTGGCCAACTCGCATCACAACTGCATGGCAATGAGCGAGCAGAGGAGGGGATCGAACGGCTCAACACGGTGCAGCGGGCACTGGTCGCCGCAGGGGTTCCACACGACCGATTTGCGATCGATGTGTCGATCGCCCGTGGCCTGGACTACTACACCGGTATCATTTTTGAGACGATGCTCGGCGATCTGCCGGAGATTGGAAGCGTTTGTAGCGGAGGTCGGTACGATAACCTTGCCGAGTTATTCACCAAGCAGCATTTGCCTGGAATCGGAGCGTCGCTGGGGCTAGATCGTTTGCTCGCCGCCCTCGAGAAGCTGGGCAAAATCGCGTCAAATCCAGCCTCGACAGACGTGTTCATCGCGCTTTTCGACGCCGAGCGAACCAGCGATTACTTCGAGATCGCGGCGCTGGTGCGGGGCGGCGGATTTTCGTGCGAAGTTTATCCGGATGCGAAGAAGCTCGGGGCGCAATTGAAATATGCGGACCAGCGCGGGTTCCCGGTCGCCTTGATCGCCGGATCTCGCGAATTGGATTCGGGTGTGGTCCAGATCAAGGATCTGCGCAGTAAGACCACGACCGAGGTTCCCTGGCGTTCTAAGCCGGATGAGCTTCTCGGTGCGATTCGAGTCATGATCGCCATGAATCGCGGCGACTTGATGGCTTGATCAGAATTGGAAGTCGTTTCCTGGCTGGGAATAGACTGGCAGATATCTGTAGTACACCTCGAGGATCAAGCATGACATGCAGGTCGCATACAAACGACCTCCCACTTCATTGGAATGATCGTCGTCGAACCACCAGCTTCCCGCGGAGTGACCCTGCAACACCTGGGTTCGAACAAGGTAATCGCGCATCTTGTAGTTCCAGCCTTTCCAGCGTGGCCCTCCATGATGAAACATCAATAATGTTCCGTAGTAGTCGAAATACAAATCGTTGTTGGAGGGGCCGTTATCACTTAGGTATTCCACCGCCATCGCAATGCTTCGCGCTTCGCGTGAGCGGCCTCGAAACAGTTGGATCAAGTTGCCGATCGCGGTCATGCTGATGGTCGGTTTGCGATCCCGGTAACGGTACATGAATTCACCCCCTCGGCACTTCTCCAGGAATCGGTCAACCGCGGTGAGGGTACGTTGGGGAACATTCAGTTTGGCCGATATGGCGCTTTTGAGTGCCATGACTTGCCAAGCGGCGATCGAAAGATCCCCGGGCGATCCTGGATGGTAATCCCAACCGCCATCGCGATACTGCGATTCAACGATGAAGTTTACGGCGAGCTGACACGATTCCTTGAGCTCCTCGGAAGGCTGCATTTGATACGCTTCGCATAACGCCAGTGTCGCGATCCCGTGCTCGTACATCTGAGCCATCGACTCGGTGCCAACCCAATAGCCGATAGCCGAATCCCGTTTAAGCGTTTCTTGCAAGTGGTAAACCGCCTTGGACACATTCACGCCGTACTGATCGTCCGTTTCGGTTTTGCCTGCACCCAGGAAACAGAGAAGCGCCAAACCAGTTGCAGCAGTTCGGGAGGCGTCCAAACGATTCCCGTCGGGTTCGCATTGGCCACTGCAAACGTGATCAAAACTCAGCGACCAAGCGCCGTTGTTCGCCTGATGCCTCGCGAGATAGTCCAGCGCCCGCTCGACCGCCGCTTCGCTCTCTGGACTCCCTCCGTTTTCCATCGCCAGACGGGTCCGATTCTCTTTCGTTCGGCCTTCCAACGAGGTTTCGACGAATCCTAAGTTGCCTCCTCCGGGTGGAAGCTTGAGATCCACCGGACGTTCCAGCGGATTTTGGTTTGCCGGCTGCTCGGATATCTCGGAGGGTATTTTGGCAACGATCTTTCCCGGGATCTGATCCAGATTGGGGAGACTCGGAAGATCCTCCTCCGACTTCTCCTGAGAATCCGATGGGGGGGCGATCGGAATTTCCAAGTCCGCGATTTCGTCGCTATCCCCTTGCTCGGAGAGAATAGTCAACGATTGGCCTTCCAGTCCGATACGGGCGGTCCAAACCGCCAGACTGACCAGGACGAGAAGGTGCACAACCACGCTGCCCAGTGCGGCAATCCAGTCTCGTTGGGGTCTAGATTCAGGCATGACCATCGCTCGTCCTCGATTCTCCGGTCTTCGCGCTCGCCAAGCGAGGCCGAGCGGCGAACCAACTATTGTACTCTGCAGGTCGTGCCAAGTCTGCAACTGGTAACGGATGGGCCGATTTTTCGTTCAGACAGGAAACCAGCCCGACCAGCAGTTCGGAATATAGCGGTCATTTCCCGGAGAGGATTTGCGAGGCTAGCCCCAGCATGCTCAATGCATTGAAGCAGGCGTGAATCACGACACACGGCAGGATGCTGCGACGCAATTGGAAGATCCGCCCCAGGATCGTTCCGAGGAAAATCAGCGGAAGCCAACTGATACCGTAAGCGAAATGGGCCAAGCCAAAAGCGATGCCACTCACAATCGCCGGCCACCACGGTGGATAGACTTCCAACTCGTTGGACGATCGCAAATCGATTGGCGAATCCGATTTCTGGGAGGATGGGCTGATCGGAGCGGCGTTGGGAGTCCCGTCGACGGTTTGGGAAAGGATTTCGGGGCTGTCCGTGTTGACCGCCATGGTCGACGACAGCGAATTTCGTCCGAAAAAGATCACTCGCATATTCCCGCCCGACGAACGGATGGAGTCAAGCCAGCGAATCAACAATCCGCGAAATGCGAATTCCTCCCACAGCGGTGCGCAAATCACAGCGCCAAAAAATAGGATGGGGAACGTCCAAGGGTGCTCTCGCATGGCGTTGATGACTGGATGTTGGTACTCCACCTCGGTGACGGCGTTGACCACGCCGGAGAAAACGAGAACCACGGGAGTGATGAGTAGAAAGGAGAGGACACCGACCTGAACGTCTCGTTTTCGCTCGTCGCTCGTGATACCGAGCTGCCGAAGCGTAGCTCCGCTTCGAAGAGTGATCCAGCCAACTGCGAGCGCAAATGCCACCAGGTATGACAGCGACAAGATAGGAGCGACCCATGCAGGTACGCCGGCTCCGCTGGCTTCTTGGGCTGGGTCCGAGGTATCTGGAGCAGGGATCGTTATCTGGCGGGATGCATCGCCCGCCAGAAACAGCCGAACCGCCACGACGGCCACGACCTGGCTGATCAAAATGCAGCAAAAGAAAGCGACCAGGTCGATCAAGCCGATGCTGGATGCCGGGCGGTCCCATCGCCAACCGGACCAGTGACGAATCTTTTTCAGATCGGCGAAAAACCAGATCCATGCGGATAGAGAGGCTGCAAGAAAGCCGAGAAACAAAAGTCCGAAAACCGCCGCCGCAGGCGAGAACTCGGGAGCAGCCGTGGATACACCCGTCATGATCCTTCTTTCGTGCCGAGCGTTCCAGGACCGGGAGACGTATCTGAGCGGCGGGCGCCCCGAACAACCACGAGCACATATTCGATTGCTGACACGACCGTCAGCACGACCGAGGTCCATAGCAGAATTTGCGTCGTCCACCGAAGCCATGCAGGTGGCGTTTTGTAACTGAGAAACAGCAACGCAGCGACAACCGACCCGCATTGGGCGACCATCTTCCATTTGCCGAGTTGCTTGGCCGAGAAGTCACCTCCACGTCCCTCCACCATCCCGCGGAGGCTGGTGACGAGCAATTCACGAGCTACCACCAGCGTGGCAACCCAGGGTGGGATTGGAGAACCCGGCGCGGCTACCAACGCGATCATCGCACCGCAGATGATGACTTTATCGACGAAAGGATCGAGAATGCGACCCAGCTTGGTTACTTGCTGGTATCTCCTTGCCCACCAGCCATCGACCCAGTCGGTTGAAGCCGCGATGACAAACAGAATCGCCGCGGCGATCCAGGCTTGGTATTCGATTAGTCCGCAGACGACGAGCGCCAGAATCAGACGGACGCTCGAAAGGGCGTTGGGAACATTCCAGGGTGACGGCGATTCGGGAATGGCGATAGAGGGGTCCGGCACGGTGCGATCATCCTCTCGGCGACGGCGAACCGCCTCCCAAAGCTACCCCGACCAAATCGTAGTCCTTCGAGGAGACGATTTCGCAGTCCACGATATCTCCCGCGTGTATTGGATGATCGGGCAACTCGGTCACATAGACAACTGCGTCTACGTCTGGGGCATCGGCATACGAGCGGCCCAACCATGCGCGGTGGGCCCCTTCGACAGCCTTGTCGATGAGCACTGGAAGTTTCGATCCTACCTTCGCGGCACACCACTGAAACGCGTTGGCTTGCTGAATCGCCATCAAGCGATTGCGGCGTTCTTTTTTGATTCGTTCAGGTAGATGCCCTTCGAGTTTTGCTGCCGGAGTGTCGGGTTCGATGGAATAGGTGAATACCCCGAGGCGTTCAAATCGTGTCTCTGCAACGAATGCCTCCAGTTCCTCTGCCTGCTCCTCGGTTTCCCCTGGAAAGCCGGTGATCATCGTGGTCCGGATCGCGAGGTTCGGGATGTTTTCTCGGAGCTTGGCGATCATGTCCACGGTCGATTCCCGAGTGACTCGGCGAGCCATTCTTCGGAGCATCGTATTGTTAATATGCTGCAGCGGCATGTCGATGTACGGCAGGATGCGTTGTGCAGAGGCGATGGTGGAGATCAAGGCATCATCGATGTACATAGGATAGAAGTACATCAAACGAATCCAGTCCACCCCGTCGATTGAATCGAGTCGTTCCAGTAGTTCGCGAAGCCGAGGTTCGCCATAAATGTCCATCCCCCAGTAAGTCGTATCCTGGGCGACCAGGATCAACTCACGCACGCCGTTATCGACCAGACGCTGAGCCTCGGCGATCACATCCTCCAGTGGCTTGCTGGCATGTTTGCCGCGCATCTTGGGGATTGCGCAAAATGTGCACAGCCGATCGCAGCCTTCCGAGATTTTCAGGTAGGCAAAGTGGGGCGGTGTGACCTGGAGACGCATGTGATCCGACAAGGCCCGGACGGGGGCAGGCCGGAAGATCATGCGTTGCTCATCCAAGCCGTCCATGATGCGACCGACCAGATCGCTGATCTGATCCCGACCGAATACGCCGACGAGCCCATCGATTTCTGGACGCTGCTTGAGCAGTCCCTCGTGTTGGCGCTCCGCGAGGCAACCGGTGACAACCACGCCCCGAATTTTTCCAGAGCGTTTGAGTTCCAGCATCTGGTCGATCGCTTGCATCGACTCTTTGCGGGCGCTGTCGATAAATCCGCATGTATTGATCACCACGAAATCCGATTGCTCGGGATCCGGGACCAGTTGGTAGCCATCCCGGTGGAGTATCCCGAGCATCTGTTCGCTATCAACGAGATTCTTGGGGCAACCGAGGGAAATGAATGCGTACGTGCCCCGCTTGCCGGATTCGGAACCCAGACCGGCTTGCCCGGATGGTTCGGGCACTTGAGAAGCTTGGGGATTGTCGACAATGGGGAGGGAACGCATGGATCATCGCGGCAAAGATTTGAAAATAGGTATCCGTCGATGATAACAAGAGCGTAAAAACCCACTAGCGCAAAATGATTTTTCTCGTGTTCCGCAGGTCCAAATTCACTGGTTTTGCGGTCCGTGACGGATGTGCGGATGGTCCCGAACCGGGTTTTTCATGATGTGCCGGTTTTGCTTGAGCCATCCGATGAAAATACCCAAGGGAATGTCGGAATAGCGTTTGACCGGTCGCTCTCCTGTCGATGACTAATGCAGTCAATAGGTGGCGCTTTTGGAAGGGTGTTGCCAGGACTCAGACACGCGCAGCAAGGGAACTTGGTGGGTGCGATCTGGCGAGACATAACGGTCATGGATGCCACGTCTAAGGACGGACGTTACAAGCAAGGAGCTTTTCGGTGAAATACACTTTAGTTCGAGGTTTGGCATTGTCGTTTGGCGTGTGCGCCATCTCCAATGCAGCTATCGCCCAATTATCAATCGGGGGATCAGGCCCCGGGGTGAAAAGCGGAGCTAGTGCTCCTGTTTCTCAGCCAATCGCCCTGATGATGGGATCCGGTGCCGAGGTCAGCAAGGCGAACCCCCAAGCCGTGGGAAGCGGGGTCGCTGCGAGCCAGGCTTCGCCAAGCACTGCGAGTCCGCCGCAATACATGGTTGCTGGTCGGACGGAGATTCCGGAAGTCGAAATCACGTTGCCGGCGAATTTGAACACAACGGTCGAAGGGGTTGAAACGACGGTTGCCGCGAGTGTCAGTTCGGCTCAAGCGTGCACAACTTCGACGTGCGGAACTGCTATTCAACCATTGAACCCCTGGATCTTCGGGGCCAATGGTTTGCTGTTGAATCGCCTCGATAACGATTGCACCGCTCTGACCTACAATCGAAACGATCCAACTTATCCTCTTCTTTGCACCGAACTGGTCGACATGCCCAGGACCGGTGGCTTTGAGGTCATGGGTGGACGCTACTTTGGATGCGGTCGTTACGCAGTGATCGGAAGCTACTGGGGAGTCTTCAGCGAACTGCAGCATGCAACGGCAAACGCCTCACCAGGTGTTGTGTTGACATCCGCCCTCCCCTTCACGTACCAAGCACCCTTGGGCGGCCCGGACACGGGGATCCGGATGGTGAGCCAGTATGTGAGCGATTGGTACGACTCGGCGAACGTTCATCGCGTGACCAGGGAGCAGAGCTTCCAGAATGCGGAAGTCAATTTTGTCTCGTTCGCATTGGGTGGTGGTGCACGCCAGCCTTACGGCCCAGGTAGCAGTACATGCTTGTTTGGCGGTGGCGCTGCAGGCGACTGCCGGCCCGGCACGACCGGCCCTTGCGCTCCTTGGTACGGGGCACAATGCAGCCCTCTTCGGCTCAACACCTTTGCCGGATTGCGTTGGTTCCAATTCCGAGATCAATTTGAATTCGGTGCTAGCGAAGCGGATGCCGTATTCGATTACTCGAGCGATGATATGTTCTACCGGAATGAAGTCACCAATGACCTCTGGGGTGGACAACTGGGTGCGACCGCAACCTACTGCACAGGCCGATGGGTGAACCTGTTTGCCGGAACCAGTTTCGGTGTCTACAACAATCGGATGTCGCTCTCAAGTTACGCGGGCACAGCGAACGAAATCGCAACGGTGGTTTCTACCAATGCGTTCAATGGCCAGCAGTACAGCTTCACTGCCCACGACAACACGGTTGCCGTGCTCGGCGAAGGAAATGTGGGCGCAGGGCTTCGGATCAGCCGCGGTTGGAGTGCCAATGTCGGCTACCGATTGGTGGGGGTGAGCGGGGTGGCTACGTCGGTCGGTCAGATTCCACGTGAGTTCGGCAATCTGGACGACGCATGGAAGCTGAGAAGCAATCAAGGCATCCTGCTGCACGGATTGACCGTCGGTGCGACCTACAACTTCTAATTGCGAGTCGAGATTTCGGGATTGCTCGGGCCTTCCGAGCAACAAAAAAACGGCGGAACCATTGTCCTGGCGCGAAAAGACGCGGGACAATGGTTCTTTCCTTTGGTGCATCGACCTTGGGGAAATGCCGCGAAAACGTATAATGCGAAGGGTTCAGGGGGCAGGAATGTTCCCCGGAACGTGATGGATCGACCCCTCCCTAGGTTTTTCGTAATGACTTCGCAGCCCCTGCTTCCCGTGGATCGTGCCAAGCCTCCGTTCTGGGTCGGGATCGACGTCGGGGGAACGTCCATCAAGATTGGATTGGTCGATGACCAAGGAGAGACGCTGGGGTTTGTTGCCATCCCAACCGAGGAGCCCAAAGGACCCGAGGATGCAATGCGCCGTGCGGCTTCCGCAACCAAAGCCCTCGCGGTCAAACTCGGAATCTCACTCGATCGCATCGAACGGGTCGGGTTGGGAACCCCGGGCAGCCAAGACATTCCCCGTGGATTGCTGATCGAACCTCCCAACCATCCACACTGGCGAAATTTCCCAATCGTCCGCTGCCTCGAGGATCAAATCGGGATCGACGTGTCGTATGCCAACGACGCCAACGCTGCTGCATTCGGGGAGTTCTGGATCGGTACTGGGCGAATCCACAGCAGCATGATTCTGCTTACCCTCGGAACCGGCGTGGGGGGCGGGATCATTATCCATAATCAACTCGTCGTAGGTCATAACAGTTTCGGGGGCGAATGCGGCCATATCGTGATCGATTCGTCGCCAAACGCTCGCTTGTGCGCTTGGGGGGGAGGACGCGGGCATCTGGAAGCGTATGCCAGCGCGACCGCTGTCGCCCTTCGCGCTCGCGAACAGCTCGCCGCTGGCGCGGCCAGTTCCCTTGCCGGCGAGGCAGCCACGGTCACGGCCAAGCGCATTTACGAAGCGGCTTCAGCCGGGGACGCTTGGAGCATGAAAATCATCGAGGAAACCGCCGATTATCTGGCCGTTGGAATCGCGACCATGGTCCACATGATCGATCCCGGGTTGGTAGTTCTCGGTGGTGCAATGAACTTCGGCGGTGCGGCGTCCTCCGTTGGACGCCATTTTCTCGAACAGATACGCTCCTCATTTCGAAGCCTCAGCTTCGATTATGTCGCACGAGGGACTACTATTGACTTTGCATCCCTCGGCAGCGATGCAGGATACTTGGGCGCCGCAGGCATCGCCCGCATGGAATACCAAAAACAACAATGACCGCCAAAGACAATAAAAACGCATCCGAAATCCCGCAGGATCGCATCCGCAACTTCTGCATCATCGCGCACATCGACCACGGCAAAAGTACCCTCGCCGACCGACTTCTCGAGAAGACAGGTACGGTGGAAACCCGTCGCATGAAGGAACAGCTCCTCGATGCCATGGATCTCGAACGGGAACGAGGGATCACGATCAAGGCAAAAGCGGTCTCGCTCCTCCATCGCCACGAAGGCCAGGTGTACGAACTCAACTTGATCGATACCCCAGGCCACGTCGACTTCCAATACGAGGTGTCCCGGTCCTTGACTTGCTGCGAAGGAGCCTTGCTACTGGTCGATGCCTTCCAAGGTGTCGAAGCGCAGACCGTCGCGAACGCCTATTCGGCGATGGACCACGATCTCAAGATCATCCCGGTGATCAACAAAGTGGACCTGACCCACGCTCGCGTCGACGAAGTGGCCAAGGAAATGGAGCAAATTCTTGGAATCGATCCCGACGAGATCGTCAAATGCTCCGGCAAAGCCGGCATCGGCATCGACGAACTCCTCACCGCAATCATCGAACGGATCCCACCCCCGAAGGGCGATTCCAAAGAATCTCTTCAAGCCATGGTGTTCGATTCCCACTACGACGATTATCGCGGCGCGATCACCTACGTGCGCTTGATGTCCGGCGAAGTCAAGAAAGGGGACAAGGTTCGGTTCTTTCGTGCAGGCGCCAACTACGAAGTTCTCGAACTGGGCCAATTCGTCCCAGAACGCAAGCCGGTTGAGAAACTGCGCACCGGCGAAGTCGGGTATCTGATCTGCAACATCAAATCGCTCAAGGATGTTCGCATCGGCGATACGGTCGTGCATACCAACGATGAGCGTGTTCAACCTCTCGAGGGGTACCAACCCCCGAAGCGCATGGTCTACTGCGGTCTCTATCCGAGCGATGGCCAAGAATTTACAGAGCTTCGAGACGCGCTGGAAAAATTGTCGATCAATGATCCTTCGTTCGAGTTCGCACCGGAGACCAGCGAAGCCTTGGGGTTCGGTTTCCGCTGCGGCTTTCTCGGCCTGCTGCACATGGAAATCATCCAGCAACGCCTGGAGAACGAATGCAATATCGATCTGGTCCAGACCGCTCCGAACGTAACCTACGAAATCATTACGCGGAGCGGCGATAAGCTCGAGATCCATCGGCCTCAGGAAGTTCCCGATTCCGGAGATATCCAGGAATTTCGACAGCCCATTGTTCGCGTAAATTTCGTGCTGCCGACGGAGTACATCGGCGTCGTGATGAAGCTGTGCCAGGATCGCCGCGGGATCCTGCGAGGCAACGAGTATCTCTCCGCGACTCGCGCTCTTGTTTCGTACGATCTTCCCCTCGCCGAGGTGATCTACGATCTGCACGATAAACTCAAAAGCGCCACCCGCGGCTACGGCACAATGGACTACGAGATCATCGGCTACGAGGAAGCGGACCTCGTGCGCATGGATATCCTCGTCAACGGAAAACGAGTCGATGCTCTGAGCATCATCTGCGATCGCCGCGACTCGGATCGACGAGGTCGAGCCGTCGTGAAGAAACTCAAGGAGGAAATCGACCGGCACATGTTCGAGGTTGCCGTCCAAGCGGCTATCGGCTCTCGAGTCATCGCCCGCGAAACGGTCCCTGCCATGCGGAAAAATGTCACCGCCAAATGCTATGGTGGTGACATCACGCGAAAACGGAAATTGTGGGCCAAGCAGCGGGAAGGCAAGAAACGGATGAAATCGATCGGATCGGTCGATATACCGCAAAAGGCGTTCATGGCAGTGCTCGATACCGGATCCGACAGCAAGTAGGTATGATTCCGCTCAGGGAGGGCTGGTGATGGTTCGCGAACGCAAAATAACGTCCCGACGCAACGAAGACCTGGACGACGAACTCTCTGACGAGCAATCGAGTTCCACTGCGACCGAAGTCAGGACCCCCAGCGAGAACATTCCTCCCAGCGAGAATGATTCGGTTCTTCGCCCGAGCCGTATCGCAGATATGGTCGGTCAACGCGATGTGATGGAAGTTCTGCAAATCGCGATCGACGCCGCAAAGAAACGAAAAGAGCCGCTCGGTCATATCCTCCTCGACGGACCACCCGGCTTGGGAAAAACCACCTTTGCGGTTTGCATCCCTCGCGAACTGGGTGTCAAAGTCGACATGGCGAGCGGGCCTAGCTTGAAGGCTCCGAAGGAAATCATCCCGTACCTCACGAATCTCCAATATGGGTCGGTCCTCTTCATCGATGAAATCCATCGACTCCCCAAGCCAGTCGAAGAATTTCTCTACACCGCCATGGAGGATTTTCGCATCGATATCGTCCTCGGCGAAGGTGTCAACGCGCGAACTCTCAATCTGAAATTGCAACCGTTTACTTTGATCGGGGCAACCACCCGCGCCGGGATGCTCAGCTCGCCTCTTCGCGATCGATTCCATATCCGGCAACACCTTGGTTATTACACGGTCGACGATCTCGTGGAGATCCTGGGCCGCAATGCGAGAAAATTGAATGTGGAACTGCATACCGATGCGGCCAGCGAAATCGCCAAACGATCGCGAGGGACTCCCCGCGTTGCCAACAGCCGTCTGCTGTGGGTCCGGGACTACGCCATGAGCAAAGCAGACGGACGTGTCACGCTCGACATCTCCCACCGGGCACTCAACATGCTCGGGATCGATGAGGTCGGACTGGATCGCCAGGACCGAAGGTACTTGGAAACGTTACTCAGAGTCTTTCAGGGAGGACCGGCAGGTCTCGAAGCCATCGCTCATACGATGAGCGTCTCCGCCGATACCCTCGAAGACGAAGTGGAACCGTTCCTGCTCCGCTCGGAGTACATCATCCGAACCCAACGCGGTCGCTGTGCGGCACGAAAAGCATTCGAAATGTTCAAAATGCCCCCACCTACTCAGACCCCCGGGTTGTTCGACAACATCGCGGACTAATCTGACTGATGGTTTGATCGGTTTGATCCGACCGATCGCCAACGCCCATTCCTAGCGTTCCGCGCGGACGCAATACAGATGGGAATCTGACCGCAAATACAGTTCGCCACGATCGGTCGCGGGAGTTGCGTTGCACATGCTCTTGTCCCCGTCGAAGCGATTTTGCGAGATGATCTTGAGCTCCGTGCCAGGTTCGGCGACGAGAAGCCCATCGAAGCGGGTTTGGAAATAGAGGCGGTTGCCTAGCGCCACGGCGGATGCGTACACGGGGCGATCGCGCGACGTGATGTTGGAGACCCGCGAGCGATGAATGAGTTCTCCGTCCTTGGCGGAACTGGCGTAGTAAGTTCCCCGGTCGTCGATCCAATACAGCTTGCCATCGACGAGCACCGGAGTGGATACGTAGGAGGAATTGCGGCTGGTCCAAACCACATGCGATTTCGTTACATCCCCGGTTCCGCCAACGCGGATTGCCATAGAACCGCTGGAGCGATAACCGCCAAACGCGATGACCTTATCCCCGTCGAGGATAAGACTCGGCGAGAGATTGCCCGTCAAGGTTGTCTCCGCATACCAAACGAGTTTCCCCGTCCGAGGATTCAATCCCCAGATCTCGCCAGGAACTGCGATCACCAAATCGGTGCGTTGATCATCGACCTTAGCAAGGATGGGAGTTCCATACGCCAACTCCAGCGCCGACCCGACGGCTTTCCATACTTCCTCACCCGTTGCGGCGTTCAGGGCTCGGATCGACTGGCTCTCTTCCGATGCATTGACGATGACCAAATCCTCGTACAGGATCAAACTCGACGCCGTCCCCCATGCACGGTTGCCAGATTCGGTACCGACGCTGGTTTGCCAAAGCTTTTTTCCCTGCATATCAAACGCGAGCACCCCCGACTTGCCGAAAAAAGCAAACACGCGATTGCCGTCGGTAACGGGTGTGTTGGTCGCGTAGCCATGTTCGGGAACGCCCATGCCTTGATACGGATCCTCGGGCTGAATGGCTGACTCCTCATGTGTCCACACAATTTTTCCGTCCGACCGTTGGATGCACAGCAAGTGGCGTTTGAGTTTTCCCGTCTCGCGTTGCCCTTCGCCGCTGATGCCGGTGTAGCAAGACAGGAATACAAACTGATCTGTCAGGATTGGACTGGAGGAACCGGGGCCAGGGAGAGGAATCGACCATTTAAGATTCTTGGACTCGGACCACTCGGTGGGGATCGAGGTGTCGCTGCTGATTCCTGTCCCGTTCGGTCCGCGAAATCGTGACCAGTCCGTGGCAGCATGGTTTGCAGTCGTCGATATCAACTCCGCAGCGGTGTTTTCGGCGTTGCGGGATCCCGCATCCGCTGGGTTCGCTACATCGAGGATGGCTTCGTCGGAACTCCCTGCTTGCGGGATTTTGGCCTGGGGGGAAATGGTCTGGGTAGAAATGGCCTGGGTAGAAATGGATTGTGCAGCAGATTGCGTGTCGGGGCGAACCGGTGCTCCCGGATGACGCATGCGTCCGCCGGAAAGGTACGGCATGATGAGGGTGATTCCAGCGATGCCGAGACCAAGCGGCACGAGAAGGCCTACCCATCGATACCGTCGTGATGACGTAGGGGAGTTGGAAGTGTTCCCCTCGGTGTTGGAATGACGGAGCATCGCGATCGCCTATTTAAGGAGAGGAGTGAGATATCGTTTTTTCGATTCGGTGGGCGACGTGATCGGCATCATCATAACGGACATCGTTCCGGAATAAACGCGAAGCGTGGTTGCTTTTGAGGCAAAAACGTGTTCCGCTACTGCGATCCCGACGCGGATAGTAGCAGTTGGTGAGTAACTTTTCCTTTCCTCCAGCAAATGCGAAGCGCGAACCATGACACAGTCGGCCTTTCAGGCCTGAGGAAGAGTTTTGGGGACTCGGTAACCGGGGGACTACGTCACCCCGGCATTCATACTGCCGGCCCATTCGGGCCTGAAGAAACCACTGCCGGCCCATTCGGGCCTGAAGAAACCACTGCCGGCCCATTCGGGCCTGAAGAAACCACTGCCGGCCCATTCGGGCCTGAAGAAACCACTGCCGGCCCATTCGGGCCTGAAGAATCGCTCGTTATTTTTTGCTCCCGAGCGCGCGACCGGACGAATCGTAGTACCGGGTGGTGCCGTTGCGGGTTTCTGCTCGGCCTTGAAAGGTTCCCGATGGACCGTAGAAGCGAGTCGAGTTGCCCGAGGTTTGGCTTGTTCCCAAGCTCCGCCCGGAACTATCGTAGAAACGCGTCTGGCTGCCGCGAGTTTCCGATCGACCCTGCAAGCTACCGCTGGGTGCATACAATCGCGCCGAGCTTCCGCGGTTCTGAATGCTCCCTAGCGATCGCCCCGAGGAATCATAAATCCTCGACGTTCCGTTTCGCGTTTCGGTCCGGCCGACCGCTGACCCGCGATTGTTGAAAAAGCGTCCGGAACTGGGACTACTTTGAAGGACCTTTCGATCCATTGTCCCTTGAAGTTTGTCCTGGGCCTGGAGTGTTGGGATCGGAGTTAACAGCCCGGTGACGAAGATCGCCGCTAGCAACCCGCGTGGTCTGCCGGTCAAACACAGATCGAGGCGACGTCGAACTCCCTGGAAAATCCCTGATCGAACCATGAGCGTGCTCCCTAAAATTTCATGAAACCATCCTGACAAGTGCAGGTTCTGGGCGATCGAACTCCTTTTTCCTTGCGAGTGATGGACGCCCACCCCCTAAGTTTACGGATTTGCAGCCCGGGGTGGCTACTCCCCTTGCGAGGGTCGTGCCGCGACGGTCGGGATCTGGCGAGTCTTGGATTTCGGCTACAGAAATCGGAGTCGCCAGTTACAATTTTCGCTGAAATCATGAATCGCTACGAATACGACGTCATTGTGGTAGGGGCAGGGCACGCGGGGACCGAAGCGGCCGCGGCAGCAGCGCGCCTTGGGGCGCGCGTCGCTTTGTTAACCGGAAACCTGGATACGGTTGGCCAGATGAGTTGCAACCCTGCCATCGGCGGGGTTGCCAAGGGACAAATTGTCCGCGAAATCGATGCGCTCGGCGGCTTGATGGGGGAAACCATCGATCGCACCGGCATCCAGTTTCGGCTGCTCAACAGCCGCAAAGGACCGGCCATGCACTCGCCTCGCGCTCAGGCGGATAAGAAGGCTTACCAATTCGAGATCAAACGTCGGATCGAGGAAGAACCGCAAATCGATCTTCGACAGGAGCTCGTCGAGGACCTATTGACCGAACCCCACGACGGCCGCGAAACCGTCGTGGGAGTCCGTGTTCGTGGCGATGCGATCTATCACGCGCGTGCTGTCGTGCTGACCACCGGCACATTCCTGCAAGCGGTCATGCATACCGGGGAAGCCAAGACCCCCGGCGGCCGCGCTGGCGAAGGAACCACATCCGGCATCTCGCACGCATTGCATCGACTCGGGTTTCGAATCGAACGGTTCAAAACCGGCACCCCTGCTCGCCTCAACGGTCGAACGATCGATTACTCGAAAACAGAAATGCAGCCGGGCGACGACGCTCCCCAAGCATTCTCGTTCATGACGGATCGATTGCCCGAACCACAGATGCCATGCTGGATCACCTACACGAACGAACAGGTGCACGCGCTGATCCGCGCAAACCTGCACCGTGCCCCGATGTACACGGGCCAAATTCAATCCTCCGGTCCGCGTTACTGCCCATCGATTGAGGATAAGGTGGTTCGATTCGCCGACAAAGATCGACATCAACTGTTTCTGGAACCTGAGGGGCGAAGTACACAGGAAGTCTATGTCAACGGGATCTCCACCTCCCTGCCTCGCGACGTTCAGGACCAAATGTTCCGCCTGATCCCAGGCCTGGAACGAGCCCAGATTATGCGCTACGGCTACGCGGTCGAGTACGATTTCTGTCCGCCCGACCAATTGACGCCGTGGCTGGAAACCAAGAGTGTTCAAGGTCTATTCTTCGCTGGACAAATAAACGGCACCACGGGTTACGAAGAAGCGGGCGCGCAAGGATTAGTCGCCGGCGCTAGCGCAGCCCTCCGCTTGCAAGGCAAAGATGGGTTGGTTCTTCGCCGCGATGAAGCGTACATCGGCGTCCTCG
>Ga0315904_10001445_pt1 | contig 37743 bp, 45 predicted proteins | sample LakEriMetagenome_6_FD_203529 | JGI IMG/M metagenome (GOLD analysis project Ga0315904, IMG submission 203529) | Freshwater fungal communities from buoy surface, Lake Erie, Ohio, United States - Buoy 12 MA120 | ecosystem: Environmental > Aquatic > Freshwater > Lake | place: USA: Lake Erie, Ohio... | reverse complement strand
TATTTAAATATAAATCCGCAGCGGTGCGGTAAATCGCCTCGGCTGTTTCGCTCTTTTTAATGAATTGTATTGAGCTGTTTATAGCGTATATAACGTCGTTTTTATTTAGCCCGAAGTGCTGCCATAGTTCATCCGCCCAAGCCCATTGCATGGCTTTAAAATCTCGTCCTTGCTTAATATTATGTTCGCCAACTACGCGGGTTAAATACGGTTCGCCCGAATTAATGCAGCTATCAATTAACGGCTGTAAATCCTTTAGGCATACCGCGTCTACGTCTAAGTATAGGTTGTTATCGTAGGGCAAATAATCGTATAACAATACTTTAGCTTTGCCGGGGTCTATCTTTTTATTAGTATAAATATTCGCTTCGGGTAATTCAACAAAGCTATCTATATAGCCTAATAAGTCGGTGCAATAATAACACGCCCGTTCTTTAGTATCGCAAATAAGCGCAACGTTAATAGCTGCGTTAAATCGCTTAATTGAATAGGCTAGGTTATAAGCCGCCCAATAATATTGCGGCTTACCAAAAGCAACCAACACGACACCCGTAGGCGCGTGCTGGTTACTCTGATTTGTTGGTAGGTTATCCATTAGAATACTCCGGGAGGGGCGTCGTACTGGCTAGGAATGTTTTTATCCCTCCAGCTGAACGTTACCTCATAACGTTGTAGTTCGTTGTTTTGCTCGGGCAAAATAAAGTTAGCCGAAGTGCTAATACCTACAGGCGGGTTAATATAAATAACCTTACCGCTATCGCACATATACGCGAGTATCCACGCTATACGGCGGTTATTTACATCATTCCAAAAGGTATTATTTTCGTCGGTTACGTTCGCATCGTAGAGGGTTGCTGTACGGTCTTCGTTAATACGAATAGGAACGCCGCAGCCAATAGGGCTGTCAACCGTTACGGGTGAACCCGCAGGCAAAGCGAAGCGAATGTCCTCAATTAGCTTAGCCGTTCCGGCGCTAATCAAAGCATTAACTTCTGTTTCGTCTGAGGGGTCTACTAACGCAGTACCGCAAGCGCCCACTAAAATAGCTGAAACGCCGCCTAACTTATAATCGTTGCAATTAACCAAATTATGGTCTAGTAACGAACTATCGCAATAGCTTACGCATGCCATAGAATTAAAGTATTTAGAATTTATACGCGGCTGTTAAATAGGATGCCTCGTTTATTCCTACGGCGCTTTAGTGTTTTACAAAGATATAAAATTTATTCCTGATATAAGTTAACGTTATCTTGCGTTAAAATACGGTCTTCGGCTTGCGTTAATAAAAACGGTTCTCCGCCTAAATCAAGTATGGACGGTAAGCAGTTCGCATCAGCGGCGCTGCAAACCGTCTTACGTACCTTAACGTTTTTCTTAAATAGGTCTATTGTTATAGCGCCTAAGTTATCGGCGTCGTTGTATTCAATTTCAGGGAAGCTATCTTCGGCGGGCGCGTATAGTTCGCCGTTAACGTAAAGGTTATCGAAGTAGGTTATAATCGAAAGGAAGTCGAAAACGTATTCAGGCAAACGCCCAAAATAAAAGCTCCAGCGTTTACGTATATCCGCATAACTCGTAACGGCGCGACCGCTTGCGTATCTGAATAAATCGACGTCGGTATTATACTGCGCCCTAAATTGCCTACCCTCTAAACGAATACCCGGTAAAAACGAAGTACCGCTAAAGGCTAACCCGAATTGGTTTTCAGCGTTGCAGCCCTCGAGCTTAAAGAACCTGCATTCGTCGCTATAATCGCCTATACTTATAACCTCGCTGTATTTATCATATACCGCGTGTTCTTTATACGCCCTTACCTTTACATAGCTTACTTCTATTTCGCTCGGTGTTGAGCTGAACTGCGAAGCCTGTAACGCTATCGCGCCGCTGCTAGTTGGCGTTACGTCAAAGGTATAAATACCCGCTATATTTATAGTTTCGTAGGTAACGTTATCGACCTGAAAACGTAGGCGGGCGTTTAACATTGTTTCAACCTTAATCGTTACGCTATATTCGACGTCTTCACAAAGCTCGGTAACGCTTACTAACTGCGTTACATCGCCCGTATTCATTGTTATGCTTGCGCTACCGTTACCCGCGTCCCAATTCGCCCCGCCCGAAATAATATTATTACTCCAGCCGATGGGCTCGCAGCCTATACATAGCGGGTCGCCACTGAAGAAAGGGTTATAAATAAAGTATTGCCCGCATGTGTTGGTACAATAATCTGCAATAGCCAAACGGTAACAGCCCGCCGTTAGCTCATAATCTGCAAGGTCAATAGCCGCCGTTAAATATTGGTCTTTTACCGTTAGCACGGGTTCGAGTACCTGAACGACGGCTAACGTTTGCGCATCTACAATACCCGTAAATAAAGCGCCCGTTGGTATAGGCTCAACGCTATCAACTATAAACGTACCGTTAAATAAGTTACCCGCAAGCCCGTAAATATCGAGCGTTAAATAGGGGCTTGTTAAATTGCCTATATTCAAATACAGCGTATGCGTACCGACCGTTGTAAGGTATTCAAACGAGCCGCCTGCTAAACTAACTACAAGTGTACCCGAATTATAATTAGTAACGCTTATAACAACCTTAACAACCGTAATAACATCGAAGCGCCAATATTGCTGTAATAAGTAGCCCGAGTTACCCGTTGCGGTTATTTCGCTGCCGCTTTGCGTCCAGTTACTTAACGCGCTTAATTTTAATTCGAGCGCACCGCAAGGCTCAGTTTCTAACTGCCAAAACAGCTGGTCGTTAAAATCTACTAGCTGCGAATAGTTACCCTCGCAGCCTACGCAGTTTTCAGGTAGTACGGTGTTAAATATTATAGGTTGGTTCGGTATCGAGGTGTAACTCATGGAAGTAGTTTATTAGAGCGTAATTCAAATTCTGCGCCCTTGCGCATTACAGATTGTATATTAATCGTTTTAATGTAGGTAGGTATAACCGCTAAACTATCGTCGCGCCTACCTAGTAAAATAGGCTTGGAAGTTTCGCTCGTTATAGCGTTTATTTCTGCCATTGTAAGCGGGCGGTTAAACTTATATAGGTAGCTTTGAACGTCGTTAATATCTACGGGGTTAAGTTCCTCATCTGGGTTATCGGGGTTTAACGGTACGCCGTCAATAGAAACAAAAGAATAGCGCGTAACGCCCGATAAAACTATGTTATCTAATAATCGCTCAGTTAATGAATTATATAAAATTGGTATAGTATAATTTACTTCAGCATCAATACGGATTAAGTCGCCTTGATTGCAAAGAAACGAAGTCGAAGCGGGTATAATAACATCGCCCGCGCCCGTGTCTGTAAACAGCGTACCGTAATAATCTTCTATTTCGTTATCGTTAGCGTCAAACCTAACAATACGGGCGCGGCTTTGCCTGTTTCTATTGCCTGCTTCGTTAGGTTCTAAAAAGCCATAAATTAACTCGGTGCTTATTGTGTATATTCCTGTAAACGGGCAAGTGTATTTAATACCGTCGAATAGGTTGTTAGGGTCGTTATATTGGTCGTTAAATTGAATATAGTCGCCTACAAAATCAGAGTATAAACTAGGGGTGTTAACATCGACCGCCCACGTTTGCGCATCATTATTTATACGCGCATCTAATACCGTTTGAGCTGGGTTAAACGGCTGCGTTAAAAACGAGAATAACGAGTTAGGGTAACCATTAAGCCAATTAGCCGAAACGCTTATATTTCTATAATTACCGTTATAAACCGTTTGCCCTAACGAATACGGGTCGTAGCTTTTAGCAACGAGCCTAAACGCCCCTATCATTGGAGCTTCGCATTGTATAACAAAATTCGATTGGTCGAAGCTAGGGTTATCAAAAACTATTACGTCCTCAATTACATTTGTATCGAATATTATATTTTCTGTTGCAACGCTTAAAACGTTAGGGCTATTGCATTCTCCAACAAAGCCAAACGTTTCTTCCCTAAAGCCCCTAAACGGCGTTTGTACGAACGTGCATCCTGTATTACCGCTATCGCATTCGGCTTGTTCAAAGTATGGAGAATTGCCAAATTCGATTGAAGCGTAAAGCCTGCTAGTATCGAACTTCATTTCTATTTCGGGCTGGTCGAATAGGTTAACGCTCGCGCTAGTTTGTTGAAAATAGCTAATAGGCTCTATTCTTAATAACGGTCGCCCGTTGGCTTGTTTCTCGAAACCTATACCTAAATTTAATTTAGTGCGCATGGCGTTGTATAGTTCTTCGAAGTTAGCCGTCATTTCTAAAGGTACGGCGGTTCTAATTGTTAGCCCTTGTGTATATGCGGGTATGTTATCAGAGGTGTTATTATAAGCAAAGTAATTACTATCGAAGTCTACTAGGTTATCGCTCATGCAATTCACTAAATGCCTAAATACATCATATAACGCGTAGCCGTATGCGTTAGGGCTTATTATTGCACCCGTTGACGGCGTGAATAATACTAGGCTATAAATAGGGGGCGGCGTTATCGGTTGCCCGTTTTTGGTTTGATTAAGCTGAAGCGAAAACGGTATGCTTTTATTATTGTTTATTTTGGTGCTAAATGTTTCGTCGTATAGCTTCGTTTTAACTTGGCAGCGGTCTAAAATAAAAGTACACTCGGTAGCTATTATATAGCCGTCCACTAATTTAACCCACGTACCCGAAGCGCAAATATATTGCACCGTTACGCGCACTAATTCACAATATCCGCCTACTTCTAGTTTGGTGTATAGATAGTCGTAAACGTCGCCGCCAAAGGTTAGCTCGTTTTCAAACGATACAACCCGCGCCCCTATACCATCGTCCTCGTTAATATTTATACTAAAGTCCTCAGGGTTTAACGGTTGCCCACGGTCTAAGCCGTCGATTAAAAACTTTAATTCTACTGCCATTTGTAACGGGTATCGTATGCGTTAATATTAACCGTTGTACTTTGCTTGCGCATATCCTTTCTAAGCCCTTTTATTTCGCGCTCCATGCTTTTAGAGTTGAGCGAGGCGTTAACTATTACCGCGTCGTTTTTGCGCCCGCCTGCGTAAGCTAATAACGCAGGGCGCACATACCGTTCTTCGATTAGCTTTTTAAACGCTGCGCTCGAGGTATTAATAGCATCTAGTTCGCGGCGGTGCTTAACCGATTGGCGGCGGTTAATTATATATTCGTCGCGTTCAGCTTCGATTAACGTACCGCCTGCGCTATGTAAACGCCCACCTATTAAACCGCCCTTTGCAAATTTAGGTATAGGTTGCGCCGCTATGGTTGCTATTTGCGCCGCCCCTGCAATAGCTGTTAACGCACCTATTGGCGTAAATGGTCCGCCAGCTTTCATAATAGCCGCTGCCGTATTTATGATAGCGTTGAATAATGCGAGCTGTTTATCTAGCCGCGCTTGCTTTGTTTTTTCTTCGGCTACCTTACGGCTGGTTCTTAGCTCTAGGGCTTCGCGTTGCCTTTGCTTTTCGCGTTCGGTTTTAGCTGAATTATTTATAGCCTCTAGTTCATCGGCTGCGGCTTGTTGCACAAATTCTATACGCGCGTCGCCTTGTTTCTTTAACGCGTCCGCTAAAGAACCAAACGCGTTACCTATCGCTTGCGCTATTTGTAAAGCGTCATTTATTGTTTCTTCGGTAGTCTTTTTCCGTTCAGCGCGTATTGCTTCCTGCGTTTCGGCTTCAGCTTTTTTAATCTTAGCTTGCTTTTCTTTGTCGCTTATTAGCTCCGCATTAATGCTATTCTTTTGCGCCTCAAGCTTATTGTTTAATAATTGTATTCTATCGTCTAGCGTATCTTGGTCTAAGGCTTTTAACGTTTCAATTCGTAGGTTATCCAGCTCTAATTCATTATTAGCGTATTCAGCGCGTACCTTTGCCAAACTATTTTGACGTTCAGCTTCGACCGCTTGCAGCTGCGTAGTTAATAACGCTTGCCCTTCGACGGTTTGGGATGCTTCCTTTTTTAATTGTTCGGCTTTGTTATCGAGGCTTTGGTTTATAAAGTCTTCTTCGGTTTGTAGCGTCGCCGTACCTAGCGCCTGCGATAAATTAAATTGTTCGTTTAATAGTTCTCCGCGCTTTTTTAAATAGTCGGTGTCTATCTTTAATAAATCCGCATTCAGGTTAGCCTGTACTTGCGCTAATAACGCAGCTCGTTTAGTCGGGTCTAGTTCGCTTTCGGCTTCAGCCTTTGCTATTTCCGCGCGTTGCCGTGCTGCTTCGCGTTCCTGTTCTACCGTTAAAGCGTTTGCAGCCTTTAAGGTATCGAGTTCTATTAGCTTTATTTCTGCTAAACGCTTTGCCTCGTTTAATCGCACTTGTTCAATATCGCGGGCTAATTCAGCTTCAATACGCTTAATGGTTGCGGCTCTTAGTTCGGCATTTTTAATATCAAACCTTGCGCTTACTTTAGCTTGTTCGGCTGCGTTTTGAAGTATCTTAATTCTTTCTTCAACCGTTTCGCCCTCTATAATAGCCTCAACCTTTAAGCCCTCCTCGACTATCTTTAAGCGTGCTAATTGGTTTTCTTTTGCTTGTGCCGTTGCTTTTTCGCCCGCTTGTTTAGCGGCGTCGGCTGCGGCTTTAGCGCGTTCTTTTGCGTCCTCTTGTTCAGCAAACGCAGCCTCAGCGTTTATAGCCGCCGTAGCTTTTTCGGTTGCTATTCTAGTATTAAATACACGTTCGCCCGATTTTTTAAATTCAGCTTCTAACTTTGCTAGGTTTTCTTTTTCGGTTGCGAGCCTTTTTTGAGCGCTTGCAGCACTTAACGCGGCGCTTTCGCGTGTCGAAGTTTGCGCGGCTGCTATTTGGCTTTCAGCTTGCGTTATAGCATTTTTACGCGCTTCTATCTGTGTTAATAACGCCTTTTGTGTTTTGGCTTCATCCGCGTTAGCCGTAGCCCTTTGTTTTGTTAAATCACTTATTGCCTTTTGCCTATCAGCTTCTATTTGCGTTAACTGCCCGCTGGCTATCTTTAAGCGCGTTGCAGCCTCTAGCCCTACGTTTTGTATTTCAGCTATCGCGGCTTTTGTTCTTTTGGCGCTTTCGGCTGAACGCGCTAACGCTTCGTCAAAGGCTTTAGAGGCGGCTTGTGCGCTTAAAAACTTTTCTACCAAAAACCCTAAGCCAACTACTAAAGCGCCTACGCCCGTCGCCGCTAAAGCAATACGCATAGCCTTTAGCGCTCCCGTTGTAGTACCTACAACCGTAGTATAAATAGCTTGCGCTGCGGTTAGTGCAAAGGTTTTTATTTTGCTTTCTTCGAGTAATAGGGTTGCTATTTGTTGCACGCCGTTAGCAATAGCCATTACGGCGGTCGTTTTAGCGATTACTTTATTAAGGTCTTCGCTTTCACTACCGAACAAAGCCGCCGCGCCTTGCGCTATTTCGAAGCCCGCCGCTAGTCCCTGCGTAGCTTGTACCGCTGCATCAAATTTAAACGTATCGCTTGCGAGGTTAGCAACCCGCGCCCGTGTGTCGCCTATCTGATCTTCGAGCTGGGCGGCTGCTAGGGTTAAATCCCTAAACTGTTTAGTACCCGCTTTGCCCTCGGCTTCGAGCCGCGTTAGTTCGTTCTTTAACCCGCGTAATTGACCAGTTAGCGTTTTGCCTTTGCCCGCTATTTGGTCGAATGCTTTAGATTGGTCGTTTAGCGCTTTCTTAACTTCAGTACCCGAAAACGCAGCGGCAATAGTTTTACCCGTTGCTTTGTAACTAGCGGCTACCTTTTTAGAGGTTTCTTGCGCCCCCGCTTCTAATTCGCTATTCGCTTTATTCGCTTCGTTAACTACCGCCTTTAGGCTCGACGCCTCGGCTTCGTAAATAATTTCAACTTTTGCCGCCATTGTTTTGAGCCTTTAAATGCTGCTCAAATTTAAGCAAATAAGTCGAAACATCTGAACTCATTAATTCATTAAACTCCGATATAGAACCGCCCGCTAAGTTCATTACTTGTTCTCTGAACTGTTGGCTTGTTCGCGTTGCCCTGCTTTGCGGTGAGAGCTCAGCTGGCGTAGTAGGTCGGTTAGCTTGCGTATTTGCACCGTGTTGTATTCCCATAGCTGCTGTAATTCTTCCGGTGAAATACTGAATAAGGGCATCAGCGGCTCGATACCCAAGCTGTAAAAAAAATCGTGAGCGCCCCCTTTACTCAGCTCTTCAAATAGGGTTAACTTTTGTTGGTGTATATCGGGGTTTATTTCTGCGGGGTTTTCATCGCCGCGTATAATCCAAGTCGCGGCTATGTTTAATAACAGGTCGCGGTGTATAACGGTGTTTTGGCGTTCTCGTATTACGTGTATGTAAGCGCCCATTAGCGCGGCGGTCTTTGGGTTCGATAGCCCAGCCGCTAACGCCTTTTCCATTTCGACTAGTATCTTTTCCATTTCGCTACCGCTTAACCCGCTGCTTAAGCGCTCCAATAGGCTCATGCTCATAGCAAAGCGTTCGAGCGGCATATTAACCTCTTTTGGAAAACGGTAATACGTATGGCGTTCGTGTTTAAATACTTCGACTAGGTTATAGGTTGTTTTGGGTTTACGATAAAAGAGGGAGCGCAAAGGCGCGGTTAATCTTTTCGTGAATTTGTGCAATCGTTTCATAGGTTACTATAGTTGTATCGTCGTTCAGGTATAATACCGTTTCTTTGGGGGTTGAGCGAAAAGCGTAATTAATGTGGTTTATGTTTATCAATAGGTCGGTGTAGCCTATTTCGCGCCGCGTCGCTTCCGCTAGTTTTTCATCCTCGGTGTCAAGGCTTTCAACTAGCATGGCTTTGAGCTTAATAAACATAGGGCGCTTACCAAAGCTGTAAGGGGCATTCAGCATCCTTTACGCGGGTCTTTGCGGGTAAGAAACAACCGCACTCATTACACTGGTCTAAGAACTTATTACGCTTAGGGCAAACCTCGCAAACCATACGCCGCACTTGCGACATATTACGCGTTGCCTTATCGTCTTTAAGCATAAGCCACCACCCTAAAAAAATGTGTTTAATACGTGTTAACATTCGGTACAGTCTAAAAGGTTAGTAACGCCCTCGGGTTCGTAGTTAGTGTTTGCCACCGCGAAGCTAATACATGTGTACTCAGTTTCGCAAATAGTGAAATTAGTGCAATCGCGTAAGCTAATTGTGTAGCCCTGCAACGAGTCAACCTTTAACCCGCTTATTGATATTAGCCCAGCTTCGTCGCTTATAACTTCGAACGTTTGTATTTTGCCCGTAGCGTTATGCTTAACGTCCACTATATATCCCGTTTCGGGTGTAACATACCCGAACGCTAAAGAGCTTAAACAAGCGTCTATTATAATGCCTGCATCGTAACAAGGGGTGCATACGCTCATAGGTAACGTTTTAAAATTGCGTTTACAAAGTAACGAAAACAATCTAAAAAATCCGCACGCTCGGTTAACTTTCGCCTATTCAATTTAATAATTGAGCCGTTGGCGTCGCATTGTACTTGCTTCGCATCGAATACAAAGCCCTTGCAACGTTTACTGTTTACCCTTATATCCAAACGCCGTAAGGCGGAGTTACAATCGACGCGGCTATTCTCGTGCTTCGGGTTTGCGGGTATTATAAATTGGCTGTCATTCATGTGCAAAAGCCGTTTAATCATAGTATAGGCGCTCGAGTTATCGCGCTGCTGGACCGTACCGCCGCGCCCCATAGCGTCGCCCGTTATGCGTAGTAAGCCAATAGGAATGTTTAAAGCCCTTACCGCATCGCAAAACGCCTCTATGCTGCCTTTGTCTATTCGTACTTCGTCGACCACGTTAGCGCCGCCGCTGGTTTGCTGAATAACCAAAGCGCACAAAGGGTTAATATTAAAGTCCACACTAACATAAACGGGTATATTAGGGTTAAGTGTTGCATTATCGTCTATATGCTTTTCGTCTAACCATTCATACAGGAACGGGTTTAATACTTCGTCCATTACGTCCCAGTCGCCCTCGACGAAACGGGCGTACTGTATAGGCGGTAATTCCTTTAACGCTTCTAAGTATTCGGCGGGTATATGCGGGTTATCGGTTATTTTGCTAGGTATAAAAGCCCAGCGTTCGGGTAGCGTGTTTTCGATATACCGCTTATAAATAACGGTCTTAACCCAATTTTGCGCGGGGTTACACGTTGCAAGGCAAAGTATAGGCGGCTTACCTTGCGCCTTATTCCAGCTCCCTATGCGCTCCTGAACTTTATAAAACGTTGGCTCTTGCAGCTCGTTTACTTCGTCTAAGCCCGCGCCGTTTATTTCTAAGCCCCTGAAGCGGTTTAGGTCTTTATCTTCGTCGTAGCTTTCTGCCATGAATATAAGCTCAGAACCGTTTATAAACGTTACTACTTGCGTGTCCCTATTCCAGCTCCGCACGTAATTAGAAACGCCGTCAACCATTATAGAGCTAAAGCTAGGAAACGTTGTACGCTTTAAGTCGGGTAGGCTTTTACGTATAATCGCCCAACGGCTACGAGGGTACGCCAAACAAAGCGAGGTTAGCGTTAACAGTAGCCAATACGTTTTACCGCCGCGAATTGCGCCCCCGAATACTATTACGCGCTTATCGCCGCTTAATGCTAAATCGTAGGCTATCGTTTGCCGTTCGGTTAATCGGTAGCTCATTCATTCGGTTGGCTCGGTTCGGTGCGAATAATAACGAGCGGCTCGGTTGTAGTTATCGTACTTTCGCCGTTATTACTCCAGCGCCCGCGTTGCCTGTTCGCTAACCAATGTTTAGCCGCTGCGGTGTCGGATGGTAGCTGTTTACGTAGCTTTACAATATCGCCGTCTTTAGTTACCGCTTCTTCTACTATTGTAACGCCTAACGCACGCTCATACATCGAACGCGCTACTTTAGCGTCGGCGTCTTCTTTTCCACGCGTTAATGACTCTAAAAATGTGGGCTGGTCTTTTTTCCAATTATTAAACGTTGCCTCGCATATATCAAACGCCGCCGCCATTTGCACGTCGTTAAGCCCTAACAAAGCAAGGTTAAAGGCGCGTTCGTCATATTCGGGTTTATAGTCGGTAGGGCGTCCTAATTTCTTTTTCATCGCTTCCCTCGCTTTTGTTTATACTTTTCAGCTTCTGCGTATGCTATTGCGGCGGCTTGTTGCGGGGTGTACCCTTCGTCGATTAGCTTACGAATATTCATGCTTATAACGGTTTGGCTATCGCCTTGAAATAGTGGCATACTTACAAAGTTAATCAATAAACTGTAATTCGTTTATAGCGGCGCAATAGTGTTGCCCGTCGCGCTTTAGTGTTTTAAGGTCTTCAGGGTATATCGCAAGCTCGGTTAAACCCTTTGTTTTGCCCGTTATGAATACGCGTACTAACTTAACCTCGTTGCCCTGACGGTCTTCGTTGGTTTCGATAGCGCCTAAGCAATAGCGCACGTTTTCGGGTAGAAGCTTTTTAAGCTCGGGGTTATCGTACTTTTTCAGGTCTTCATGCCAAAGCGCTATCGGATATTCGAAGTGACTGCCTGCGTCGTGTACGTAGCCTACGTATATAGGTTGAGCGCCTACGTGCTCGGCTCTAACGTTTAGCATGAACCCCGTGCGGGTGCGCTTATGCGTTGCTTTTACTTGTTCGTCGATAATCATAAGCTATAAGTGTCTATTCGTTTCTTTGCCATATCTATAAAGCGCTCTATGGTTGCCTCGTAAAATGTGCTAAACTCCTTATGCCCCTCGGGGGCGTGGGTGAATAGCACGTAAAGTACGGAGCGTAGGCGCTGGCTCGGTGTCTTACTTCCGAGCTCTGCGGCGTCTAGCTTTAGGTTGTTTATTAGCGCTTCGTCGTTATAGTTAAATTGTTCGCCTTTAAACGCCATAACGCCAACGCCGCCCGTCCATTGATTAAATAAGGCGCTCGTTTGTTCGGGCGTTAGCTCCTGCGTGCCTATGGTTATTTTAATGGTCTTATCGCGGCGCGTGGCTACCGACTCAATAGCGCAGGGTATCGTTAAGAGTTTAGCATCCATACTCGGGGTCGTGTTTTACTCGCGCTATCTTAACGCCGTCCATATAATCGTAAACCATGCGCCGTATCGTAGCGCGGTGCGAAACGGGTACACGAAAGGTTATATTAACCGTAGGCTCATTATAGAGCGGTTTAGCCCCTGCACCCTTGCGTGCGCCGCCTCGGTTATCCTTTTTCTTCGGTTGCATCGCTGCAAATATAGTTAATTTTTGATTATGTAACACAATTCAACGCCGTTTTTTTTAAGCGTTTTAAGCCAGTCGAAACATAGGCGTAAATAGGCTCTATAAACGCTTGTATTTCGTTTGGCGCTAGTTAGGTATATCGAATAGCTTTTATGCGTTGTAAGGGCGTTAAAATAGGTTTTTTCGCCGTCTTTAATCGCTACTGGCTGCGGCTCGTAATTTGTCATGTATTCAATTATACGCTGTTCGGTTGTCATGTTATGCGCGATTAATTAGCGGCTGTTAGGTAGTTAGCAGTAATGCCAGCCGACCCGGAAGCCGACTGACAAACCACCATAATTTTAGTACCTAAGATTAACCTTTTCACGCCTGCGATAGTTGTATATTTCCTCAATTAATGAAATATATTGATAATTATTTACACAATCAATTAAAGCAGTAGGTTGTAGTTTCAATCTTTGTAAAAATTCAGTAAATTCAAAATTTGGATTTTTTAATAATTGAACCATTGCAACAATAAAAGTTTTTCTTTTGATGCCTTCATAATATGGTGATATAAGAAGAATTTTATCTGCAATAGAACACGCATTATCATAATCCAATATTTTAAATTCACCTGAAAAAAATGTTGATGCATTACTTGCTCTTTTACCACTACCTTGCTGTACTCCGGTTAATAACATTTGGCATTCACTATGACCGAAATCATAAGTTTCTTTAAATTGCCTATATTTTAAATATTCATTGTAACCAAGTTTGCAATAGCCTTCAAGATAGTCATCTGAATTCCAAGTTTTTGAATTTTGATTTAAAATTTGTACTTCCGGCAATCCGTAGTTTTCACAAATAATGTAATGCAATGGCAGTCCAAGTACTCTGATAACTTCAAAGCGGTGCTGTCCATCAATGATTTCATAGTTTTCATTTACCAAAATTGTGGTAAATAAATACTTTTCAGACATTGACTTTCGCAGTCGGTTAAGGTGCAAAAGGTTTAAGTTTCTGTTGCCTTCTATTGGTTTAAATAGAAAGTAATCGGTTGTTGTGTGAACTTGGTTACTGTGCTTCACCATTGGTTCTACTTTGCAATTTTTCATTTGATTTTATCGGGTTTTATAACTCCTCCCAGAAGTTTTGTTTTAATTCGAGAAATGGCACTACTGCTAACACGGGTTTGGCAAAAAAGCCGTTTTGTTCTTCATTTGACATATTGTTCTAATTTTTAAGTTTTGTACTTCGATTTAACTTTTCGTTTCGGCTTCTTCGCCAAGCCCGATACCGTTATGCTCCGCCTTTGTCGTTATGGTGCTTATCAATTATATAAGCCCATGTTAGGGCGGTAATGATTATTATAAAAGCCATCATTATAAACGTTTTTACTTCCATTTTAAAAGGGCGTTAGTTCTTCGTCAAAGTTAGTGTTTATAGGCAAAGGTAAAAAGGTGCTGCCTCCGCTAGTTGCAATATCGCTAAAGCTGGTTATCGTGCTATTATGCTTAAAACGTACCTCGCCCGTCGAGCCTTGACGGTGTTTCTCGAATAGGTAAAAAACGTCGGAGCTATACGGCTTACCGAGTTCGTCGTTTAGCGCGTAGTATTCGGGGCGGTAAATAAATATAACCGTGTCGGCGTCCTGTTCTATTGAGCCGCTTTCGCGCAAGTCCGAAAGTATAGGGCGTTTATCCGCTCGCTGCTCAACTTGACGCGATAGCTGCGCAAGGGCTATAAGAGGTATGTTTAATTCCTTTTGCGCGGCTTTTAGCGTTCGGCTTATTTCGGCTACTTCAGCCTCGCGGTTGCCGCCTCTGAAGCCCTCTATCGTCATTAACTGCAAATAGTCGATTATAACCCATTTACAATTACCCTTGCGGGCTTCGCGGCGCATAACTCTTATTGCTTCATGTACGCCGCAGCGCGGTTTGTCGTAAATAAGAAAGGGCAAATTTTCGACCGTGCCTATCGTAGTTTCGAATGCGTGTAATTCGGGCTGCGTTAAATTGCCGTCGCGTAGCCGTGCGCTGTTAATCTTTTCATTTGAATGCTGCAATATTAAGCGCTGGCATAGCTGGCTTTTATTCATTTCGAGGTTAAAGTATATACCCGGCTCGTTAAAGTTGCAGGCGTGATATAACGCAAGCGCTGTTTTTCCCATAGAGGGGCGCCCCGCTAGTATAATTAACTCGGGGTGAAAGCCGCCCGTAAACCTATTTAAGGCGCTTAACCCTGTATTTAACCCGCTTGTTTTACCGCTTAAATGCAGTTCGGCGCGGCGGTAATAGGCTTGCCGTTCTTCGTGCGCTAGGGTTAACGTGTCGAGCATGTTATCATTACTAGCGCCGTCCTCGAGTAACGTGTTAAGGCGTTTAATTATTTCGGCTGCCGTTTGAGCGCCGCCGCGTAAGCCGCTAAACTCTAGAGAGGCTTCGACCATAACGGAGCTTATTTGGCGCTTAATATGTTCGTCCTTTAGAATTGCTATATAATCATTAACGGGCTGGTTAAAATAAAATTCGTCGCCCCAGCTTGCGATATTTGAAAGGTCTGAGCCTGTAAATGTTTTTTCTAAGCGCCCGAATTGCGCTAACGTTATTAGTGTTGGTTGCTTGTTATCTGCTATTATGTTTTTAATCGTTTTAAAGCATTTTAACGCTAGTTCGTCCTTAAAGTGGTGTTCGGATAGCTGCGGTATAATTTCGCGCCACGTATCGTCGTTTAAAAGCGAAATATAAATTAGGGCTTGTTCTATTTTCGGGAGCGGTTTCATGTGGTAAAGTTGGGGCTGTTAAGCCCCCGTTTGTGTTTTATTCCTTTTAATTTTTTAACTCCCATTGCTGTGTAGTTAAATCATGCCAAAAACCATAATCGGCTATATTGGTCGATTTTCTAAAATCAGTTGAATAATAGTGCTTAGTTGAATTTTTCCATTTCCAAGTCATCAAAGCATAAGTACCACTAACTTCAATAGATAATACTTCAATTTCTGATGGTTTTGCTTTTAATCCATTACTGCGAAGAACAACATCACCTGAGTTGATTTCTTCAATTTGTGTACATTTTTTCATTGTGTAAGTGTTTAAATGTTTAACTATGCAAATATACAACTTTATTTTGAATGCGCAATACCTAAACAAAAATAATTTACTTTTTTTTATTCCATTTTAACGCCCCTCGAGGCTCGCGTAAGCGTTGGCGCGGTTTGCGGTTGTTTAGAGGCGTTGTTTTTAACTTCAAATAAACCGCTCCACCCGTTAGCTATCGCAGTTTCTAAACCCTCGACGGCTTGCTCTTTGCTTTTATAAAGCTCACGCATTTTTTTTATTAGTAGCTGTATAGCGTTTTCGGTAGGGTATTTTTTACGCGCTATTCGCTCAGATAGGAATTGAATAAATAGGGCGTTTATTTGTTGGTCTTTAAAAAAATCCCTGCCCTTTATTTCTTCTATACTCTTATAAGTCTTTATAGTCTTTATAGTCTTATGTATATGGGCGGTGCTTTGGGCTTGCTTCGGTAATGCTTCGGTAGTGCTTTTGCTTTGCTTTGGTAGTGCTTCGGTAAAATTTACTAGAGCAATTATATTAGCCATGTATTGATTTTTAGATTGACGAACTACGTTAATAAGCCCGTTTTCAACCAAAATATCGAAATGCTTTTTATAGGTTTTATAGTTGGCTATTCCGCAGCCGTTCATAACCTGAGTTGAAGAAAGGCTAAATTCAGACTTCCAGCCTAATTGATTAGCTACCGAAACAATATAAAAATAAATAGCGGTCGAGGTCGGGTTATTATGCTCGGGGTTTTCCAAAGCCCAATTCCAATACCCATTAAAGTAATTAAACATTATAAAAAAATTGCCCTTTAGCGGCTGCGGTCGAAGCGGGCGTGCTATTACCTACACCCTCGCAGCCCCCAAAGGGCTTTAAAATTTTTAAAGCTATATTCAGGCTTCGACCTCTGAACGCTTAAAGATACAAAATTTACATATTTACTCCGCACATTTCCAAACAGTTTTTACAATTACCAAAATAGGTTTTTTTATTAAACTTTGATACATATGTTTTTTTACCTAAAAATTTTGTTTTATGGATATTTATTATGCCGTTTTTTACTAGCTGGTTATTTTTAGAGCTTCTAAAAACCGTATCCAAAACTTCATACTTACTAAAAATTTGCGCCTGTATTTCTGAATATATTTTACCTTCATTTGAATTAGTGTTAAAATCGAATGAAACTAACCTTAAAATTGATTTACAATAGGGTTTAATTCGTTCGTATTCGTTTAAACATAAATCTAGTTGTCTTTTTTCGTCTATTGCAGAAACGGAAGTATTAATACATATTTTTAGTTTTGATATTCTTTTAAGTTGTTCGTAACTTAAAACAGCCCAATGTTTAGTTATTATAACTATTTCTTTTCGACTATCATCTTTAAACATATCTAACTGGATATTATTTTGCAGCTTTTCGCATATCGATATAGTATGCTCCCAGTCTTCGGACGGGTCGCCCATTGTACCCATACGAATAAAAGGCATATTAATTTTATTTATTTCTCTTTTGATTTTATGTAAATGCTTTTGGCTTGTAAAATTCTTTATAACTGTTTTGCTAAAATTATAGCCGTAAATTTTAGCAATGCGCGCGGCGTAACAATCATTATAACATCCTAGCTTATTGTTTTTGGTTCCTGAAGAACAGCCAGCCGTAGGGTCTATTGAATAAATACCGCGCGCATTTTTAGTTAATGAAATTACATTAGAATAAGTTTTCATTATAAGCGCCCAACGTTTGGAAATAAGTCTTTAATTTTATTAGGGTCGCCTTTAAAAAACGCATATACTTTTTGTTCGCATTTCGGATACTTTCTAGAATTTAATGTTTTCTTAGCCGTTGCACGACGCGTAAATTCACTTTCTAAATAAACTATCCTATTATAAATATGCAGCCCTTGACTTTTAAAAAATAATTCGTGTTCGGCTTCGCATCCATAATAACCGCCTTTTGCATCTCTACTATCTCCCGTCATTACAACAAAAAATGTATTATCATTCATTACTGAAATAGCTTTTTTATAACCCTCGAAAAGTAAATCTCTAAATTCCTCGTAGGTTGGCAAAGTGTTTAATTCTCCGTTTGGCGATTTGCCGTCGTAATCAATATATTTTTCTACTTTATAATATGGCGGGCAAGAAAATATTAAATCAAATTTTTCAGGGTTTTTAGGTAAGTATTTTGAACTATCTGATTTTACCCATTTAACATTATAAAAATCTTGACAAATGGCATTATTAGCGTCGCATTGGTTTTGTCTAATTTCAGAGGCTAAATATTCATATCCGCACCCCCCAGCTACGAAACCCATTTGAACGCCGCCGCCAAACGGATTATATACCCTTACTCCATTTTTTGGCATAAACATTTTAACTATTATTTCACACAATGCAGGGTCTAATACGCTTGCGTTACCGTTAAGGTCTTTGCCTTTATCAGTTATAATTTCGTCGTCTTTAACGACCTGTTTAGACAAAACTACGTTACTCATTCCGCTGCTACCCTGCCAGCAACCCTCGCGGCTTGCAAACTTTGGATTAGGTATTTTATGCTTTAAACCTGCAAGCTCAATTTTTTCGTTCCATTCTCTTTTAATCTTTAACCATTCGCCGCTAGTTGATTGCCATAAATTAGTCATAGCCATATGGCAAAGTTTTTTTATACGCACTTGTTCAGGTTGACCGTAATACATATAAACGAAATCAGACTTTTCTAAATTAACCTTAAAGCCTAAAGCCGTAAAAACTTTTGGATTTTCTAAATCATGCTTTTTAGATACCGTCATTATCATTACATAGTTATCGGTATTTTGTTTAATGATTTCAGAAACCATCATCGAATAAATGGTTTTATCTTTATACTCGGGATACATTGCCGACTGAAGCAAGCAAAACTCTTTTACAACGTGGTTAACCTCGTAAGTAAAAAAGCCCGCAAAATTACCGTCAATCTCACAAATAATAGCTGAGTTCTTTTGCATATTCTTTCTTGCGGCTCGATATGCTACTCCGTCTAATAAAGCGAGTTCGGCTACTTTTACCTCGTAGCCTGAGCCTATAACTGAATTAACTTTTTTTATTTCGATTTTTGGCTCGAATAGTTGTGTTTGTCTTGTGTTCATGTGTTTTTGTGTTTGGTGTTTAGTGTTTATCGTAAGTACTTTTCAATTATTTCAATGCATTCCATTAACCCGCAGGCGAACGTAGCGTAATAGCCCTCGCGCTTCAGCTGGTCGATTATTTGCGCTTGTTCGGCTAGGTGTTCGTTAGCCAACGGCGACCCGTCTAATTTAGCGACCTTAACGCCTTGCTGTTTAATTTCGATAAATAGCCCCGCGTAACCGTTCGACGGGCGGCATATAAATAAGTCAGGGTAGCCGCGATGCGGGTTTAAGCCCTTATGTACCCGCGCTTGCCCGATACTCATTTTCGTTCCCGCGCTGAAGTCGAAGCGCCAAATTAACGTAGGGTATTTTAGGCGCATAAATTTAGATAGCTCGTTGTATATATCGCTTTCGCGTGGCGCTCGTTTCATCTAGTGTATAGGCGGTTAGTTATCAATTTAAACTGTTCTATACGCTCGCTTTTATCTTCGAATAAGTCCACTACTAAACAGCGATTGCGTTTATAGTCGTTAAATATTTTGCGGTACTTATAGTTACATTCGAAGTATTCAAACCCTAGCGCATAGAGGTACGGTTTAACGTGTTCGGCTTTAAGCCCTATAAGCTCGTTTAATTCGCTTACGTCGTTAGTCTTTGCCATAATACTCATTAAATTCAATTAGGCTCATTCTCTTTGCGCTAAGGTTCGGGTTTAGCCGTGTTTCTGCGTCGTTATATCCTGTTTCGTAAGCGTGCCTAAAATCGCCTTTTTCGCGCTCTAGGGCTTCGCTTACATGCGGGTTATTAGGGTTTAGGTTTAGCGCCTCGATTAAACGCTCAATAGGGGTTTGTAACATTGCGTAATTCATAAGCTCTTAAAGTATTTAGAAATTAATTGTTTCGCGTGTTCTATTTCTTCGGGCTTGTGGCGGTATAAATAAAGGTCGGTAAAGCGCCCCGTTTGCTTCACCTTTGGCGGTATTCCTATGTAAAAAAATAGCGCCGGGTCGAAGCCCATTAGCGACGAATACCAAACCGCCTGAACGTGATTAAGGTGTTTAATCATATCATGCGCAAAGGCTTGTATTGTATTCGCGCTCGTTGTTTTAACGTCGGCTATAATACCCTCGCTTAACCAACATAAATCAAACATGCCTTTAGCCTCGCGCTCGACGCCGTCCACGTTAACGCTACCGAGTTTAATATATTCCTTTTCGGAGTTTATAAACAGTTGCGCTAATAATGGCAGCTCGTTAATAGCGGTGTAAACGTTTTGCACGGGCGGCGGCATATTAACGAAAGGCTGTTCTAATAGCTGGTAGTGAAAAGCCGCGCCCGCATCGAGCGCCGTTTGGGCGTAACTTATATCGCCCGTATAGAAACGTTTAATACGGCTTGCGCTCGTTGCGGGGTGCTTAATGTATTGCTCGCGGGTCATAGTTCGTAATAATTTTCAAATGATTTGAATGCTGATTTAATTAATTCTTCTTTATTATCATTAAAATATTCTGTTTCAATAAGATTGCCATTTATAAAACCTGACCTAAATACTTTAAAAAAATGCTCCTTCTCCATTGCTTTGGCTTGGTCAATAACTTCATCACAATTTAGATTTGTTATGCCTTTAATGTAAAGTGCCAACCACTCAACTGCTGTTTGCTTTTTCATTAAATCTCCTCCCATGTTTCTACGCGCTTGCTTACCTTATAGCCTGCGTCCTTAACCATTTTAATAGCCGCCTCGAGCGTTAGTACGCCGTAGTTAGGTTTCTCGATAGGCTTCGGGTTAAACTTAATTTCGGTTTGTTTAGGCGCTTCGTCTAGCTTTTTAATAAGCTCCATTGCACTTCTATAAGATTTAGAGCTAAAATTAGCGCCTTTAAGCCATTTATTTAATATCGTTGGGTTATACCCCATCATTTGACAAAATTCTGCTTTATTAAAACTATGGCGCGTGCGTGCGGCTTCAATGCGTTCGCATATTTCGTTATGCGTTAACGGCGTGAATTTATAGGTTATAGTTTGCAAATGTTTTTTAATTGAAACTGTGGGTCTTGTTGTTTCCATGTTTATTTGATTATTTGAGTTTTATGTTCGTACAATTCAATGCCTGCGATAGCCTCGACGCCTTGCGCTTTCATAGCTCGCGGTAGGTTTTTAATTAGCTCGTTAGCGTCTAGTTCACCTGAAGCGAATAACAGCCCTAAAACCTTTACCCAGTCAACCTCGCCGTTAATACGTGCCTTAATGGTCGTGCGCACGTTTTTCGTTTGGTTATTCTCGACCGTCGTAGCGAATAGGCGGTCGGTAAAATTCGCCATAATATCGCCTACGCTTTGCGCTTGCTTTAGGCTCGCTTCGGCTTCGGCTTTTAACTTAGCTTCGGCTGCGGCTTGTTCAGCTTCGAGCCGTTCGTGGTATTCTAACATAACGCGTTTAGCGTCTTCGATAAATTCAATTAGCGGCGCGGTGCTTTCGCGCTCCAGCTTCATTAGCTCTTTTTTGAAGTTATCTAAAGGCGTGGTTACGTCCTTACGTGCGCTTTCGATTAGCTTAACGGCGTCGCTTACTTCCTTAACAGCGGCGTTCATAGCCGTATAGTCGCTTACGTTGCGAATGGTTAACGCTTCGCCGCCGCCTGTATTGCGGGCTATCGTAGCTTGCGCGTTTAATACGTCGGGCGAATTTATCGCGGCGTATATTTTTTCAATCGGTATTTGTATCTTTGCAAGTGTCATCTGCTTTATTTTTAGTTTGTGTTTGAATTAGGGGCGGCGATTAACCGCCCCTTATTTATTTAGTCCCACGGTAGGTCGTTAGCCGCTTTAATCCCGAATATATCGTCTTCGTCGTTCCCGTCAATAGGCTGGATATTCTGCGGCGGCGTAGCCTTTTTAGGCTTGTTTAACGTCGCTTTGTATTCGTCGCTTTCCTTTATTTTATCCTGTAAAAATTCGGGTAGCTTCGCGAACGTTTCGGGGTTATGCTCAGTAGGCGTGTAAGTAAACGCCTCGTTAACCGCAGGCGGGCAGTCAAAGCCTTTCATTAGTGGCGCAAAGCTAATAATATTAGCGTAGGTGTTTTCGCCTTTCGTTACGTGCGCTATATTAACCATGCACGTTTTGCCTAGCATCGCGAATATATCGAGTTTACCCGCTTGTTCGTCGGTTATCTTTTTACCGAGCCATGCTGAAAGGTCGCGGCGTAATAGCGCTTTTTCGTTCATGCTAAGGGTGTAAATGCTACGCACGTAATACGGTTGCTCGCCTTTCGCTTCGTCGAATACTGCCAGCTCGGTTGGCAGCTCGAATAGGAATTGAACTTTACGTTTTTTGCCGGGGAAGTTCCCACCTTGCTCGGTTGTACCGAGGTCAATAATCTGATAGCATCGCGCAGGGTAACTACCCTCGGGCGCTATTTGGCGGTTTACCGTTCCGCCAACGGGTGCTGTTAAAGCCATAGTATAAATGTTTAAAGGGTTTAAAAATTAGTTTTCGGTTGGCTGCGTGAAACACATATCGAAGTTACGATTAACGGCGTCCACTACTTTAATATAGCGGCTGTGAAATTCAGCGGCTTCGAGTACGTCGTACATGCGGTGTTCGAAAGGTACGCCCTCGATTTGCTCGATATTAAATTTGCGGTATATCGCAGCGCATTTGCTATCGCAGCGCGTGTAGATACCTTTTAAACAGCCATCGTCAACGAGCATGGTTAGCACGCCGTTTAAATGGTCGAATAAATAAAACTCGGTGTTTTCGGTGTTTTTGAAAGTTGAGTGCATTTGTAACATGGTATAAAAGGGTTTAAGTGTTTGAATGTTTGAAAAGTTGAAAGGGCGGTTATTAGCCGCCCGTGGGGGTTAGTTATAAAAACGTACTATCTCAGTTAATGTAAAATCAATAGTTATTAAGCGCTGAAATTCTAAACAAAAATATTCGCAGCTTACTCGAGTTCCTGAAATTTCTTTTACGGTTAGTATTTGACCGTTTAGACCTTTAAAATTTGATTTTGTTTTTACTTGTGCTTTCATGGTGTAAAAGTTTAAATGTTTAACGGGAGCAAATCTACACCTTTATTTTGAATTGGCAATACTTAAACAAAAATAAATTCAATATTTTTTAATCTACTCACTTAACCGCTTAATTTTCAGCGCAATTAATTTGCAGCGGCTATAAACGCAGCGCCCAAAAGAAAGCCCGCGCCAAACTTAACAACGCCCAGCTCGTACCATTTAGGCTCGCGGCGCACGTAGATATTATTTAAACCCGTTACGCTCATATAAGGGTTATCAATAGCAACCCTAACAACCTTACCGCGTTTGGCAAATAAGCCGCCTAAAAAGCGATTAGAAACGGTATCGCCTACGCTATGGGTAAAACGCCCATACGTTACTAAGCTATCGAGCTGAAACAACCCTAAACGGTTTATACGCCCTGCCATATTAAACCACTTTTCAGAGCGGTTAAACTCGATAGGTAGCTTTAAAACGTAAATAGTGTCGTGTATTACTATTGGTTCGCCTATTTTAAACTCGGTTTTTATAACCGTTTTAACTTTCGCCTCGGTCGCTTGTTCAATATTTACCAACGCCAAACGCTTTTTTAGCTCCTTTAAATCGCGGTCGCTGCGTGTTAGCTTAATATCCTGCGTAAAAAGCCGCAGGCTATCGTTAACCGTGCGCTGTTTTAGCTTACCGTTGTAGCTTTCTGAAGCGCTTAACCTATCGCGTAGCCCGTTTGCGCTTTGGCAAGTAGCTATTAGCATAATAACGAGTAATAAACAAGCTATAATTAGCGCCGTAATTGGTTTATAAAGGACTTTTGCCTGCGAAAACATAGCTTAAAAATTGCGTTAAACGTTCGTTTATTTCTGTTTTGTCCTTTAGCCTATCGCTTAACAGCTCAATAGCGAATTGTAACGGCATCCCGCGCTCCAAAACGTAAACAGCGGCTATCTTTACTAGCCTTTCGTCGCACTCGGTAGCTGTTTCGGGCATCATATTTGGCGTGCGGCTTTCTTAACTAGCAATTTTATAACATCGTCGAGGCGGTTTACGCTTTCTTCTATCATTCTAACCAGCTCTAAACGCTCCTTTTCGCTTGCGTTACCATGCTGAACTAACATACGTACTAAACCGCCTATCGAGGTTAGCGGCTGGCGTAGCTCGTGGCTTAACATAAACCTAAATTCTTCTAATAATACCTTTTGGCGTTCGTGTTCGTGGCTTGTTATGCTAGTTACATCGACTAGCTGAATACCTATAAAATGGTAACAATCTAATATTGCGTAAATATTCCAAACGTTATACCGTAAAGCCCCGTTTTTTTGCTTCGTCTTTGCGTAAACCCGTATAGGTTCGGGCGCTTTGCCCTTTGCCTTTTCGATAGCCGCTAAAACGTCGTCGCGGTCGGGTTCGGTAGCGCTAATATCCGCAATATTTTCGGGTTTTAAATGGCTCGAATACTCGCGAAATAAGTCGTTTGAGGTCAATATAAGCCCGTCGCGGTCGGTAACTACGTAAAATAGGTCTATGCTATTCTCGAGTATGTATAGGCTGCTCACTTTACAAATTTACAACCTAAAAAAATGTTAACGTGTATTACGCTGCAATTTCTTTGCGTAAATCTTTGAATAGGTTAAGCCATGCGCCGCTACATGTTAGCGCATATTTGGCTGTTAAACCTAGCATAAAGGTAAATAAGGCGGCGTTTATTAGTAAATCGTACTGCATAGGCTGTTGCATTTCGGGCGCTTTTCTTACTTCGTGAATTATTACGGGCGTGTACGTTTGTTCGGTTAACAAAGATACGTTACACGGCTTAATAGTATCAATAGCCTGCAATTTATTTATAACAACCTCCTTAACCGCTTCGTGTTTAATATCCATTTTAAGCGTGTCTAAGGCGCTTATTTCTGCGCTGCCACCCTTTGCCTCGGTTTGCGTATTTAAATCGCTTAAAAGCGTTTTAACGGGGTGATTTTTGCAATTACCCGGGTTCGTACATATTACGGTAGTGTCATTCGCTAGCATCGTCTTTCGCTTTAGGTATATATCCAGCGGCTAACATCGCAGCTACGATAGCCGCTAAGGTTTCGACTTCGATTTTTTTGAGTATTAACAGGAATACCGAAACGAGTATCGTTAAGCTCCCTATCGTTGGCTTCCAATGTTTAAGAATTATACTACAAATTCGTTTAGCCTTATTTGTTCGCCGTGCCATGCCTAAAGATACGTTAAACCGCGAGCGCGGTTAATTAATTTTAGGGCTATTATTTACAAAGTGAAAAGTATAACCGCGCTTCGTCTTTGCGGCGCGTTACTAAGCCCGGTAAAACCTTACCGCCGCCGCGTACCCACTTCGAAAACTCGTCCACTATCGAGGGGTCGTTTGCGTTTGCTTTTGCTTTGCGTAGCAACGTCGATTTAATAAACGCTCCAGTACCTACATTATAACAAAAGCTAACTAGCGCGTCGAATTGGCATTGGTTTAGGTTCGGTAAATGCCTATTAACGGCGTCCTCGTATGGCTTCATAGTTGCTAAAAGCAACGAGGTTGCCTCGGTTTCGTTATTTAGCTTTTCGCCTAATATTACCTTTTTGCCGTTCGGGTAACGCGTCGAGCCGTAGCCTATGGTCGGTATTCCAGCGGGGCAAAGGTAGCTAGTAAGCCGTAGCCCCTCGTATTTCTTTATAATATCTAAACCGAGTTTAGAGGTCGAGCGCATTATAATACTTCGTATTGAGCTACTATATAAATATATTGATAGCCGTATGCGGTGCTTGTACTTTCGACGCTTACAGAGCATTTATCGTTTGTAGTATCCGCGCTTAAATCCCATGAAACTAACTCGCTAGGGTTGGCATTATGCGCTACAATACCGAATAACTGTTTAGCCTGCGTAAAATTAGAGGCTACGGGTAGCGATAAATTAAAAGTCCCAGTTGTTTGACCCGTATATAAAGCAACCTCTAAATAATAGCTGCAATTAACTACGTTATCCACACGCTGGTAAAACGCCTGTATAGGCGTTACTACAACGTTATTAGTTTCGTCGCTAACGGTAGGTGTAAACGCGCCGCTTTCGAATTGCGGCATACCCGCGTATAGGTTTTGCACCTCAATCTGCTTGGATTGATTGGCTGATGTGTCCACAATGTACATTACATCGGTTGCATCTGCTGCCCCTAATGTAGTTAAGTCGGTTACTTTAACGCCTGCCATAGTTGGTTTATTTAGTTGCTAATTTACAAATTATTTAGATACTCAATTAATTCATCCGAGCTTGTAAAGGTTTGCCCGTTTATAGTGTTTTCGGTTAGCCATAACAAATAAACGCCTTGCTCGGTTATTACATGAAAGGTAAGCGTATCTACAAGCTCCCATTTATGGGCAATTAAATTCGATATAATTGTAGTGTCATTACTTATAAATTCTACGCTTTGAGGTGTAATAGTAATATTATTCATGTTTAGGGTTTTTCAATCATGTAAAAACTTCCATAGGTTACATCCGCTCCCGTTGTGTTTAGCTGCAATGCGAATACTATGTATTGCTGTTGCGTCCAATTTACCGCCGCCGTAGAGGTTAAATCGTATAAACCGTAATCGGTGGGCACACCTAAACCGGGCGCAAAGTACACCTCGGTATTATTATTAGCCGTTTTAATTGCAAGGTGTCGTATCATTTGATTTACCAAGAAGCTCGGCGCACCTGCATTCTGATGAGACCCAAGCAATATTGGCGAGCCAGTTAGGTCGGGCGTTGTATTGGCATAAATTCGCAACGTCATAGAATTTGCCGTACCCGTTTTAGCAGTACGGTAAGTTATTCTAACCACATCGCCCGCTACAAATGTATTAGCTGGTATAAGCTGGGTATATTTAACGGTATTAGCCGTCCCCGTATGCGTTGCTGAACTGATGCCAGATTTGTAAACTACCGAAGCTGCGGGTATGGTAGGGAATGTAGCCAGCGAGCCGTCGCCGCGCAAATATTGCGAAGTCGTGCCGCCTAACACATTGCCTAACGTTCTATTTTTCCAAAGGTTATTTGTACCCGTTGTATAAACCAAAAAGTCATTATTTACGGGCGTAACGGTTGTAATATCTACGTCGCTTAATTCGTCAAGCTGAAAACCATTTTGAACGAATACATAAATTTGACCGTTACCCGCGTTTGCACGCTCAACAATACCTATACGCGTTAAATGGTTAGGCGCTAATGGTAACACGTTAGTTAATGAGCCTGCCGTATTACCTACGTAAAGCGTGTCGCCTGCGGTAAACATCCCGGTATTAATGCCATCTACTACGCCCTGCGTTATAATATAGCCCTTTTGGTTAGGCGCTATCGAGCTGCTAAATACTAGCCCTACCGTTTTCGAGCTGGTTGCCTCGGTAGTATTATTAGCGAGCTTAACTGTCATGCGGTCGCCCGTAGCCCCGAACGCGTATACGGGTTGCCCGCGGTTAATCGTAACGCTATCTGCGTTTGTTACATAAGCGAACATTTGATTAGGTGCAACGCCTAATAACTGAAAGTTAGTACCGTCGTATATTGCTATGAATTGCTGGTTTGCTGCAATATCGCCGCCAATAATAGGAACGGTGTTATTCTTTGCTATGTTAACCGCCCCTAGCCCGTTTATATTAAGGGTCGAAGCGCCTGTATTAGCGTTTGTAAATCCTATCGCGTAGGCGTCGTTTAACGTGTAGCCCGTAACGCCGGGAATACTTACGGCGTAGGTATCCGTTCCCGTAGCTTGACCGCCTTGCATACCCGTAGCCGCCGTGCTATCTATTGTAAAGCTCGGGTAAGTACCCGTTACGGTTATATCAGTACCGCCCGTTATGCTTACTATTTGGTCGGGGGCTGTATTGGTAACTATATTGCCTGTTAAATCTATGCCCGTACCCGCTGTTAACGCGTCCTGTTTACCGCTAAACGTATTAAAATCGCTAGAGCTTAAATAACCGTCGGTTGAGCCGTTCGCCTGCGTTATGCTTATATCGGGCGTAGCCCCGCCGCTCGACGCTATCGGAGCGCTACCCGTTACCGCCGTTACGCCGCCGCCACCGCCGCCGCTAGGTATGTTAACTTCTACAACGCCCGGCGAAGTTAGCGAAGCCGTTACGCCTGCGCCTGTAAAGTTTAACGTAGCGGTGTTAGTGCTTACGTTTGTACCTTCGTCTTTAACGGTTAGCGGTGTACCACCGCCGCCGCCAATAGCCGTTAGCGGGTCTTCAGGTGTACCGTTGCCAATAATGGTAACGCCGTCAACCGCTACCGAAGTTAAACACGGCGTACACGGTTCGAAATCTGGAAGCGGTATATCGCCCGTAGCGCATGTATCATAACAGCCGTCCTCGTTAAAGGTCGTTACTATAACGTCCATTTCGATAGTTACCGAAGCCCATTCAAATTGCGGCGGTAGCTGCTTAATTTCGTTGGTATAACCGTTCGGCGTTACTTCATAATTAACCACGCCTAAAGCGGTTTTAAATTGCGGGTCTGTCCCGCTTACTAACTTATAAACGCGCGAGGCTATCCAGTCTTGAGCCTCGGCGCTATCGCAGGGTAAATGGTTTTTGCGAACAACCGCGTAAGCCGTTAAAGGAAAACGCGTTTCGTACATGGTTTTGCAACCCGCTACGCGTAGGCTATCCGTTTTCGTTACGGTTGTTTTGCCGCGCTTTGCCCAAAATAACGTACCCTGTTTAGCGTCATAATTCGTTACGGGTACGGCTTGCCCGTTGCCTATGTAATGCACCCATGCGCGCTCGCTCCCGCCGTCGTAAAGCTCGCACAAGCCGTAAATTTGGTCGAATATATTACCAACGGCGGCGCGTTGGTTTAGGCGGTCAATAATCGAGGTTAATAGGTTCATGCGTTTAAACGTTTTTGTATTTCTTCTGCAAGCCTTATTGTATGGTCTTCTAAAAATCGTTCTTCTTCTTCTTTGGTAGGGCGAAAAATAACGCCGTACCCGCTAAATTCTTTGTATTTACGGTTAACACTTTTGCCATACTGTAACCCTTGCGCTTTTTCATATTCTCGCGGGTCTAATTGAATGCCAGCCTCTAAGCCGTTTGTATATGGCGGCTCGCCGTCAAAATTATTTTTAAGTAAACTCGTAAGCTCTAACGGGTTCGGGCGTGTTTTTTTTAGTTTCGCATAGCCCGGCGAATAATCGCCCGCGCTAGTTCCCGGCGACTTGCGGGCTGGTAATGGTATCTTTTGCCCTGCGGTGTTTAAAAACTTTTCGAATATCCGCTCGCCCATATCCAAACGCAAATCTATAATAGCTTCATATAACGGTTTAAAGTCGTTTACTAAATCATTATACAGTTCTTCGGTACGCTTTTCAAATTCGCCTACGGTCATGGTAACGCGGTTACGTATTTAATGTTTTTACGGCAATCGAAGCAATGGTTATCGTCGGGCAGGCGCATATTTTCTAACATCGCCTTTAATTCTAGGTTATATTGTTCGGCTGCAATATCGCGAGCCGCTACAATACCCTCAAACGCTGGAGCGGTTGCAAATACTTTATTACCCTTATTCAAACTTACGGCGGTGTTAACACGTTGGTTCGGGCTAACGGTTAGCGCATAGTTGTAAATTTCGACCGCCGTAGCGTAAGCCAAAGGCATAGCCATTAAACCGCCTATTGAGCATAACCACGCCGAACGGTCGCAGTTAACGTTATAATTTAAGCTCATGCCGCTTGTGTACTTTTGGTTAGCGCTACTCAGTACGTTCGTACCGTCGGTTGTTAGCTCTATTCCTATGGCGTCCACAAACGGGCAAATATGCGCCTCGCGTACCTTACCGCCGCAATCATAACAGCTACCCTTTTTTGGTATAAACTTCGGGGCGTTAACATCCATTTCGTAAACAATCGCTAAATCTAACTTACGCCTACCCGCTGCGAACTCCTTACCTATAAACTGCTCAACGCCGCCCGTACCGTAGGTAAACGAATAAACGAGCTTTAGCGTTGTCATATCGAATACCAAAACAGGAACGTTAGTATTAGGGCTATCAATAGCTAATAATATATCGCTAACGTAAAGCTGTAAATACGAAAGGTTATTAGGGTTTATCGTTAAACGAATACCGCCGTAACGCCCAGCGCCTAAAGCCGTTTGAATGTTCGAATAATCGGTTAATACTTGACCTACCCTTTTATTTTCAATTACGGTGTCGGCTTTCATAACAGGATTTAAACGGTTTAAAACGTCGCCGCTTAACTTGCGCCATGCGAACGACCTTTTATCCTCGAATAGCTCAACGCCGTTGTTATACTGGTCGGTTATTAGTTGCCCTAGCAACGTCGTATTAATGCCTAAACTATCAATATATAAGCCCGTCGTTGGTTCGGGTAGGCTGCATTCGTGTAAACCTAGTAATTTATCAAAACACATGTTTAACGTTTTTACAAAGATAAAAAAAAGGGCGGTTATTTACCGCCCCTCGAATTACGTCTTTTAAGCCACCGATTAAGGGTTAACAATAGAAACGCAGTTAACATAGTTAACGCCGCTGTATTTGTCTGAAGCCTCGTAAATATCGGTAGGTAACGTTACTACTTTGCCAGTCGTAGTTAATACAATCGACAAATTACCGCAATCGTCCTTCATAGTTAAATCGCAAGGTACGCCCGCAGGGGTGAACACTAGCGTTTTAGAATAGTTAGAACCTGCTACGGGAGTAATACCTGCGTTCCATTCAGCAAGGTTAAAAGATAACCATTGAATAGCGCCCGCGGTTGTTACCAACGCTTTAAGCTGTGAGCCTTGCGCCGCTGCTAAACGAGCGTCGTAAGCAAAGCCGAAGCCGTTTTGCTGTGAAATAGCGAGTAAATCAATACCGTATTGCGTGCAGCATCCAGCTTGTACGGCGTTTGCGTAACGTTGCATAGCTGCACCGCCAAACGCTACGGGAGCGCCCGGATAATTAGCCATGCGGGTAGCTTGTAGAATATCTGCAAGCGCGAAAGGGTTTAATTCGCTATCGGTTAGCTCGGTTGCGATTTGCAAACAATCGCTCGAAACGGTATAGAACCCTGTTACATCAGTACCCCATTTACCTATTTCGGCTACGGCTTGCGTAGCGGCTGCACTAGCTACCTTACGGTCTAGTACATCCATTAAACGCATAACGCTTTCGAGTACGTAACGGCTGTTCTCCTGACAATGGCGGGCAATATCAGCGGCGTTAATAAGCTGTGAAGCGGTGAACGTGTCGGTTGTATCTACGGTGTAGGTAGTAGTGCTATCGCCGTAAGTGTTAGTTGAGGTACACGTTAAAATATCTGCGCCTTCCTCTACTTCGGTTTCGGGTAGGCGCTGAATCCAACGAGCTTGTACGGTTTTTAATTTACCGCCTCCGGGGCTTACCTCGGTGCGAATTAGTTTTGCGTTTTCAGGCGATAAAAGGAACTCCAAAAACGGGAGCTGCTCACGTTGCCCTACTTCTATAAATAGCTCCGAAAGGCTCATTTGCACATTCGGGCATTCTGATAAAATGCGAGAAATTGACATAGTTAAAATGTAGTTGTTGTTGTAGGTTCGTGTTTATTAGGCTGAACCCTTGCGCCTACAAATGCCATAAAGTTGGCGAACTACACTAAAGAGCGCAACAAATTTAAGAAATATTTTTGTAATTCAAAAAAGCGTTTTATATTTGAAGCCGAAACAATCGAGCGGTTGGTTCGTTATAAACGATATTGATACCTTTAACGGTTTCCAATAACCCGAACAGCCCGCTCGCAGTTTCGGGTTTTTTTATTCCCTAAAAATAAAATTGAACTTGGTCGGGATAAACTACGGCAGCAAGTTCGTAAAAAGCGCTACTGTGGGCAATGATACCAGCGCAGCGGTGATGCAAAGAGGTGAGCCGCACTATCATTCGGGCTACCGTATGGCTCGTAAAATAGACCTCAACCTAATAAGGCACGGCGCCCTGTTAGGCACAGCGTTCGACGAATGGCTCCGAAAAGCTATTAGAGCGTAACTGTGAAAAGCGTAAAGCGAGTAAAAACCGCTTTGGGCTAATCATGCTTTCACAGTTTCTCAGAATTCACCAAAAAGCTATTAGTAATACTCCTAAAAGCTTATAATACTATGAAGCGAACAAAAAAAAAATAATCGTAAAATGCACGAAAATCTAACTTTTTCAGAGTGTTCATGGGATAGTGTTAAACACTTTTTTTTAGCGCATCATTATTTAAAAACGATGCCAGCGGGGATAATGGCTGTTTACGGTTTGTTTGACGAAAACCAGTTAGGGCTTTCAGTTGGGGGCGCTGTATTTTGTAATGGGCGTATTCAATACGACGGTAGGTTTATTGAATTTAGCCGAATGTGGATGCTAGACAAATTAGGCAATAATACCGAAAGTTGGTTTATAGGAAAATGTTTAAAAGCCTTACATCAAAAATATAAAACCTATGAGGGTGTAGTAACGTGGGCAGACTCGCAGCGCGGTCATAATGGCACAATTTATTTAGCCTCTAATTTTGTTTACGATGGCGAAAGTAGAAAGGTAAAAAAGTTTCAAGGCAAAAATAAAAAGGTAATTTATGAGCGTACATCTGACGAAACAAATATTTTTATAGGACATGATTTACCTAAAAAACGTTTTATATATTATTTCGACTCCAAAAAAAGGGAGTTAATGCGCATAAAAAAAGCGGGTACGAAACCCGCCTTTTCTTAACTCAAAATCCCTAAGAGTATGAATACGACCTTACAAAGATATTAAGGCAATTCGATTTTTCCAAAAAACATTTTAAACGTTGGCATACATAGTTTTTTTAGCGTGTTTTAAAATAACCTCTATTGCATGCCCTAGCTCTACTGGGTTTACCATTTCGCTTTCAATACCCCTGCGCCAGTTATTATGCAGCTCTAAAATATGAATAGCTTTACGTAGGCTCATTTGGCGAAAAATCGAGGGTTAACGCCTTTTACTTTTTTATCCGCCGCCGTTTCTAGTTGCGGTATAATAGCGCCGGGGCGCGGCATTGGTTTACCCGCTTGTGGGTTTTTCTGAATAATACCCGCCTCGGTAGCCTCTTTTAATAGCACGTCCGAAAGGTTTAGAAACGTACCCGCTTTTTCTTTTGATTTAAGGCGTTCGCCGCTGCTTTTATCCTTTACAACAAAATTACCGTCGTCTTCTATATCGAGCTGGTACTTATCAGCTATTGCGCTTTTAAAGCCCCTTATCGTTAATTCATTCGCCGAGGGGTCTAGTTTCAACGCCGCCAGTTCACGCTCAAAGGTTGAATTAATTTTAGCGTTTCGCTGGTCTTCGGTTACTTTGATTTTAAACTGTTCGAATTGATTTATAGCGTCCTGCCGTGCGGTGTCCACTTCGGTTACTTTACGCTCCAACGTTTTATATTTCTTTTCCCATTCCTTAACAAGTTCCTCGCTACCTGAAGCCGTTGCGCGTTGCTCCCATTCGGTTTGTTTCTTTTCGTATTCAGCGCGGGCGCGGTCTGAGGCGCTGCGTATAACGTCTTCTACTTTCTTATCCTTAAAATCGTCTTCGCTTAATGTAACGCCAAACGGCTCAAATGCCTTGCGCGTAACGTTGGCTATTGTTCCCGTTAGCTTACCGATTTTACCGCTAAGCTCTTTACTTTCTACGTAGGTTTGTTCAAACTTTTCCTTTGCCGCTTCTAGGTTTTCGGCTTCGTTTAGGTTTAGAAATTGTAGAAGCTCCAACGCTTCTTTCTCGTTCAATGGCATATATTAAATTTATAGGTTTTAATTCCAAAGGTCGCCCGCCGCGCTTAACTAATAACGCCGCTAGTATTCCCGTTGCGCGTTTAATATCGCCGTTAGGCATAACGTAAAACATAGCGCTAAATTAGTGTATTACGGTTTCAAAAGCAAATTAAATTTATTGCCTACGTTTTCAGTCGATTATAATTTTTTTTGTATTTATTTTTGTTTGAGTGTTGCACATTCAAATAATAGTTGTAATTTAGCTGCATCAAACATTTAAACATTTACACAATGGCAACTCAACAACAAATAGAATTAGGGAATTTTTTAGCACCTTTAACCGATTTAGCTTGCAAAATGATATTAGCTGGTACATTGAAAAAAAACGTCATTAAGCATTTTACAAATAAAGGTTTGCCATTTGAAACTGCTGAAAATTTAGTAGAATGCGGAGTTATTAAAGCTGAAAATTTTATGAAATGCAAAGCAAAATAAAAAAAAGAAATAATGGGCGGCTAACCACCGCCCTTTTTGTTTAATCGATATACCCCTCAGCTCGCGCCCTTGCCTTTACTTCGTCGGGTACACGCCGCTCGGTAACGGGCACTAAATTATGGCGACAATTCCAGCCGCCTACAAAGGTAAATATCGTTTTTTCATCAGTACCGTCTATACGCCCCGCCCATGTACCCTCGCGTATATCTTTTATACCCGCGCTATTATCGCCGCGACCCCACGCCTCTATTTCCTTTTTATGGAATATTTGCCCCTTTCTATGGTCGCAAAAGGGGCGCGTTGTAGGTATATCGCCGCCCGCATATCTAAACCATTCTATGCCTAAGTCCTCGTTAACCGCAGCTGAATAACTACGGTCTGCGACCGCTTGCGCTGTATAGGCTACGCTCTTAACGTTGCTTAATAGCTTACCGTCAAGGTTCGCGTCCCCTACGACCTGCATTTTTAAAGCCTTAACAGCTTCGCGTAACGGGGCGCGTGCGGCTATGTTAGCCGTTAGCTGCTCAATAAAAGGCTGCGTAACGCGGTCGCGTAAGCCGCTACCGAAAAAAGAGGTTATAGCGTTTTGCTTTGAGATTTGTACTAATTGCCTTTGGGCGTTGGTAGGCTCGAACCCGCGTTCAAATTCTTGCGCTATTTCATTCGTTAGGTTAACACTATCGTCTATTGAACCTAAAAAATCCTGAACGGCGTCGCGGTATTCGCCTCCCGCTAAACTCTTATTAAGTTCTTCGGCTATTATGCCTATGCGCCTTATATTGTCTTCGGTTTGCGTTATGTTACCGTTGGCGTCTGTATCCATTTCTTCGATTAACGGTAATACCTTTTCCCAGCTTTCACGCTGCGCCCGTTCGGCTTGCGTCGCTAACTTTTCGGGTATGCTCTCGTAAAGCGCTAGTTTCTTTTTAACCAGTTCGTCAAGCGATGCCATTTAATAACTCCCGTTGTACTTGTTGAATAGGGTCTAGTTGTTCGGCTACCTTACTAGCGGCTAACGCCCGCAGTTGCGCCACCTGTTCGCTCATATCTAAATCGACAAAGCGCGGCGCTTCCTCGGTTGGCAAATAGGTACGTATAAGCTCCATTATTAATTGCGGGGCGCTGTGGTGTAAAACGTCCTGCCATTTTTCTACCGTACCGTTATTTAAGCGGGCGAATATATCCGCGCTACTCATTAACAATAGTTCATCTGCATTTACAATTAAATCATAAATAGCGCTCGTTTCTTCGTCGGTAAAGTGAATAGCTTTAATGTAATTATAAACGTTGCTATACGTTACCGCAGGCGGTACGCCCGCCTTTATACCCTCGGCTATAATAGCTAGGTAATCGCTAGGGGTGCTAATATCAAACGTCGTAGGGTATATAAGATTAACGCCCCCGAAGTATTCGCCGTAACGCATACGCCCTATCGTTATAAGCATAAACTCATATAAGCCGAATAGCTGGTCTGATATAGGCTTAATAAAGGCATATAGCGCCCGCATTTTATTTAGCGAACCCGTAGCGGTTGACGCTTCGCCTACCGTGCCGCTTTCGTCGGAGCTTGGTAGGTGCAATATTTGGCGGCTCTTTTTTAGCTGCGCTTCTATTTCGCTGCGTAAAAAATTTAGCGTATCCAAAGGCGGCGAAACGAATTTAAGGTATTCGCCGCTTAACGTATCGCCGTCGCTTAACGAGGTCTTAGGCTTAATAAGCATAACGCCCGTCGGGCTAAAGCGCGAACGAACGCCGCTACCTGAACATGAGCCGCACGTTCTAAAGCCGCCGTTAACGGGGTCGAATATTTGCCCGTCCTGACACTTGTTACCCTCTCGGTCTGTAAAGTCGCATATTTCACCTAAAGCCACCATGTACGGGAATGAGCTAGTAGCCTTGCTAATTTGTAGGTAACTTTCGTCTAATACTACCTGATCGAGTAAAGGCACGGCAGTAATAAACGGCGACTGAAAAGCTAACTCGTTATTAATCATTTGCGGCGTACCCTTTAATTTTTCGCAGGGTACATAGCCTAGCCCGTGGTTAAAGTATAATACAGGCTCGCTAAATTGCATTTCTGAGCGCTTACCATATTGCGCTATTTTCCAAATGTTTTCGTCGTCGTAAAGCTCTAATATAAGCCCACTTAATTCGTCCTTAGAGCCTACCCGAACGCGGCTTTTATCTTCGATAATTACTAGGTAATATTCGCCGAACTTTTGCCCTACAATAGACTTACATGAATAATAATGCGGGTAGGGCTTTAGTAGTTCGTTGCTTATTATTTCTTCGCCTATTTCGTTTTCAGTTGTTTCAATTTCTTCGGGTTCTATCGCTATAATACCGTTAGCGTCGATTAGCTTTAGCGTTGGCAGCATCGACTTAGCGAATGCCTCAACGCTGGTAAACTTTTCTATTTCAGTATTTACGTAGCGTTGAAAGGTATCGTTACCGAAAATAGGCTCGGTTTCGGGGTTATACCGAATACTCCAGTTTTGGTCGGCAAACGCGCGGCTTACCGTAGCCTTAAAGTCCTCGAATACGCTTAACGTTGTAGGCTTATAATTCGCCTTAATGTATTGCGCCTGCGCTTCGGTTTGGTTTGGGGCGCGAACGCTTAACAAGTGTTCAGGGTAAACGTCGGGTCGGGCGTGCGGTAAAATGCTATCGTACATTTTAGCCGCGTAGTTATAGCCGTCCCAATATTCGGGGTATTGACTTACGCCCGTGCGCTGTTTCGTTATCGGGTTTATAGGGTGCTTTGCTGCGGCGCTCTCCCAGCCCTTATACATGGCGGCAAAGCGGTTAACAACGCGGGTAACTTCGTCTTGTGTTAGTGCCATTACGCAATACTTTTAACGGTTGGTTTGTCTATAATATTCGAGCCGCAAGATCGGGTTCTGCAATAGTTCGTTTTCATTTCTGTAAAAAGGTTAAACCGTTTCCGGCTGGTGTATTAATTGTTACGGCGTTATATCCAAACACTTTAGCGTAGTTTATAAGGCGCTCGATACCCTCGAATTTAATTGAGTCGTGGTACGCCAAAACGCCGCCCTTATTTATAAGCAATTCAATAGCCTTAAATTCGGGTAGCGCGTAGCTCCATTCGTGTACCGTATCGACAAATATTAAATCGAACTTTTGACCGTATAGGCTTTTGCATGTTTCTATACTATCGCCTAAAATATATTTAATGCGCGTATCAAAGCCGCAAATTTCCTTAAATGTTTCGCCCCTATGGTCTTCAATATCGACGCTTATAATACTCCCGTTTTCGGGTAGCGCCTGAAGCATAGCGTCGGTAGTTTTACCCGTGTACGTTCCGAGGTCTAATACACGCGTTAAGCCGCTTGTTTTTATAAACGCACCTAGTAACATGCCTACTTCGTGTTCGCTTTCCCAAGGCGCATTATTTGCCGTTTTTTCGGGTAGCGGCTCGAGGGCGTACACGTATTCTTTTTTTTCTTTTGTAGCTTTTGGCTTAGTAGCCTTTTTCGGTTTTTCCTTTTTAGCGCTTGGGGTCTGCATGTTTGTTATCGGTTATTCGGTGTATGAAATACTTATGTTGTTTGCCGTCGGCTTCCATCCATTGTTTTAGCTTCCTATCGAGCCAGTCCACGTAATAGCTAGGTGTAAAGCCCTTGCCGCCGTAGTAGCTCATTAGGTAATATAATTCTTCGATTTGCTTATAGGTAAACTCCTTACTCATTTGAAAGCAAATAGCGTTTACGTCTTTAGGCTTATAGCCTGTTTTACCGAACGCTACGTTAAAGTATAGTTCGTCGGGTTGACCGCCGCCCCACTTCATTCGTAGCTTATAAATAGGCATGGGGTTATTTAAATATAAATCCGCAGCCGTGCGGTAAATCGCCTCAGCTGTTTCGCTCTTTTTAATGAATTGTATTGAGCTGTTTATAGCGTAAATAACGTCGTTTTTATTTAGCCCGAAGTGCTGCCATAGTTCGTCAGCCCACGCCCACTGCATGGCTTTAAAATCGCGACCTTGTTTAATATTATGTTCGCCCACTACGCGAGTTAAATACGGTTCGCCCGAATTTATGCAGCTATCAATTAGCGGCTGTAAATCCTTTAGGCATACCGCGTCGACGTCTAAGTATAGGTTATAATCGTAGGGCAAATAATCGTATAACAATACTTTAGCTTTGCCGGGGTCTATCTTTTTATTGGTGTAAATATGCGCCTCGG
>Ga0315904_10001444_pt1 | contig 37745 bp, 24 predicted proteins | sample LakEriMetagenome_6_FD_203529 | JGI IMG/M metagenome (GOLD analysis project Ga0315904, IMG submission 203529) | Freshwater fungal communities from buoy surface, Lake Erie, Ohio, United States - Buoy 12 MA120 | ecosystem: Environmental > Aquatic > Freshwater > Lake | place: USA: Lake Erie, Ohio... | reverse complement strand
GACTCCTTGTGATACACCCGCCCGGTGATCAGCGGGCGATCCGGATCCCCCTCGACAAACGAGACGATCACCTCCTCGCCAATGCGAGGTATGTCGATCCCCCCAAATCCTCGGCCTGCATGAGATTGCGATACCCGTATCCAGCAGGATGTGTTCTCATCATGCCGACCCTCGCGATCCCAGTGAAACTGAACCTTGACCCTCCCATGCTCGTCGGTGTAAATCTCCTCCCCCTTGGGCCCAACGACCACCGCTGTCTGTATGCTCACCAATCGAGGCCGAGGTGTCTGACGCGCCGGTCGGTACTGCATCGAATCGGGTACACATACAAAACGATTCGAATAAAAAGTCGATGTCTGCGAATCGGTCGACCGAGCAGGTTGACTGGCACTGTGATGCACTCCGGTCAGCAAAAACGACTTGCCAGCCTCGTCTGGACAGGAGTAGTGAGACTTGAGCTTGAACTTGTACCCAGCCGTAAACGACTTGCAACAACTCTCCCCCTGCACGGTATTGAATCGAATCTCCTCTTCTTCCATCCGTCGATACGACTCCTCGGTTCCATCCCCCTTGTCCACATAGTCGTTGGGGTAGTCGTAAAGTTCATAGCCCGAGTTATTCGACAAACTGACATTCCCGCTCTTGCTCGCCGAGGTCTTGAGCGATGTCGATGGCTGCAGAAAGTCGTAGTCCGTTTGCTCGAATTTTCCCGAGACAAATTCGTAGGCATGTTCCCAACTCGTGATCTGGTCGTTTGTATAAATCGAACTGATCGACGGCTTTAAATCAACCTCTGCATCCGAGGCGCGCGGGTAGTTGCTCTTATCCGAAAGCACCAACGTATGCTTGTTCGCCTCGTGCTTGAAGTAGTAGTAGATCCCGAAACGTTCGAGGGTGCGGGAAAGGAAGTTGAAGTCGGTTTCTCGGTATTGGACGCAATGCTCGGTCTTGCGATTCTTGAGGATCGAGGCTCCGGCGACATCGTTCCAGGTCTGGACGTGCCCGTAGCTTTTGACTCGCTCGAGCAGCTTATCGAAGATATCTTGGAAGGATTTCTCTTGTTTTTCAGGCAGATAGACAAACGATCGCGAGGCTCGCATCATGAACCAGATCCAAGGAACGATGCGTGCGCGGTAGATGCGAGAGGAAACTCGCTGTTTGCCTTCGGTCATGACAAAATCGCCGGCCCATAGGTGGCTGATGTAGCCGTGAACGAATCGGGGTGGGCCGTCCTTGCGGTCGATTTTCACACCCAGCGGTTTCCCGATGACATCTGCCGGAGCGATCGATTCTTTAGGGGAATCGATCGTGAGCATGAACTCGTAGGGTCGCGAGATTTCCTCGCGGCCTTCGAGGCGAGCCAATACAGCCTCATCTCCAAAAAGGCTCGTCGGAGTGAGTTCTAGGAACCTGGTCATGGGGATCCCCCTCAATGGCTGGGCTGAAGCTCAACGAACCAAAGGATCGGCTCATCGAGTTTGACCGGCTTCTTTCGATGCGTCGTACGAATCTGGTGGCAGTCTAGACAAATTGTCGACCGGATTGCTAACGGGTTGCTAAAAAACTACACTTTTCGTCAAAACTTGTCGCTCAGCGACTTGAAAAAACTCCACTTGGAGTCTCGAATCTCAGCATCGAACTCCTTTTCGGCCGCCGGAGCAAAAACTTGAGTCTACGCCTTGAGTACCAAGACCAATTTGGCAAGCTACGTCGCTATGCATTGAGACCCTTTGAAGTTGGAACCGTTGGGTCGGGTGCCAACGACCATCATTTTATCTCCTTCGATCGCGAGTTGCATCCAGGCCACTTTTCGCTGCGATATGTTGGAAACCAGTGGATCGTCGAGGCCAGTACGAATTGCTCATTGCAAATCTCCGGCCGAACTCTAAGACATGCGATCCTCGCCCAAGGAGACGAGTTCAAAGCCGGCCAAACGATCTTCAAGGTGGAAATCGCAGAAGGAGCCCCGCATATTCCGAGGCACAGCGAGCAAGCTCCTGGGCATTCGCCCAAACCCCTGGTCGAGCGGGCATTTGAGTTTCAGGAACGTGTTTTTGGAAAATTCCTCGAGGTTCGTGTCCTTAACGCCAACAGCCGTTGCCAGGAACTCCTCTCAGCCCTTGGGTCAAATTCCCAGGTTGGCTTGTTGGTGAATCGCAAAGCAGCAATCACTCCCGATTTGCAACTTGAGGGCTGGCAAACCCTTACGATGGATTTATTTACCTTGGCCCCCGAAGAAATTCGCGCCGAGAACTCGTTGGAGTTCGGGCACTGGGACGCGAGAGTTTGCTCGGACCGAGCCATCGAGAACTTGGCCCGTTCCGGTGCGGTGATTGCTTTGTTCTATCGCGGGCACGAAAAAGAATTGCTCGATGCAAAGAAGCTGTACTGGGCTTGGTTTGCTCGTCCGAGTATCCTGTGGTTTCACCTGCAGAACGTGAGCCCGACGTTGATGGAAAATCTCATGCACGGTCTTGAGTCGATCGCCCTCTGGGGTCCGACTGGTCAAGACCTGATATGTTTCGGAGCGCCGGAGAATCTGGCCGACTTGACGAAGCTTTTGAAACCCAAGGACTAACCCTAGGACTAATAGTGAGACTCTTTGCGTTGGATCGGAGCGCAGTCCCCGGGACGGTTATGTCCAAGAGTGCAGGAGTTTGAGCAAGGTGGATCGATGATCATACTAGCCGGAAGCGCGATCAGTTGGCACGCGAACTTGGCAGCCGATACCGTTGATGTCCACGGATAACCCGGTCCTTGGCCATAACGTTCCAAGTTGGATTGTTCGAAGTACAGTGGCGAATGGCAGAAGGCAGGGCTTTGCCAGCAGTAGCTCGATGAGATCCAAGCGAACGGTTGCTCGGATTGAGCGTCGATTGACTCTCTTGAAATATTTGCTAACGCAGAAGGGGCGATTCGGTGCGCGAATTCGATTTTACTTAGCTTCGCAAAGTTGGAATCGAACTGCGAAATCGGTCCGTCAAAGCGTGGGAATTTTAGACCTTCGGCCAAGTCCTGCCGCTTGGCTGAAGACGGCTTAGGTAACTCTTGCAGGGTTACAGGTGCGAGGGTACTCAGGAGCGGTTGTGCGGTGAACATTCCCATGGGCTCGAGTTTTTCAGCCGTTAGTCGAGGTTGGTCAAAAGGGAGCGTCTTGAGGCTCGGCGAGCCTGGGACTTGAGTTCCAGATGAATTCATCGGGAGCGTCTTGATTTGACTTGGGCTGGTGGCCAAAGGTAGGGTATTCAACGTTGGCATCGGAGATACCACTTGGGTCTGAAGAGCCTGTGCCGTCGGTAGCGGCAGTGTTCGGACAACCGGGCTCGAAGCAGGCAAGATGGGGGGTACAAAGCCATCCTTGCGAGCCGGCGATGGTTCTTGGGCCGTGCTCAGTTCCAGTGGTTGGATGGCAAGAACAAGGGTCGCGGTCAGGATTGGCCAAAAAAGTTTTCGCTTATGCATGATCAACGATTCCGCAGTTAGGATTCCTCAGACGCAGGGTTTTCCCGAAACAACTTGTCGCTAGCCCTAAAGGTGTATCGGATTGTCGGTATGCCCAAGCAAAACCAAATCTTTTACGAAGACAAAAAGAAAACGTTAGACTAAAAGCTAGCATCTTGTTTCTGACAGATTTCAGGCTCGATGTTTTCACCGACCTTATTGGAGTAGCCCTTGACCATGCAAAAGAGCATTTTGAAAGCAAAACTCATTACGCTCGACCAATCTCCCATCCCCAAAGTCTTCAGCGTTGGGGCAGGTGAATCGAAAAAGATCGGTCGAAATCACTTTCCACCCGACAGGATCGATATGAAGATGTCCTCGGAGCATTTTGAGATCTTCAATGATTCGAATCGAGTCTTGATCGAGGATTTGCAAAGCGCCAATGGTGTATCTGTCAACGACCGAAGAATCGCAACATCGGCAAGAATATCGCTTGGGGATGGCGATACGGTGCAAGCGGGAAATACGAAATTCAAGGTGGTTTTTGAATACACACAAGACCTGAGTCCGAAGCAGCCCCCGGTAGTTCCGCCCAACTATACTAGCTCTTCGCCACCAAACAAGGATATCCCCGAAACAAGGAGATTTACATCTATTGAAGGTAAATCAGTAGAATCAGACGAAATGGATTTTTTCGAATTAGGAAACAATCCTCTCGGTGGTTATCAGGAGCCGCAAAACAGAAGACAGCCACAGAACACGGCGGTCGAGCGAATGGTTTCGCAGGATCCAGAGCCTGAGGCCGAGGTTTTTAAGAAATCGCCAGAATCTAAGCCAGAATCTAAGAAGCCTATGTATAGTTCCATCGAGGATTCTCCAACCGATGATGAAACTTCCGGTGATTCTTTTTTTGAGCAACGCTTGGAAGTCCCTCAGTACACTGATAGCAAATCCCCTGAATTTGAGAACAACCCTATAGGTATTTCCCGAGAGAACCTTCCATGGGGACTGGATCTGCCAGAACAGATGGCTCCCTCGGTCGCTCCATCTAGCACACCGCGAATCGCAGGGCGGCAGCGGCTACGAGCCAATGGGATTCATTCTTTTGCCAGGGTTTTGGAGCATTTGGGAGACGACTCCAGCGGATCGATTTACGGCATGGTGGTCGCACATTTTCTCAAACTCGGCACAAGCGTTCCGGAGTGGATTCAGGCCAAGCCAGTTTTTTCTCGGATGGAAGCTAATCCGTTATTTTTGCCAGTGATCGTCCCGCTACGGGTATGGATGGATCAGTGTCACCAGGAATGGACTATACCACTGATGGAAAACGATGGGATTGTCTTGGTTGTCAATGGGCAAGATCCAAATCCCGAGCGACAGATTCAGAAGCTAGGCAGCACCGGCATCGAGAGGTTCTCTAAACCCAATGGTATGCTAAACTGGTGTTGGCCATCTGGCTTGAAAACGATTCTAAGCAATAGCTCAGAGGCTTGCATCGCCCGTTGGTTACCGGCGATATTTCATGGGATTGTATTTCCCGATGCGTTGACAGAAACTAGCGAGGCGATCGCCGACGAGCGGCTAGGGAGGATTCTTATCAGGCATGGATTTTCCGAATAGCTTCCTCAACGGGCCTAAGGCCATACGTCGACATTTTAGCGATCTGCTGGTCTACCGATAATCGGATCGCGGTACTCAGGCGGTGTCGAGGAGTCTTGGCTGGCGAGTCTTGGAACCGCATCGAGGATCGCTTCGCGGGATGAACCCGACTCGTGTAGGAAGACGTTGCAATAACGCAACAGGGTTCCCTTTTCGAGGTTCACGTTTCTCAGGGCCACGGTGTACTCGACTTCAGACTGGAAATACTTGAGCTTGGCATCGAGATAGCGACGCTGGGTTTCCAGTTCGACGTCCAGAGCGACGCTTTCGCTTCGTTTTTTCTTGGCTTCGATCGCTTTTAACTGATCCTCGATTTTTTCGATTCGTTCACGTTGGAGTTGCAAATTGTCGAACGCCCGATCCGCTTCGGTGATCAGATTACTGAGCCCGAAGAAAACTGCTCGTTCTTGTTCGCGAAGCATTTCGACTTCCCTGGCCAGCAGCAGTTGGGAGTTCCGTACCGAGGCATTGCCACGGCGAAACCCGACGGGCATCTGGTAATCCAACCCCAGGGACCATTCCTGGAAGTCATCGCCTCTTGGGAATTGGTAGGTCTCAGCGAATCCTCGCAAGCGATAGGCGCTGATGATATCGAACTGCGGTTTAAGGAAATTTCGGTTGGCGATCAGTTCCAATTCCCGTTGCTTGATCACCCAGCGTTGACGTCGCAACTCCTCGCGATACTGGAGTCCCTCTTCCACGGCGTAGGCCCAGTCGAAATTCACCTTGGCCGTCGTCGGTCTTTCGGCGGGTTGCAAGAATCGCGTATCGTTGATCGGCAATCCGATCAGGAGTCTGAGTCGGCGTTCGCAGATTCTCAGTCCACCATTGCCTCGGAAGCTGCCGCCAAAGCTTCCGTTGTTGGTTCGGGTTCCGTCGATCAACCGGCCTGCGAGCGAATCGATCACTTCGGATTCAAAGCGGATTCGCTGCTCGGAAGCTTGTGCAACCTCATCTCTACCTACTTCATTGGATGCAGCTGTGATCCGTCTTGCCTCGGTATCTTTAGCGATTTCGCGAATTTCGACACGAGCATGAAAATCGCGAAACGCGTAATAGAGATCCCAGTAGGCATTTTCGACATCAGCCAGATAGTCTCGGACGGATTTTTCAAGATCGATTAAGGAGATATCCGTACGGACTCGAGCCAGCAACACGCCGTTGAGTTGGCCCGGAGTTGCTCCTGGACCAGCGATTCGATTGAATTCTGTTCCAGCCCCAAGCATCAGCGGCTGGCGAACCTGCGCTTCCATGAAGGAGTCCCAGGAGAAGCTTTTGGGGGAACCAAACGAGTTGCCGGTTTGATTGTTACGATCGTAGACTGCGACGTTTCGAACGGTAAACAGCGCACCGCTGGCTGAGCGTTTGCTGATTCCCAACTGAGACGTGCTAAGATCCTGACGCAAGTTACCATTCTGGCCGAAAAACTGGTTGTTGAATCGCCTATCGTTTTTATCGTACATCGTCGATGCAAAAAGATTCGCATCGAATTGACTCAGCGCCGCCTCCTCTCCGATCCTCGGATCCGTGAAAACCGCCGCCGGATCAATATTGCTTATGACCGACTGAGGGCTCCGCAGAACGCTTACCCCCAAGTCTCTCATGATCTTGGTATTGGATAAAGAGATCTGAATACACTCTTGAAGAGTCAGTTGCTGAAAAGTCTCCGGAGTGGCATTCATCAAATCCACAGTATAGGGATTTGCCGACTCACTATAGGTTTGGGTGTTGCAGGTGTCGGTTGCGTCAGACCGCCTCAGTTGGCTGGTCGATTCCGCGGTGTATTCAGAAAACTTGAAGTCGCTTTTACCGGGTCCAGATTTACAACCGAGGAGGCAAACGCCAAGCATACTTCCGAAACCTACTGCCATAACACCGATGCGTTGAATCACTTTTTTGGGCGTTTGGTATTGTGTCATGGTCGTACTATGCAAAAAAATCGTTACATCCGCTAAGACCTAAAAGGGTCTTTCGGTCGCTACAGGCCCTATCCTTGACACCTTCGCCTCTGAAGTCCGCAAAAAAAGAAACAATACTTGGATCGATCAGCCCTCGATGGACTCCAAGCATGAAGCTTGTCGGGTTTATCAAATGCTCGGGGGTCGCGTTCAGACTGTTTCTTGTGCTATACTCGCTAATTGGATGTGAATATCAATCCGATTTGGTTGGGTCGGTCTTTGGATCTGGTTTCTTTGCTAGCAATAAAGGACGCTTAGAGCAGAATGACTCCATCTGTAGTTACGGTTGAACAAGCAGATCGGATCCTCGATCGGCTCGAGGAGCTTTGCAAATCGGAGTTAGACAACCTATCTTTTTTAACGCAGGGATGTTTATCGATCCAGAGTTTAACCTCTGCTGCTCAGGTGGTCCTTGTGACTCGATGGGAGCAAACTTGGGTTGAAGTCGTAAACACCGACTCCCAAGCGTTCGAAACTGCAGATTGGCTAGATCATGGTTACGAGGTGGGTTTCTCAGGCCAAGAGTTGATGATCAAGGGTCGGACTTTCTACGCTTATCCTCTTGCGATGGGAGAGGCAAACGAGCACCGCGGTTCACTTTGGGGGCTTTGTATTGGTTTTGGTCAAAGAATTTCGACTGCACAGCGTCAAGGGATCGAGCTTTTGGTCGATTCGCTTCAGGAGATGCTGCAAGGAAGGCTTCAGACAAACGCGACGGGACGACGGGAACTAGGTTGGCAGGATTTATCTCGATTTGCATCGAATATCGGGAAAATTGAAGATTCTCAATCATTAGGTCGGTATTTGGTGGATCATCTTCCAGTTTTGGTGCAGGCAACCAGAGCTTCTTTGTTTTCGGTTCTTCCCACGGGGATGGAGTCTCGTTTGTTGGCAACGACGTTGGTGACCAAGATTGATTCGATGTCAGAGAGGGTTCAAGGATTAGAGCGTTTAGTACAGGAGAGTCTTTCTGGCGACGACAGTCGACCTCGTATGGCCAAGGTTGTGTATCAGGACTCGATTCCCGCCAAACCGGGGGAATCCTCGCCGGGTAGTATTGTCACTGGGAATTATGTCTTGCTCCCTTGGTCGGGAGATTCCGGCTCAACTACTGAATCGAGCTTTTGGTTGCTTATTGAGTGGGCAGATAGGAAGACGATGGCAAGCGTATTACCGACATTGTCGGGGTGTTTTGGGGCCTTGCATGCGATCTGGGGTAGTCAGTCGCGATGGGTTTCGCTTCCCAGGTGGGCGAAGCGATTTTCATTGTATCGAGGCAAGCCAAGAGGGAATTCGCAACGAGTTTGGTCCCGGGTTTTTTGGTTATGCACCTTGGGTTGCCTCGGTTTTGCGATTTTCATGCCGACGAGGCTTGTGATCGATTGTCCAGGGGTTCTCGAGCCTGTTCATCGAAAAACGATCCACGCTACGGAGGATGGAACTTTAGTGGAGCTATTGGTTTCCGATGGCGAGAAAGTGATTCAGGACCAAAAGCTAGCTCAGTTGCGATCCCCTAGGCTTGAAATGCTCATCGAGGGAGTTTTAGGAGAGATTCGATCGTTGAGTGAAAAGCGAAACGGGATTCGTGTAGCGATGAATCAGATCGTCAGTGGAACTCAGGATGCTCGTGCGATTCAGACCAGACTATCTTCGGAGGGATTGGTTCTAGACACGCAGGAAAAGCAAGCCCGGGAGAAGCTTGCATTTTTAAAGTCTGAGCAGGAGACATTGACATTAAAGGCTCCTATTTCGGGCGTAGTGGCTGGAAGTCAACTTAAGCAGCATTTAGTAAATAAACCCGTTAAACGGGGAGAGTCGCTCTTGCAGATTCTCCAGTTGAATGGTCCTTGGCAACTCTCACTCAATGTGCTCGATCGTGACTCGGGATACGTTCGAGCACATTACCCTGGTAAACACGATTCGATTGAATTCTATTTCGAGAGCGACGCGAAGCATCGTTTTGAGGGAAAGGTTAGCCGGGTCACGCCGCAGATCGATAGAGATTTGAATCAAACAAATTACCAGCGTGTCTATGCGGATATCGATCGAAGTCAGTTCGACGGATTTCCCACCGGTGCGAGTGTTCGCGCGGAGTTCAATTGCGGCAAACAGCCGATGTGGTTCGTATGGAGCAGGCCAATGATCGAGTACATCCAACGCAGATTTTCATACTTCTCTAGCTATTGGGGAGCCGATTGATGGGGCATCTACATAACCGTTATCGATGTTTGTTGCTCGAACGCCTGGTAGTTTCCGTTTTTTGGCTGGTGTTATTTCTCGGGGATCTTGCGCTGGGGCAGACTCAGAACAGCGAATCTCAGCTAGGTACGATCGAAGTGATCGATCCTATTTTAAAAACGATTGAAACGACGATTGTCGCTTCTGAGATAGCTGGACTCTTGGAGAAAGTCAATATCTCCGAGGGAGATCGAGTCGGGGTCTCTGTCGAGCTTGCGCGTGTTCGAGACGATTCCATCCGCCTTCAGACTCAGCGCAGCCGCAGTGTTCTGCAATCCACACAACGGAAGCTTGAGAGCAACATCGATATCGAAATCGCAGAAAAGACGCTACTGGTTGCCAATAACGAATACCAGAGGGTGCTCGATGCAAACAAGGAGCTAGCAAATCTTTATCCGCTCAAAGAGGTCGAGAGACTTCGACTGACCGTCGAGAAACTGGAGCTGGAAAAGCAACGAGCCTTGCTGCAACGTGAACTCTTAGAGATCGACAAGGCCAATGCACAGATCGATTACCGGCAGAACCGATTGATGATGCAAAAGCATCGGATTAAGGCACCATGTGCGGGACTCATCGTCTCGGTCTTTCATCGTCCAGGCGAATGGGTTGAACAGGGAGCTAAGGTAGTCGAGATTGTAGAGATCGATCGTTTGAGAATTGAGGGCTTTGTCGACCATCGGCTACTCGAAGGCGAGCATATCGGATCCAAAGCGACAGTGACGGTTCAAAGCAATCGCGGGAACGTCATGAGCGAAGCAAAAGTTGTTTTTGTGAGTCCTGAGATCAATCCTTTGAATTCCCAAGTGCGAGTCTTTCTTGAAGTGGACAACCGAGCCGGTAAGCTAAGACCTGGGATGATTCCAGTTGTTTCGATTCAGGCCCCTTAGACGATGACTTCTATGCTTGCCAATGACAACCTGCCCTGCCCGGCTTTACGCAACGATCTTAACTGGGTGCACCAACCCGACACTCGCAAATGGATCGTCAATGAACCGTTCTCAAACCTCTATTACTATCTGAACGATAAAGAAATGGAAGTAGCCAAGCTTCTCGATGGAACCAAAACGCTCGATCATATTGCTACGGTGATCCAAGGGCGTTGGTTCGAAGGATCCGAATGCCGGATTTGGCTGGAGCAATTGGTAAGAAGATTTGCGCAGTGGAATCTCTTGAGGTCTGATAAGATTCGACCTGCAGACACTTATAGAGCCAACGCTTCTCCATGGGGGATCTTTGCAACGGTATGGAAGAATCCACTTGCGATTCGTATCCCGCTACTGAGGCTACGAGCCGGATCGAGTTTGCTAAGGAATCTTGCCTACGGAGTTTTTCATCCACTCATGGCAACCCTTGGAGGCTTGGCCTTTGTGTGGATTTGCTTTTTGGTAATCCAGAGAATTCTCCATGCGCCCGAGCGACTATTCTACGACGTTCGGCACCTCCAAGGAGATCGTTGGTTTGGGCTCGTTGTCGCTGTGGTCTTGGTAAAGTCGATCCATGAATTTGGGCATTACTTAGCCTGCTTGCGATGGAAAGTCGCGTGCCAGGAAATCGGAATGCTACTGTTGTGTTTTTCCCCTTGTTTCTACTGCGATACAACGGATGCATGGAAGCTACCGTCGCGGTGGCAACGCGCGGCAATTGGTGCGGCTGGTATTTACATGGAGTTATGGATTTCCGTATTTGCCGGTGTGGTCTTTGTAAACACCCATTCGGGTTTCCTGCATACACTAGCTGCTGGTGTGTGGCTCATGTGCACCGTTGGGACGTTGCTTCTCAATGGCAACCCTTGTTTTCGCTACGACGGATATTTCATCCTCTCGGATCTGATCCGGACACCTAATTTGTCGTACCAAAGTAGTAGAGCGCTCTGGTCGGTTTTCATCAGGCTGCTCGGGGGCCGCAAACCCGAACCTGGTAGCTTTGACCAGCCGATCGGCTACCTAGCTGCTTTTGCCACCCTAGCGGGTCTGTATCGTTGGTTTATCACTCTCTTTGTCTTGATATTCCTTTGGAGATGGCTTACTCCAAACGGCTTTGGCCTGCTGTTTCTTGCGATCGCAAGCATGATGGCACTCGGAGTGTTCATGCAGTGCAAACGATTTTTGCTGTCGTTGGCTTCTGAGTTTTTCACCAAGGAACCGATCAGACCAAGACGCGTTGGGATTTTCGGAACGCTGGTTTTCTCAAGCTTGATTGCCTTTGCACTGCTACCGATTCCCCAATGCGCGAAAATCAGAGGATATATCGAGTATCAAGACAGCACTCCGATTTATGCTCCAGAGACCGGACTTTTGGCCAGCCTGCCAGCCCTATCATCCCTGGAACCAGGCGATAGGATCCTACAAATCAAGAACACACAGCTTGAGTTCGATCTGTTAGAGATTCAGCAGCAGATCGAGTTGATGCAACTTCGCGAGTCGATCTTGGAAAAATCCCGAACCCAGGAAGGCCAGGTAGACTATGAACTACCAGCGCTACGCGAGATCCTTCGCGAACTAGCAATCAAACATGACTTGATGAAAAAGGAGTTAGAGCAACTCAGTCTATCCTGCCAGCAACCATCGAACATTGTGTATGCTGAGTCCCTCGTCATGCTCCCGGCAGGTGGGTACTCTGAGAAACCTCTAAATCAGCAATCGGCGACTCGAGACTATCTACTGCTCGAACGTAATCGAGGTTGCCTAGTTGAACGAGGTAGTTACCTTGGTCGAGTCGCATCCACCCATCAGCTGTGTGTTCGAGCTTTGATTTCTCAAGACGGTTTAAAAGGCCTGCAATCGATCCCCGTACTTGGCATTGCCATCAACGACGCGTTTTCACAGCGGTATGTTTCTGGCTGCTTGACCCGCGTAGCGAGTGATCCAGCCGATGAATTCCCGGAGGAATTGAGAAATGATTCACAGTTACTAGGTCTGGCAACCTCTGGCGGAGAGCTCAAATTCCAAACACCTCACTACCCGGTGGACTTCCAACTCAATCAATCCCCTCGAACCTGGATCCGTGGGGATCTTGTCTCGGTCTACCTGAAGCTTCCCAGCAAGACACCGGCGCAGCTTGTCTGGAAAGCCTTGAGATCTGCCGCCAAACTCCCCGACTAGAATTTCTGAGAATCTTCCAGGCCGCTAGCAACTTGCCGCGATTCAGTGCGATAACCTGAGTGTGCCAAGCAAAAACTCGGCATAAAACAACCAAAAGTTTCAAACTGTTTTTAGTGTTTTACGAAAGGTGATATGCAATGTCTGCATCCGCGTTTATCAAATTCGATGGTGTCGATGGGGAATCTTTGGCCAAGGGGCATGAAAAGTGGAGCGACCTAGACTCCTTCAGCCAGTCGATCAACAAGATCGGGGCTGGTGCCACGGGTGCTGGCCGACGACGGGGAACCCCGGTACTGGAGGATCTCCAGTGCACCAAGTTGCTCGATAAGTCAAGTCCGAAGCTTGCCGAGTCGGTCTGCAACGGCAAGGTCTTCCCCAAAGTCGAAATTCATCTCAAGACGTCAACGACCGACAGTAGCCGAGAGACGTTCTACAAGTACGAACTCAAGAACGTTATGGTGACCTCCTACAACGTCGCAGGTGGCAGCCAAGACAAACCGGTTGAATCCTTCAGCTTGAACTTCGAAGAGATCAAGGTAACCTACACTGAGATGGATTCTAAGGGAAGCAAGAAGGGGGATGTGCAATACGGCTGGAAGGTCGAAGAAGGAACCAAGGCTTAGCCACTGGACCAGGTCGCTACGGCGGCCTGCACAACACGAAGCTTATCAAAAAGAGCGGGAACTTGTTTCCCGCTCTTTTTTTGCGGTGGATCAAGTTTCAGGCATAAGTTCTTCGAAACAGATAAAGAGACGAAAAACTAAAAAGTTGGTGGTTTTCTCTGTCGCCGAAATGCGGCGGGGCACCTTGATCGCCGCCGCACGCAGCACAGCACTTTCACGACTACGACTCAAGAAAAACTAACGGCTTGGAGCCAGTTGGGGAGTTGTTGTTGGTGCAACTTGGGTTGGTACTACCGGTTGGGTTGGTACAGGTTGTCTTTTGGAGCGATGTACTTTAAGGACCACTTGTTTGCTGCTACCGGCATCGATCGAGACCGATTCTGCAGCGGTAAACTCAGCGCCATATTCATTCTTGACTAAGGCTTCGATGTTGAAAGTGTATGTTTTACCTGGCTGAACCCGACGAGCGATGTAGTGGCGAACCGTCCCCTTGGTGTAGGTTGGCTCACCATTGATCGACAACAGAGCTTTGTCGTGGACGATGACCGTCAGATGAATCACTTTGGAGGGTTCGTCGTACTCCCGTAGTAGATCTTCTGGCGAAGGTTCTGAATACGATTCAGTTGGGGGTTGGGCAAACTCTGAGGCCGGCTGCACGACCGGGATTTGCGCAAGGGAGTTGGACACTAGAGTGGAAGCCAACAATGCAAACGCTGCGCCTCCGACGGTTAGCTTCACCGCTGAACGATTCATCGTAAAAACCTTTCGAAGAAATACCGCCAAAATCGGCGTAGCCTGACAATGGCTATCCCTCCGAGGCGTTAAGATTATTTATCGGAATGCTAGCATTGACATCTTGTTTTTTTCTTGCTGAGGTTGGATTTTGCCGAACAAAGGGGTTTAAGGGAGCTAAGGAAGCACCTGAAGGGAGTGCGATTAAAAGCCTCGATTTTACGATTTCAGTTGAAATCCAGTGGGATTTTAGCAACTAGTATGACTGATTTGCGATAACAAAGGATATCTTTAACCGAATAGGACAACATCTCAAAGCACACAAAGTTATGGTTTCACTTCCCCAAAACGACGGTGACGTGAGAAACTACAATCTCTCAGGTTCAACCCAATACAATCCTCGCATCTATTTCGTCAATGGGATTCGGGTTCTTCCTGAGGATCACGCGCAGACTGCGGCTTATTTGTCCCTGTTGGTCGAGCATCCTGTGAATGGGGTCTACAACAAAACAGCCGGTGTCAAGCTTGGTTCGCTTGCCGATGGACTTCAGTGTGTTGCCGACTACCTACAAAATAGCCTAGCCCGGCTTAGCTCTGAGAGCAATCGGGGCAATCCAGGGCGCATTCGAGAGCAAGACATCCCGACCTTTCTGATGAATATCGAACAGATTTATACGGTTTGGAACCGGGCGACACTGAGTCTTTTTAAACAACTCGTACAAAACCGCCACTACAAACAGCTCATCATCGCTCATAGTCAGGGCAATCTGATCACATCCAACGCGCTTTTCGTCCTAGAGGACGTTTTGGGTGCCCAGGCATTGAGCAAGATTCGAGTCTATTCGCTTGCGTCACCTGCCCCGGCTTGGCCGGTTGGCCTGCGCAAGGTCAATGGAGGCGGAGGTAGGCAAGACAATGCGTTCATGAATGACTTGGTCGCTCTGCTGAGGCCCCATAATTTAGCAGGGAAACTTGGATTCCCGGGATTTCAAAATGCCGGCGACTTTCGCACCTATGGAGCCTCCGGCCCGGTAGCATTGGAGCCACACGCGGTGACCAACGTGGTCGAGTCATTGAATTTCATCAAATCGATCAGGATGGACCTAGGGCTACCAGGGGACCTGGACCCTCTCTATTTGAGAAAAGCCCAGGAAATCGCCTCTGGTGAGTTATCTAGAACTGGTAAGTAAATTCGTGTTGGCCAGTCAGACCGACATGAACTGAATCGATCGAATCTCCCTGAGCGGCTCTGGCTAGCAGTTCGATCGAAAGGGAAGGCAGCAGGGTCTTGGTCAATATATGGTCGATGTTTCTTGCTCCCGTGTCGACTTCGGAACACCTCTGAGTGATTGAATCTAGGACAGCGTCATCGTAAGAGAATGTTGCGCCATGATGCTCGCGGAGCCTTCCTGCAATTTTTTTCAGTTTCAATTTTGCGATGCTTCGGATCACTTCCGGTCTCAAGGGATAGTACGGGATGATTGAAAGTCTTCCAAGAAATGCGGGTTTGAATGTTTTTAGAAGCTCTGGAAAGATCGCTGAAACGAAATCATCTGGTTCAGGTGTGGTATCAGGATCTGAACACAAAGATTTGATAACATCGGTCCCAGCGTTGGTTGTCATCAAAATAATCGTGTTTTTAAAGTCGACATCACGGCCTTCGCCGTCTTTCATATTTCCTTTATCGAAGACTTGGTAGAACACATCCTGTACCCCAGGATGCGCTTTTTCCATTTCATCAAGCAGAATAACGCTGTAGGGTTTGCGACGAACTGCTTCGGTCAATACGCCACCTTCTCCATAACCGACATATCCTGGTGGAGCTCCCATCAAAAGGGATACCTTATGCTCTTCTTTGAACTCCGACATGTTGATGACGGTCATGTTTTGCTCACCCCCAAACAGGAGTTGAGCTAGAGAAATTGCGGTCTCGGTTTTTCCGACGCCGCTAGTCCCGGCTAGAAGGAATACGCCGATCGGGACACGCGGGTCATTCAGGCCGGCGCGAGATGTTTGAATCGATTGACTGATTCGCTCCAGTGCATGAGATTGGCCGACAATTTGGGTCTCAAGCGAGGATTTCAGATGCAACACTGTGCGTATTTCGTCCGACACCATCCTTCCTACGGGAATTCCCGTCCAAGAAGAAACTGTTTCTGCGATGGCTTGCTCATCCACAAAAGGGTGAACTAAGGGAGATTCGCCTTGCAAGTCTTTGAGCTGTTTCCTGAGTCTTGCAAATTCGATCGTTTTTTGATCAATATCCGGAGTGGAGAGCTCTTTATCATCGTCCTTGCGATCGCTTTGCAGTTGCGTTGCAAGTTCCTGAATCCGCGATACGAGTTGTTTCTCCTGCTCCCATTGGTTATTGAGTTTAGCGAGCTTGTCACTGAGCGAATCGATGGACGCAACAAGACTTTCTAATTTTTCATTATGATCCATCCCTATCCGCACTTCTCGCTCTAGGATTTCTTTTGAGAGCGAGGCTTGGTCACGTTGACGGATTAGGTACTCGATGGCAGGTGGAGTTGTCGATTGGCTCAATCGGATTCTTGCGCAGCTAGTATCAATCAGGCTGATCGCCTTATCGGGTAGGTGCCTACCGCTGATGTATCTGCTAGATAACTTGACGGCATCGACGATGGCCTCATCGAGCAGGGTTACTCGATGATGTTTTTCCAGTGTATGTGTCAGGGCCCGAACCATTGCTATGGCGGTGGCCTCTGCGGGTTCCTCAACCTTGACAACCTGAAACCGCCTAGCCAAAGCGGGGTCTTTTTCAAAATATTTTTTGTATTCCGCCCAGGTTGTGGCAGCAAGGGATCTAAGTTCACCGCGGGCTAAAGCGGGCTTGAGCAAGTTTGCTGCGTCTCCTTGGCCGGCCGTTCCACCGGCACCGATGAGGGTATGCGCTTCGTCGATAAACAGAATAATTGGTTTGGCAGAGGACTTGACCTCCTCAATGACCGTTTTAAGTCGATTTTCGAATTCTCCTTTAATCCCCGCACCAGCTTGCAAGAGCCCCAAATCCAAGCTTCTGAGGCTGACATCTCGCAAGGGTTCGGGAACGTCGCCCGCTACGATACGTAGCGCTAAACCTTCGGCGACGGCTGTTTTTCCTACCCCCGCTTCGCCAGTGAGTATTGGGTTGTTTTGTCTGCGCCGCATCAGAATATCGATAACCTGACGTATCTCTTCATCCCGACCGATTACCGCATCGATATTTCCTGCACGTGCGCGAGCAGTAAGATCGATTGTGAATTGATCGAGCGACGGGGTGGAAGTCGACCGGGGAGTTGCCACCTTGCCCGCTGAACTTGGAAGATCTACAGCAGCACCCGTCGCTTCTTCGGCCTCGACGCTATCGGCACATATCTCGGAATAGGTCTTCATGAGCAATTGCAGGTTGATTTTGTCGAATTGCCGACTCATCAATAGCAACGATCTCCGCACATTATCATTTGCCAGCATTGCCATGAGCAAATGCCCTGAGCGGATCTTCCCCGATGAGTATTCGATCGAAGCTATCGACCACGCATCCTTGATCGCCTGCAATAAATCCTGGCTGATCGCTGGACTCTTTGCATTTCCCCGCCGGAGTTTATCCAGTGCTAGGGTGATATCGGTATGGATCGCATGGGTGTCGACTTGGCAAGCGTCGAGGATACGACTGAGGTCGCAGGCGGGTTGCTCTAGCAAACGATTCAACCAATGTTCCAGTTCGATATTGTAATTCGTTCTGGTGTAGCAAAGCTGTTTTGCTGCGTCCAACGAAGCCATCGAGGTTGCACTGAGTCGCTTAAATAGCTTGTTTAAATCTACATCAATCACGATCGATACCCTTTCACAACGAAACAAACTGTATAACTAAATAAAATCTCTCACAAATGTGCCTCTACACAAAACAGGTTGCGAGAAAACGACTTGATCGACGATCTTCTCTCGAACAGGCCTGCCCAGCCAAGTATTCCAGCCCAGTCGGTATTGAGATTCTTGGTCAAGCTCAATTTCTTTGACCTCTTTGGATTCGAGCAGAATCTGGACATCGAAATCCCACTGAGGACCCACGAGCCTACGTACAAAGGAAAACACACGCCCCAGAATTCTATCATAACTTTGCAAAGTTGCTTCAACTATTTCAGGAAAGAACCGCTCAAGCAAATACCAGCTCACTGGTCCAACGATCACCCGAAACCTATTTTGTCGATCCCAGGCTCGTTCTCCGATAATCGAGTTGACCCCAAGGCGATTGCCGCAATCCTCTCCCAAGGCCTGTGTTGCGATTCGGGATTGGTCTTCAGGAGAGATTCTGATCCATTGCCCGACGAAGGATTCAATTTCTACTGCAAGGCCCAAATAGTCGCTAAGAGCATCTCGGAGGCCTTGAACGCTGATTTGATCCTTGGCAAAATATCCGCTGTAAAAAGCTCCGCAATCTTGATCTATTCCGCTTAGAACCTCCGCACCAAAAAGTCTTTGTCCAGCTACGCTAGCGATAGCCATCCGTCCCGCATAGGATAAGGTCGTACGATGAGCAAACCTGCCAATCGTTTCTGCTTCTAATCCCCGCAAAAATCGATGTTTCTCCCAAACAAGGTAAAACATCGCGAGCAATCTGTGGTTAAAAATCTCAAGAAAACGAACCAGTGCATCATCGTTCTGCTTGATTCGTTTTGCAATCAGATCTCCATAATGCTCCGGCAGCACTCCACCTGGGCCGAAAAGTCCAAAAAAGTTGACTTCCAAGATCCCGCAAAAGCTATCGGATGTTGGTCGCCTCCAGCGAGCGATCTCTCCACTGGGAAAGCTGGCTTCGACTACACATCGAAATCGTATGTTTTGACGACTCAGTTCATACTCTTCACCGATCCTAACTCCAGTCAGTGACTGCCATCGGTTGACGAAATCAACAAATGCAACATCGCCGTTTATGGACTCGATTTTTTGACGTGAATCGCTCATAACCAATACCCCTTGAATCTCAAGTCAATGCGCTGTGCAGTCTGTATCAAAGCAGTGTCCTCAGACCGCAGCGGGGTTGTCCTTTGTAGATGACTTTGTTTTTTTGCTGACCCCTTACCGTCAAGCGTGTAAACGAGTTGATGCTCACAAGGCTACCGAAGAAGCGATCCAAAGCCGAGGCAAACAAATATGCTCCGACGACTTCGAGCATTTCTTCCCGTACAACGATTTCGATGTCGAGCCCTCGGCAAATCTCTCCGTACCCGCGTTCAAAGAGCCTGGCTGTGCCACGGGAATAACTCGCAGACACAATGCTTTCGATTGCATTCTTTGCGTCGCTGTCTCGCTCCGACCGATACAAATGCAATGTTTCTTTGAGCACTTGTGCCGTGCGATCGTTCTCTTGGATCAGGTGATTTACCGACAGGTGTGACACAACCTTCCAAAGCAAATTTTCATTTTCGCCGATTCGACGAGTCGCTTGCGGAGGTGTCTGAAATTCCACCGATAAACTAGCTCGCCCGGACTTGATCTCCGATGTTACCGAAAGACTCTTGGGTAAATCGGCATTAAAACAAGTAGTCTCGACATGCAACACAGTCGATTCGTCAAACTTCGAGGTTTCTGACCGATCAAGCAGACTCAGGTAAACATCGCTACCTCTGGATCGATATTCGTTTGACTTGGCTCGATGTCTTCGACTCGCGTGCCAAAATCGATCAGCTCGCTCAGATCCCATGACACTCTGTGGTTGAAAAATCTTATAGTACTCATCTTCTCTTTGGCCATCGCCCCACGAAACACTCACACGGTCAACAGAATATATTTCAACAGTTTCGTTGAACCGACTTCCAAAATCCAATTTGTATTCCGTCGTCCAAGGATCGAGTGTGAGGGATTCACATTCCTTTTTGAATAGATTAATGATCGGGACACAACCTAGCTGAATCGCATCTCTTGAATACGACGTACGAAGCGCAGAGTCGTCCTTATCCAGATAGAAAACCAAGCTGATATTTTTCTCGATGCAGGCTTTCCATGCCTCGGCAATATCCAAGTCAACGAATCGAAACCGAGCTGACATCGTGAAAAACTCCCAGAGTATTCGAAAGGCTGGTTGGGTTCTATGATCGAAATCCACCAAACTATTGGTCTGATCGATCGTAAAATCAGACGGTTTGAGAGCACTTTTCCCAAGAAAAATACCCGACGGATTGCGACTAGAAAAAACACCAATTCCTACTAAATTGTTTAGAAGCATTTCGTAAATCCGATTTCCTTGGTACCCGGATCCCCCCAAGAAAAATCGTAAAGGGCCAGATGGGGCAACCTTTGTCCAATCGAGCGTATCGGCATGGGTTTCAAAATGAATTTCTATCGCCGAAACGATCGAACCTGCCCAAGACGGATCAGGCTTGTTTGTAAAAGGAGGGAGTTTGTAATCGGAGCGATCCACCTGAATTGGGAGAACTTCAAGCGAATTGGTTGTTCGAAAATGGCACGCGCAGCCTTCGACTTCCTCGCTCAAAAAACTCTCCCCCTTGGGCAGAAATATCGCTTGTCCACCGGCAGCAGCAATGGGACTCATCTGAAGCTTTGCGATGGCAACCGAAGGCGTCGGCGATAGAAATTGAGGATAAATAATCGAAAGTAAACTTTGAGTTATCTCCGGGAATTCATCCTCCAGTTTGTGCCGCAGACGCGCGGTCAATAGGCTAAAACTGCTCAAGAGACGATCCACATGGGGATCGGAAGAGATTTGTGGATTTCCTGGATCCAATTTTAATCGTTTGGCTATCTTTTCAAATTTGCCAACATACTCCTTGATCTCTTCATTAATAAATTTTAATTCGCTCTCGTAAATTTCAAATAAGCGATCACTCACATTAGCCTCTCACATCCGACTGTGACCTGGAAATCTTAAATTCCCTTCGAACAAAGTCCAAAAATGGAACGTAGTGCACTGCAATGGGTTCTGGATCGACAGCCAGCACCGCATCAATTCTCAATTTAAGCTGGTGAGTTTCCGAGTCAAGGCTCTCAACCCTTACCATCACCCTAGAGAGACGTTTATCAAATCTTGAAATCGATTCAGCAATGCGGTCACGCAACCAGTCGACAGATCGACGAGAGTCCAATACGACATTGTTCAAATCTGGGATTCCATAGGCGACGATAGAATCACTTACTCTGGGGAATCGCTCAGGTATATCAAGCCACGAAATTCTAGTGTTCAATAGGGCTTCAAGATCACGACCAATATTCTCACGAATCTCGTCCAGGGATAATCCATGCTGATCGTTTGATTCTTGAGCTAAATCGGGATTTTCATCGATCAGCCGATCGAGGATACTCGGTTCGCCTTTGGCTTGGTTGCGAAAAAGGGCCATACGTCATCTGTGACTTGTAGCAAGTGGTTAAATAAGCATCAAATGGCAGCGATTCAAGGCAATCGTTCGAGTTTGTTTATTTCTAGAATCCCTCGATCTTGCTCACCCAACAACAGGAGCCTTTGTCCGACTCCAGACGTCAGATTCGATTCTAAAACTTCCCAGTCCGTTTGATGTCCGAGTTGCTGGTCTTGGTTCCAGCCCTTTGGCTTGGGATACCTGACCGGAAAATAAACCTTTCCCTGGATACCATTGTCCGTAGCGATATCGGTTTTTCTCCAGATCAAGTCCCTAGGACGTGTGGGCTTCTCAAACTCTAATTTGCGAATGTCATTCCACGGTATCCAGAAGTATTTTCCGGTAGCGGTGATAAGCTCGGCAACCCCATGAAATCGATCGTCGAGATCCAACAAACCCGATACCTCCTGGCCATCGCAGAGCCATTTCACCGTTTCGTGTAAGTTCTGGGACTCTTGGATTCTCGCAGCAATATTCTCGCCGGAAGGATCCCGCAATTGAATTGCAAGTTTCATTTGGGCCTCTGCGTGACCGTTAAGAGGTTGCAAGAGATCCGGTGCTCTGACCTCATCAAAAAATTGCTCGCGACGGATCTCTCCACGGATTAGGTTTCTGAGCAAGCTGACCAAGGGGAGTGGATCGACGGCCTGCGTTTCAGCTGCCTGGAGTTGCTTGTCGGCCCTCTCCCAGTCCCCCAAAAAACAAGCCAACTCGGCAAGAAAAATCCGTTCGGCAAGATCCTTCGGATTCCGCTTCACACAATCGAGTTGTGCAGAGAATGCCTCGGTTAACTTACCTTCATCAAACAACGACTTGGAGTCCATTTAAGCCTCGATTTGGTTGATTCTACGCCGACTATCCGGTCGCTTTGTTCAACACGGTGGTTTCCAAAATTAACTTAGCTGAAAAATTATCTATGCCGTGAAATGGTTGCAATTGGATCCGACAGTTGTACTCACCCGGCGAGCGGGGAACGGAAGTGACCTCAACATCGCAATCGATCAGAGGTTTTTTTGCCCGATCGTCCATTGGCGCATCCATGGACGGATTCTTGTAGCGGATCAACCAATCATTAAGTTTTGTTTGGATCGAGTTTTGCGTTTTGTCACTTCCCGTCCAGTCCCTAGCCATCACCTTGATTCCGTGTCCCAACCGGCATGCGCTCAAAACGTAATTGAGCAAGGAAGACAGTTCGTAGTTTACTGAGGTCTCAGCATCACGGAGCACCTTAGGTTTGTTGACCGTCGGAACGCTGTATAAAACCGCTTGAGTAGTAAACTTTGAACTGCATAGGACGGTGAGCCCAAGTTTGGATATCGTTCGTTCTGTTCGATCGGTAATCATTGTTTCAAGAATGCTCTTTGGAGAGGCGGCGTTTGGCTCGTTTTCGAAGTAGGCTTCCGCTGGACCGTGAACGACCCCGTAACTAACGACACCCTGTTCCATCCCCCGGATGTTTATAAACCATCCGTGTTCGGCGAAATTTCTTATCAGCACTTCTCCTACACCCCAAGCGGCTCCGCCCCAGAGATAGTCATCCGCAGATTCGTGCTTTTCACGAAATATATAGTCTCGGATTGAAGAGTAGTCTTCTCGGATCAATGACCGCATCAAGATCCGTGGTAGTGCCAGCGTAAGGTATCGCGAGTTTTCATCTTCGCGAAAGTGTTTCCAGGCTTTTGACTGCAACTGCTCTGGATCGCTAGAACTAACACGCATACTTAGATCCCGAAAGGAATCTAATTTAAACATCTCCGCAGACGCATTTCCAACGACCGGCAACAACGACTGTCTGGAGACTTGACACATCTTTCTTAACGGTGCGATATTGGCCGGCTTGGAGTTGAAATCGAAGTCCAAAATCAGCACGGACATCGGATTACCACCCGGCACCCCTATGTAATCATCATGCACCCTTTTAAAAAAGCAACTTTGCTCAACAGCGATCGATTCCTCCAAATCGCTTTGTAGTTCGAGCCAAGTCGCATTGAGCACCAGAATCTGGCAAGGTACACGCGGGTATTGATTCCTGATCTCCTGGAGATGATAAAGCCCCCGCCAAGAAGCCTCTAAACGCTGAAACTTTTTGGAATGAATGATCGCATTGAGCTGCTTCGTTACAGCTTGGTCAATCCATGCGATCGCTCGTTGAGAGGCGATAAGAACTCTTCGCTTAAGGGTCTCTCGCGATTCGTGATGGAAATCCGGCACCAGCAGAGCAAGAAGATCCTCAGGGCCTAGAGCCCGACGGATCCGCTCCAGGACGTTGGGCAAATCGTCCCGAGAAGAACCTGATGCAATCAAAGAATCACAAGAAGTCGGCTCGACGTCTTGTGTACTTGACTGCGACCCCTCAAGCACTAGATTTCTGTCACTGCTGCGTGAATTCATCGAAACGGCCGGCGACTAGCCGCCGGCCCCTTGCTTCAGGCGAGTGACCAACTGCATCGAGGTTGTCAATGCTTCCATGTGCAGATGGGGTTGCATCTTAATCGTCGCGTTGTACTCACCAGGCTTGCCAGGTATGGGCTTTACCTCGATCGAGGCATCCTTGAGCGGTTTGCGAGCTTTTACCTCTGGGGACGGATCACCGGGACTAACATAGCACATAAGCCAGTTATTCAAACGCTTCTGTGTGTCTGTCTCGGACATCGCCGAACCAATCCAGTCCCGGGCCATCACTTTCAAGTAATGGGAAAACCTAGAAACAGCCATGATGTAGGGTAATCGTGCTGTGATCTTTGCATTCTCGGTGGCGTAATCTCCATCCTTTCCGATGTAGCTTTTCGCTTTTTGAGCTGTTTGACCACCAAAAAAAACCGAATAGTCCTTGTCTTTATAATTGCACAACGCCAAAAATCCACAGTCGCTTAGTTCCTTCTCCCGCCTATCGCGAATCAAAACTTCGGTCGGACATTTGACCTTCTCGTCCCCATCTTCGGTCGAAACGGTATGGACAGGCAACTGCTCGACTTTTCCTCCGTTTTCCGCTCCGCGAATCGATGTGCAGAAACCGGTACGGGCATACGAGTCGGTCAACTTGCTTCCGAGAACAAACGCTGTACTCATCCAACAGTACCGATCATGATCCACCGTAATCGATTCGCCCCCAGGGCCAAGCGGGACCTCCTCGTATTCGAACTCCTTAACTCGAGCGGTGTTTTTTCCATAGGGATAACGTGCGAGGGTTCGGGGCATCGTCAGGACGACAAATCGAGACTCGTCGGATTCGCGAAAACTATTCCAAGCAGCGTACTTTTTCTGATCGAACACAGACTTGATATCCATCGGCCGATTCAGATCGTTCCAAGACGAGAGCCCCAACATCTTGCAACTCGTCGAGGCGATGAATGGACAGAAAGCAGCAGCAGACACTTGGGAAACCTTCCTGAGCATCTGAATGTCTTCCGGATGGTTCTCAAATTCATAATCTCCGATCATTGCTGCAAACGGAACCCCGCCGGGAGTCCCAAACTCATCCTCGTAGATTTTTCTGAAAAACAAGCTTTGATCAAAATCCGCAGCATTTGCTAAATCGTCTTTCAACTCTTGCTTTTTGCAATTAAAAACTTTTATCTTCAAATCGACCCCGACCTCGGAGTTGTCGATCAGATACTTCAATCCCCGCCAACTCCCTTCAAGTTTTTGAAATTTCTCGGAGTGCATGACTTCGGCAAGCTGTCGAGAAATCGTCGAATCGATCACCTCATACGCACTTTTAAACGAGCGGGTGACGTTGGCACTACGAGAAACCATCTTATCACCCAATGCTCGGGTGAAAGTCTTGACGAGGTCTTCAACCTCTGACTTACTAGTCTGCTTGGTATTGCTGAAAATTGTGTCCCAAGTCTCAGGCGTCAATACCTTTTCCTCTAGCGCTGAAGTATTTTGTTTTTGTGCTTCTTCCATTTCTTTTCTTGCTCCAAATGAGTCCTACCGATGAATTGCAAATATGCGATACTTTAATTATCCGAGCCTTTTTCCAATTGACCGGCTTTCTCCATAATCTCCTTGAGAACATCTTCGAGTTTCCCATTGACACCTGCCATGGCCTCAAGTTGCTTGAGCTTATCTCTGAGGTCCAGCAAATCCTTAAGTTCGGGGATTTGCTCAGCGACGCGAACTGGATCAAAACTGCTCATGTCTTCGAAACTCAAGGCGAACTTACTTGTAGAACCGTCCCCTTTTATGGTGTTTTCTGCCTCGATGATTTCTGCGACATTCATCGACTTCATCACTTTGCCAAAGTTCTCTTTGGTGATCTCGGTGAACTCCCTATCTCTTAAAGGCTTCAATTGAGCGGGAACCAACTCGCCCTTCTCATTCCTTTTCATAGGAGTTCCAGACAGATCGGATACAACACCCATGACAAACGGCAGTTCCTTGGCCTCGTCAGAATCCCCTTTGTCTACATCGAGCGAAATATGAACTCTCGGACCACGCACTCTGGCAAGCTTGTCGTATACCATCACGAACTCCTGAATTGAAAGGTCTTTAGCTAGAAGAAGGGGCGATTAGATCCGGGGCGTCCTGAGGGCAAGTCACTACGTCGACAAGGATCTGCTCGGATCAAATTGTAGGGGAGAGGCAATCCAAATGCAATCTTCGTATTCCCTGAGCGACTAAAATAGCTCAGCTATCCGACGGCTTGAGAGGCGGGGCTCCCACGCGTAGCCTCACTTCCTCGCGAGCGTTGGCCGGGACGAGTTCCTCGAGCAACTCTGGCAAAGACAAATCCGCCCAACGAATCGCTTGTTGAAGGGAATAGGAAATAGGCGAGTGTGGCTCAGTCTTGCGAAAGAATTCCGCGAGCTTGGAAAGCAAGTTCAGCGCAGCCTTGCGACTCTGAAGAGTCTCTTGGACCGACGAAGCGAGTGCAAAACTTGTCATGTTTTGATCAAGTCCACTGTTCGTATCCCCATGGGACTCTGCCGATTGCCCTGAGCTAGCATCTCTCGGGTCCGTTTCCTTGGCATTGGGCAACTGGGTCTTGGCATATTCCAAGATTGCTCCCAGTTGCCTTTTCATCTCCGTGAACCCAACTTTGTCTTCTTCCTCGATCCCCTGCGATCGCGCTTCGTTGCACTGCTGGATTAGTATTTGATCGAGACTTATCGTCGCGTCGATGCAGGACTGAATTGAATCGATCAACTTCTTGCAGTTCTCCGATGAAATTCGTGATAGTTGCTGGATCAATTCATCCTCGGAGCAGTAACCGAGATTTTGGTAGCCGGTCTTATCGCTATCCGATGCCCGTTCGTAGTACCTGGCGTACACCGAGTGCAAGTAGGAGACTTGCATTTCTTTGTTTGAGTTCCTAGGAAAGGATATTTTTTGAACCGCTTCGCAAAAAGATTTCGATGCGGATAATCTGGAGATAATCTCTAACTTTCGAGTCGCTTTACCTTCGGGGTTGGGATGCAAATCGGCAGGATACTTTGCAATCACCTTGGTCACCAAATCCAAGGCTTGTGCAAGCCCATCAAAGCCAAACAGGTGGGGAACGGTATCGAGCCACTGAACCAAAAACTGCGCATGCTTGCAATGCTTGCCAAGGATTTCCGTAGATAGTTCAAAGACATCCCCCCAATCAGCCTTCTCCCCGAGTTTCAGCATCTTGCTGGCTGCGTCATGCTTCATTTCCAGTTCGACGATAGCATCGGTCGCTGGCGAATCGGTATTGAGAATGTTCTCTTTGGAATCACCACAAGGTGCTTGCTCTGATACTGGAGCTAAGATTTGCGATAGTATCTCTTCGGGAATTAAATTCATCGGTGTACCTCTTAGTCTACTAAATCTCCAAACCGCATCCGCCTAGCCAAACCCTCAAGAATTTTCGCATGCATTCGGCTCCCCCAAGACTTGCTTACCCCAATCCTGGCCGATGCATCCTGCAGGGATAAACCCTCAAAGTAGATCAGTTCGATCAACCGGGATTCGTTCTCTGGTAAGCTCTTGACCATCGTACGCAACTGCTGACTGACTTCGATCCGCTGGACTTGCTCCTCCGGCGCCTGCTCTTTGCTGACAGCCTCTTGCAAAGCATCCGACTCTTGATACATACCGCTAGCTAAGTAGACAACCGCTAATCGCTCGGTGGTTCGGGAAAACCAAGCGCTATTCTCGGAACCATTGTCCGAATCGATTCGGTCGTTGTAGCTTTGCTCTAAGACTTGGTTAGCCATATGGGTATATCGCATCTTGCGATAATAACCCTTGCTCCCCCAAGTCATCGTTGTCAGGCCATCGTAAATGGCACCTTGAATCCGATAGTAAGCAAACGTGATGAATTTATTTCCCAGACCAGGGTCAAAATCTCTAGCTGCCTCTGCCAGCCCAAGATTTCCATACGCGATCAGTTCCTCAATATCTACGCGGACCGGAACATTGCGTCGGACTCGATGGGCCAAGGATATGACCACTCCTTTGCACTCTTCGATCAAATCCTCGATCGATTGGGGCGTTGCATCAGACATCGAATTACCTGAGCACCTGCTGTTGAAGCCTGAGTAAACGCTCTCGTGCAACCGGGTCGTTGCACAGAGTTGATCCAATGGTAGCACACATTTGATCCATTGGTATCGATTCTTGGACCTCTCTCGGCAATCGGTTTTCGAGAGTCACTCTCACAAATCCAACGACGGTTTCCAACAAGGATCGGTTCGCCGAGACGGATTCTCTTGCAACCTGTTGAAGGCCATCGAACTCCCTTTGGTTTGCTGGTGGTGCCCCCTGCGAAAACGCAGCCACAATAACTTTTGTCAGGACTTGCTCAGACTTATCGTCCGGCAAAAACTGCGTCTCGGTTTGGTGGTTCTTCTTTCCCTCTGACATTCGTTCCACCCAAATCCTATCTGAATATCACCCAAATTGGCTCAAGTTCATTCGACCACTTGATTATCCGCTGAGCTACCTGGATGTTTGAGTTTGATCTTCGGCCATCCATCCACTCAGTCTACCTTTGCTGTCCGAGGTGATCAACGTTTTACCATCTCGGCTGAAACAAATTTCCAATATTTCCCCGTCTTGTTCAGATGGGATTCCAAATACGGGCAGCATCAATTTGTAGCTTGGAGCTGCATACCAAACCTGAAGCCCGCCTTGGGTGTCGGATGTGACGATCGTCGAATCTTTCATGGAGACAGCCGTCTTGGAAGCCCCCTCTTTATTCTGACGTTCCGCATCCGGTGGCCAAATAAAGTAATTCGCTAAGACCGGTCCAAGGAGTGGAACATAGTGGAACCGTACCCCCTGTTCCGAACGGTCTTTACCAACGGTTTGAATCGTCCTTACCAACAGGTACTCTTTGGCGGTTGGGCCATCTTTTGCACGATCCAGTTTTTCGGTAAAAAAGTCGCAGGCATCGACTTGCTCCAAGTCTTCTAAACGGATCTTTAATGGTGAGGGCTGCTCGACAGACCTACCCTTGGGTGTGCCATCAAACAATTCAATCGTTCCATCGGTATAAACAATGGCCCCACGGTTCTCTGGCCCATCACGCCATGCGATCGCCTTGACATCGGTCAAGTTTCCTGCGAGCTTGCCACTATCCCTTGTGATCATTTGTAGGCTGTTTTTCGATAGATCGTGAATCCCAAGCCAGTCCCCCTTGGGCGTGCTGATCAGGCGAAGACTACCTGACTCGATTGATCGATTGTCTCCAATCTCGTATCCATAACGCTCCCAACGGGCTTTCTGCAAATCGGCTAACGAGAGATGCCAAATCGAACCATCGGTGTGGAGCGTAAAGAGTTCATTGCCGGCCCAGTCGCAGGCGCTGCTGAGAAGCGGCTTGCGCCCCAACACCTTTGCACCCTTGGAATTATCGAGTTCTCTGACATACACCTCGTTTGCTGCCGTCGACACCAACAACTCGCCTCCTACCCTCTGGATGCTTCGAGGCTGGATGCTTCGAGGCCTCTGGCCCGCAGAAACCTTGAGACCCTCGGAACCAGGATGGATCGAATCAGTTACTTGCTGATCCAACCATGAAAGCCCATCCACGCTGCGTTTTGCTTGCCTTGCGATCTGGATTCCCCCAGCGGATCGTTCCAGCGGCACATCAAATGCATACATATCGCTACTCGAATCGGCAGTCGAACCCTTGCGGCGCTGATACTCGCGTATCAAAACCTCGACGCGATCGACTCCATCCTTGGTCTCTACCTTGATATCTACGCTATCTGTGTTGATGCCCGAAGCAATCCTGCGCTGCAATGGCTTACCCTCCTGGTCTATCTCCAACGAGAACCTCGCACCGGCCGAATCGACCGAAAATGTTGATTCCGGAGAATCCAAAACCAACTGACTCACCCAACCGAGGTCGTCGAGCAGATAAAAACGCAAGCCATCCGAGGACCAAACGCCTTCGAGCGGGCGACCCTGAATGAACTTATCAGGCGTTTGATTCCTCTCTTGATCGAACCAACTGAGGGTCTGTCCTGTCGATGCATCCCGCCTCCATATCCAAGCAACCCCGCTGTAATCGCCTCGTATTTTGGTCATCGCTAAGACATTCGGAAACTTTGGATTCCGAACCGCGAAATGAACATTCGGACCCAGAACCGAATCGCTTACCGAAGCGTTCATAAAGCGACTAAGCCCCAGCGAATCGGTGACATCGTTTCCAAAATAGTCAAAGACCCGCAGAACGCTTCCGGACAACATAAACTGCCCGCTTCCTAAAATCGACACGATCGGCTGGTCCAACGCCTCTTTCTTGATGCTCCAGCTTCTGAGCATCTGCTTGGTAGCCAGATCCCATACACAAAACTCCAACTTTTGAGCCCCTCGGCTCGCCTGCGAATCATCAGCAAAGGTACTCGTTCGAGCCGTTAATACCACCCCAGCCTCGGGGTCGACTGCCGTACCAAACCACTTCGATCCAGGACTGTGGCCAAAATAACTCTCCCATCGATCTTGGTTGAAGCGTAGGGTCTCGCCGGTTTGAGCATCCCACAAATCTACCACGCCATCGGCGTTGACTGCGATCGCCGTGGAAGTTGCACCTCGCATATGGATATCAACGATCGGCTTTTGCAAACTCTTGCCACTGGCATCGTTTCGACTCAGTTTTAGTCGTTGCGAAACCCTTGCCAAATCCGAGACGACCGCCATTCCACTAGCATCGACCAAAAACATCTTGGCTTTGTCAAGACTCGCCATCTGAGAGATCGAACTATCAATCGAATCCGGACCCATCGTGCCACCAAAAGCAGTTACGTGGGTAAGCAATCCGTTTGCGTCCACTCGCCACAAATGACCAGAAGGTTCATCGCTACGGCTTGCTACCCAACGGTAACCAAAGTTCCTCCCCCGCGAATCTTTGATCGCATCGGCAGCTAGAACGAGGATCTCCTTGACAGAACGCTTATGAAGTTTCGACTTTCCACCCACAAATTCCTGCAAAAATAGCTCGGAGGGAGACTGTTGCTCGCTGGTCGGTCGAAAACCATAGGTTCCCAAACGGCCATCGTTGTGTCCAATGAGGATTGCCGAAGGCAACCAGGCGATCGATTCGGCAGACTCTCGAACATCTTCGGATACTTCGATAGGCTGTATGTTGAGAGATCCGGTTTTGAAACCTGAAATCTTTACTATATTGTTCACAACAGTACTTTGGACAGCACTTCTAACGAGGATATAAGCGGTATCGCCGCTGGACTCCCAGCATAAATCGATCAAATTTCCCTTAATTTGCGCCAAAACTTTTGCACTCGCCGTATCCGTTTGTTCGGGGCTCAAACGAGCGATCGACTGAGCGATCCATTTGCCCGAACGATCCCGCAAGGCCATTCCGTTGGAGATACCAGCCAGAAGGATCTCTCCGGTCGGGTCATAGCAGGCCGCTTCGTAAGCTTGGTTTCCTAACTCGGAGACAATCTGCGGTCGAGCCTCCCGGTTCGAAAGGTCCAGCAGGCACAATGCCCCCCGATCATTCCCTTCATCCCCTTGCTTGTTGCTGGCAAGCAAGACAGCTTCGTTGCCGAGCGGAGAGATCGCTACTTTATTAAACATCAGATTAGGCTGTTGATCGAAGATAATTTTTTGCACCTGCCATTGCTCGGTGCCCAATGGATCCTTGGTCGAGTCCAACCGGCCCAAGCTTCCGTCTTTGTAGACGACGATACCGACTCCGGTTTTGGCGGAGTACTCGATCGATTGGACGTTGTCCCCAAGTGGTAATTTTTGCAGGTCGTTGTTGCTGATGAGCTTTACGCGACGCAACGCCCAATTGTCCAGATTCGGACGCCCTTGTTCAAAAAGCGGGAGAGGCTCTTCTGCCGATCCAGATTTGCCGCCCACGATCGGGGAGGGATCGAGGTTTTGGAGCTTTTTTAATAGCTGGTTGGCTTGAATGAAATTGAACTGAGTCGCCCCTAGGTGGGCCGATTCGAGTTGCTGTAGGTCCGATGCAATCGTGCTATTTGCTAATTCGTCTCGAGCTCGCTTAGCTTCGTCTCGAGCGCGCTCAGCATTCCTTTCCGCAAGAACTTTTTGATCATCAGCGTTTTTTCTTTGAACGATGGCTTCTCTTTTTTGCCGCTCAGCTTCATCTTTTTGCCGCTCAGCTTCATCTTTTTGCCGCTTGGCTTCATCTTTTTCGCCTTCTGCTATCCCTTTTTGCCGCTCGGCTTCTGTTTTTTGATCCTTGGCTTCTTTTGCGTTTTCTTCCGCTTTCGTTCTCTGGATATTTTCGGAGACCGCTAGATTGAAATTGGAATTCGCCAGCCAACTCATACCTGCGATACCGGCGATCAGTGAGAGGATGAAGGCGTTTCGCAGGAGGCGGAATCTGTTGGCCCGATTCTGCACCGCGATTTGCGCGCTCTGCGCGCTCCGACAGAGTGTCTCTTCGTCTGCGACGGATCGGTCAAGCGTTTGGAGAACCAGATCGTAGTCCCCCTTGTCAAATGCGCACTTACCGTAAGCGTACCTAGCGTGCCGAAGTTCCCCAGCAGCTTGGTTATTTTCCGGCCATCGGCGAATGGCGTCCTGGAATCCAAAGAGGGCTTGATTAAACAGATTGTAATCGCGCTGGTCGATAGCCTGTTGTGTTGTCTCCTTGGTTCGCTCGGTAATCCTGAGACTTTCTTCATGCTCATTGACCACTTCGATCGCCGCAAGCATCGCTTTGACCGAGGGATAACGATCCTTAGGGTCTGTCGCCATGGCCTTCAAAGCCACTTGCAGCAACGGATCTTTAGAATCACTGCCTCTAATTGGAGTCGTGCGGATCGCCTCGAATAACTCCGATTTACTTATTCTTTCTTGGAAGAGTTTGCTCGGCTTCTTGGCAACGATACGATACAGGATCGCGCCCAACGAATAGACATCCGAGCGTTCATCAATATCGTGCGCCTCATTGGCCTTATAACTGAACGTAGCTTCCGGAGCCATGAATTCCGGAGATCCCCCGGAAGGAATTTCATCTTTGGAATGTAGATCTCGAGCCATCCCCCAGTCGGTAAGGAATATCTCGTCGTACCTTCCGATCATGACATTTTCAGGTTTCAAATCCCTATGGATGATCCCCTCTTCATGTGCATAGGCCACCGCCTTGGCGATCACTTCAAAGATCTTCAGGTTCTCTTCGCGTGCCCGTCGGGTGATCGACTTTTGCCAATCCTCTCCCTCGATGAGTTTCATCGAGTAGAAATATCCGAAGCTTTGAGTGGGTTGGTGAAGAGTCGTCTCCCCCTTGGACTTTAAATCCGTTTTTTCGGTCGGTTTATTGATCGTGGCGACGGAATGACCAAGTTCGAAGATTGCTGGGATATTTGGGTAATCGAGTCGACCATTGATTTCTGCCTCGAAGAAAAATTTCCTGATGGTTCGGCGATTTCGGCGATCGGCATCCTGTTTCTTTTGACCGCTCAGCATCGAGGTATCGATCAAAGCAGTCGGCTTCAATTGCTTGATCGCAATAGAGCGATTGAGCACCCTTTGGGATGCAATGTAAACGTACCCAAAACTCCCTTCGCCCACTTGGGACTTCAGCAAATAATCGGCTGTGTTGTCGTCGGCTTTGTCGTTAGAATAACTCTCAAGCGCTACCGAACGCTCGTTGATCCGCTGAAAAATGGATTCCGATGATGTTAGCGATTGGCTTGAAGGTGTTTGCGGTGTGATTCCTAAGGGGGAAGGGGATACACCATTGGGTGAACTCCCCTTGCTCCCTTTGGACGCGGTGTCTGTAGAGGGGTTCGACAATGCGCTCTTGATATCCTGATCGGATTTGGCAGTTGATACTTGTTCGGAATCTGCGGGCTCGTCACTATTCAATTCAGGCCGTATGGTATGAAAGCGTTCGGTCTCACCCTTGTGCTCAACCTTGTGGGCAGGAGCAACTTCATGGTCTTCAGAGCCGGTGTGGGTCGAGTTATCCTCTGAGGATTTCTCGATAGACTCAATGCTATCAGCGCGTGCAGTCCCGGTAATCGGTGGATTTTCGATGGAATTAAGGATCGCTCCGCATTGGCACCGGACGGCATCTGGTTCCACAGGGCAGTTGCATTTGAGGCAGGTTCTTTTATTCATGATTATCGAGGGCTTGTAAAAATGAACGGGTTATTCTTTCGGAATGTTACTTCGAGGGATGCAGCAGTCGCATCAAGCGTCTTCGCATCCGATCCTGTTTGCCGAAACCAGTTTGAACAATTGAGTCGCTTGCAGGATTCGCGAGAGAATCTTCTGGAGGGGTCAAGCGATTGTTTTCGCTCGTAGAAAAAATGGAGTTTGATCTTCGTTGCAGGAGCAAAGCTCCCAGCAATAGTCCCGCCGATGCTTGGGAATGATTATCAGCGGGGTTTTTGTCTTGGGGATCCCGAGGCAACCAAAAGGCTTGATCGTCGTGTTTGGTAGGAATCTCGTTGGGCTTATCCTCCTGAATCTTCGCGGGGGTGTTTCCATTATTAAGTTCGGGAATCACCATCGCGGGGTCTTCCGAGTTGAGCGACTCATTCGAGTCATCGCGAACTGGGAAGATATCCAAAACGTTTTCGTTGCCGTCAGGATCTTTTTGGATGATCGAATACGCTCCAACTTCCCAGTTGATATCGGATTGGATCGCGTCCTTGATACGTTCGATATCTGCTTGGGTCGGCGAGAGTTGCAGCGGTTTAATTTTCGCTGGTCGCTCGACGAGCACTCGTTGATTCGGTCCATTACCAATGCTTTGCTCTAAAACGCCCTCGGGAGTCGGTAGTTCGTCGTCATCTGGCTGGGCATCGTTGTCGATGTCATCGAACCAAACCCTATAGATCAGAACTTCCCCTTGACGATCCACCGCTTCGGGGATTTCTTCGACGATGTTTTGGTAGAGCACCTGACTGGCAGGCGCTACCGCGATAGGAGTTTGCTGCACAAAAATCGGAACCGAGACCGGCAAGCTGGGCACTCCAATTCCAAGACTATTTCCCTCTGCTTTTACTCCCGTGATATCTTCTATTTCAGAGATCGCAAGATCCTTGATTGGCTTTCCAGCATCGCCACTGTCGGTATTCTCAAACATGAAAAAGTCTGCCGAACGGCGAAGAATCGCCTTAGTCTCCAGAGTCTGGCTAGACAAAAGACTGCTGTTTGGCGTGTTTCGTACTAGCAGGTCAACCCCCGAAACTGGAGTGACTGGAGTAGTCGCAAGGATCGGATGGTTGTAGCCCGCGGGAATTAGCGAGATGTTAGGTGCAAGATAGGAATTCGGTGGCTTCCCGCCACCTACTCGATTTGGATTGACCTCACCTCGTACATCGAATGTCTGAAAGGTTTTATCGGAATAACCGACAAACGCCAAGAAACCTATTTCGCCTTCAGACCCTATTTTCACAGCGACTTGCTGATAGACGTGGCGAGTGGCATCAGCGAGGGATTCTTTGAAAGAACCGAGCACAAATTTGCTGGTAAACCGGGGTTCAACCCCCATGCCACCGTTTTCAAATTTTGCTTGCAGGTCTTTTTGTTTAACAATCTGGTCGAAATTGCTGTCCTGATATGAAAAACTTGTTTTAAGGCTTGCCGTTGGATTTATTTTTAGGTCTGCAGCAGCAATAAGCACTATGCCGCCCTGTTGAGAACTATCGTTAGAATTCGTCGTGACACCTACGCTAAACGTTTCTATTTTTCCAGAAACAATCAGGTCAGGAGAAGGGGTCGGAAGAGTTGAGTTTGGTTTGGGATTACGGAGGGTTTCAAGATAGATATTTGGCTTCATCAGACCAATACCTTGCATCGCTTTTGCTGAAGCCTCGGCAACAGAAAGAGTCGCGACGTTTCGCAAGTAAATCGAATAACCGTCGTTACGGTATTTGTCACTAAAATCAAGTAGATTCGGCACCGTCTCCTGAGTGTTGCGTATCTCGACTCTATCCTCGCGGAACTCGCTCAGTAGCATGTTACCTTTTTTGCTCGCTACTTGGTTGATGACCTCGAAACTCTCCAACTTGCCATTTTCGCCAGCGGCCGCTTCCAGAGTGTCGATGTCTGTCAGAATCAAGTGAACGTGCTTACCAGCTTGCACTACTAATTTTTTAGCTTCAACGACGATTTCTGTACCGACTGCTAATGGCGAACCTGCGCCTACATCAATCGAACCTAAGTTCGATCTCAATGTTACTTCGTTTGATTTCCCAACACTTTGGATCGCAGCATTGATAGTTATATTGCGGCCAGCCTCCAGCGTAATTCGTCCAGTATCACTTCGAACTAAGCCATTGACGATGACATCGGTCGCAATACCCCGGGTCTCAACCAGGATATCTCCCGTGCCATTAGCGCGTATCCCAGGGGTCCCTTCGGTTCCAGCATTGACCGTGATGGTTCCATTTTCACTCACCAATTTGATCGGGCCATTGTTGGTGGTCGTCAGATCCTCGAAATCGCCATTGTTTACCGGATCGCTCGTCGAGTTGAAATTCACCTGTCGAACAAAATTGGAATTCGCAGGGATACTATCGATCGCTACCGCATTAGCTTCCCGAACGTAGATCCCCTGGGCACTCTTGGCCGCTAACGTTGTGACCTGGGTGTCGATCGCGTTGCGATTTAGATAGGGTGTCGCATCGGCGATATCACTAGTGCCGATGGAACCGAAGCTGTTTGAGTTCGAATCCGCAAGCATACTCAAGCGGTTTGCTTGAATATTCAGATAGTTCACTGGGGTAAGCAATGCATTTTGAGCCGTCTGCATCGAGCCCACAAGATTACCATTGAAGGTTACCACATTGCCTGCGATTCCCGTGACAGTGAAGACTTCTCCAGGAGTGTCGTTATCCTGGATTGAGACTAAATCACCGATGCCCACGCGTGTGGGACTCGTAAGGGTTACTTGACTTTGACCTGCAGTAGCATCGATGCTCAATGCAATCGGATTGTTATCTTTAATCGAACCTTCGGCCCGGATCCCTACGTCCCCTGCACCGGTGCTTATAAGTCCAAGTTTTACGTCCCCTTCGTTGCCTGCAACAACCAGTATGTTGCCATTGGCAGTCTCGACCCTGGTTCCAGAGTTCATGAGCACGCCACTGTTGGCCTCGCTTATATTATTATTGGCCAAGAGGTAGACAGTCCCGGTTCCTTGGGTTTTTATATTGGCAGCGATTCCTATATCATCCGAGGCGTCCAAGGTAACGTTCCCGCTACCTGATTCGACATTCGCATTCACTCTAATATCACGCGTGTTTTGCGTTTGAAGCAGAATATCCCCAATGCCATCGGCCGTGATGCCATTGGTTCCTGGAGTCCCAGCGTTGATCGTGATATCTCCATCGATCGATTGGAGTTTCACCGGGCCGTTGGTGCTCGTCGTTAGGTCCTCGGCTGAAAGGTTCGCCGCCGGATCGGTCGAGTTGAAGTTCACCTCTCGAACCGCTACGCTCGTGGTCCCAATCGTCACCCCTGCTGCTAGCTCTCGTACGTAGATACCCGTAGCCGAACTTGCTGCAAGTGATACCACCTGTGTATCGATCGCGTTGATATTTGCATCTGCACTCGGGTTACCTGCATTCGAACCACCGATGATACCTGCTGTGCTATTGTCGCTGTCAGCGATCATCACCAAGTTGCGGGCAAACACGTTCCGCGTGTTGATCGTCACGGTGTCGTTCGAGTCGATGATGTCGTTCGCGGCGCTGAGTCCAACATCGCCCGTCCCATCGGCATCGATCTGCTTGAGCAAAATGTCTCGTCCTGCCACCAATCGTACACTCGTACCATTGGTTCTGAGTGTATCGACACCCGTGGCCCACGAGATATCGCGTCCTGAGGAGAAGTAGAACGTCCCGGTCCCAGAGGTCGAGTAATTGTCACTCAGGGCTAAATCCTCAGCCGACTTGATGCTGATATCGCCAGTCGTAGTCACGATAGGTGCATCTACCAAAATCCTACCGCTGCCGAGCGTTTGAAGCAGAATATCGCCACTGCCATCGGCTGTGATGCCATTGGTTCCAACTGTTCCTGGATTGACCGTGATGTCTCCATCGATCGATTGGAGTTTCACCGGTCCGTTGGTGCTCGTCGTTAGGTCCTCGGCTGAAAGGTTCGCCGCCGGATCGGTCGAGTTGAAGTTCACCTCTCGAACCGCTACGCTCGTGGTCCCAATCGTCACCCCTGCTGCTAGCTCTCGTACGT
>Ga0315904_10001441_pt1 | contig 37767 bp, 34 predicted proteins | sample LakEriMetagenome_6_FD_203529 | JGI IMG/M metagenome (GOLD analysis project Ga0315904, IMG submission 203529) | Freshwater fungal communities from buoy surface, Lake Erie, Ohio, United States - Buoy 12 MA120 | ecosystem: Environmental > Aquatic > Freshwater > Lake | place: USA: Lake Erie, Ohio... | reverse complement strand
TCACTGGAAATAGGCCTTGGACCTGTCGATGAAGCGTTGCACGCTCTGCGTCCCGGCTGCGCTGAGTTGCTGCAACACGGGCCAGAGGAGATGGGAGGTCTGTCTGGCGAGATTGAGATCTTCTGCTCCATAGGCGATCCCTGGCATGAAGGGGGAGCCGTTGACAGTGGGTAAATGGTGGTATCCCGGCCCTTGGCGGACCCACTCTTCCCTGGAGACTCCGGGCAGTGGGTAGACCACGGCCAGGCAGCCTGCCAGCGCTGATAGCGTCGCGTGAAAACTGTAGGGATCGTAGCAAACAAGAAGTTTGCCGCGTTTGTAGCGTGCCAGGTAGTCATTTGTGTTTCGACATACTGTGTCGAGGTGGATGGCATCCTCGGGGTGCAGCCTTTGTACCGATTGGTGGAAGTGGCGAGCCTTCCTTGTCAGAAAATAGCTTTCTGTTCTGGATTCCTGGGGTTCTCCGCCAAGCCACCTTTCCTCGAGCTCCAGGATGTACATGATGTCGTCTTCCCCGAGTGCCTGGCTGGAGTTGCTCGTGAAGTCGCTCCAATACATCCTGAGATCTTGCTCGCCCCAGCTGGCTGTGTTGTCGGAGCTGATCTTGCCGGGCGTGCACAGAATCCAGCGCACGATGTTGCGGGCGCCCAGTGGATTCCCGGCGATGATCTCGGGGTAGATGATGATATCGTTTTCGAGATCAATGATATTGGGTGACGCTGCCGGGATGCCGTTGATCAGGAGCTTGCTCTCGATCAGCGGCGGGATCGATAGGTCCCATGGGGCGATGTAGGCATCTTCGCCAAGCCCTCGTAATGTCGTTGCGAGACCATAAAGCGCTTTCAGTCCGCCCGACTCCCTCGTGTCGAGCTTGCTGTAAATAATGAACTTCGGCATTGTGCTGGGATCCCCTGGATCAGGCCTCCACCGCCAGGGCATGGCGGGACGCTGACGACTCTCCATGCCGGTGCTGCGCCGCTTCGATCAGGCCGCGGAACAGGGGGTGGGGCTTGCCGGGGCGTGACAGAAATTCGGGGTGGTACTGGCAGGCGGTGAAGAAGGGGTGATCCTTCAGTTCGATCAGCTCCACGAGCCGGCCATCGGGGGAGGTGCCACTGATGGCGTAGCCCGTTTCGAGGAACAGGTTGCGGTAGGCGTTGTTGAACTCGTAGCGGTGGCGGTGGCGCTCATAGACCACCTCCTGGCCGTAGAGGCGGTGGCCCAGGGTGCCGGCCGCCAGCCGGCAGGGATAGACCCCGAGTCGCATCGTGCCGCCCAGATCCACCACGTCCTGCTGTTCGGGCAGCAGATGGATCACGGGATGGGGGGTCTCGGGGTCGAGTTCGGCGCTGGTGGCCCCGGCCAGGCTCGCCCGGTTGCGGGCCCATTCGATCACCGCGCACTGCATGCCCAGACACAGGCCCAGGAAGGGCACCCGCTGCTCGCGGGCCCAGCGGATCGCCGCCACCTTGCCGTCGACACCGCGATTGCCGAAACCGCCGGGGACCACCACCGCATCCATGCCCCGCAGCAGCGCGTCGGCGCCCTGGGTCTCGATCTGCTCGGCGCAGATCCAGTGCAGATCCAGGGAGGCGTCCTGCTCGATGCAGGCGTGGCGCAGGGCCTCGACCACCGAGAGGTAGGCGTCGTTGAGCTGCACGTATTTGCCCACCAGCGCCACCTTCACCGCCGGACCGGGGCTGCGCAGCTTGTGCACCAGATCGGCCCAGCGGGCCATGTCGCTGTCGTGGTCGGCGAGCTGCAGCACATCCAGCACCTGGCGGCAGAGTCCCTCCTGTTCCATCGCCAGCGGCACGGCGTAGATGCTGTCGGCGTCGAGGGCCTGGATCACCGCATCGGGACGCACACCGCAGAAGCCACCGATCTTGCGGCGCAGCTCTTCGTTCACCGGTCGGTCGCTGCGGCACACCAGCACATCGGGCTGGATGCCGATCGAGCGCAGTTCCTTGACCGAATGCTGGGTGGGCTTGGTTTTCAGTTCGCCGGAGGTGCCGATGTAGGGCAGCAGCGTGACATGCACATAGGCCAGGTCGTTGCGGCCCACGTCGCCCCGGAATTCACGGATCGCTTCCAGGAAGGGCAGTGATTCGATGTCGCCGACGGTGCCGCCGATCTCTGTGATCACCACATCGGCGCCGGAGTTGGCTGCCACCCGGTGAATGCGCTCGCGGATCTCGCCGGTGATGTGCGGGATGACCTGGACCGTGCCGCCCTCATAATCACCCCGTCGCTCCTTGTTGATCACCGCCTGATAGATCGAGCCGGTCGTCACGCTGTTCAGGCGTGACATGGCGGTGTCGGTGAAGCGTTCGTAGTGGCCCAGATCAAGATCGGTCTCGGCGCCGTCCTCGGTGACGAACACCTCCCCGTGCTGGAACGGGCTCATCGTGCCCGGATCCACGTTGAGGTAGGGATCGAGCTTGAGGATCGAAACGCTGTAGCCCCGGCTCTTCAGCAGCCGGCCCAGGCTCGCGGCGACGATGCCCTTGCCGATGCTGGAGACAACGCCACCGGTCACGAAGACGAATTTCGCCATCTCGCCTGGGACTCCCGCATCGGCCGACCCTTCATTCTGACACGGCCCGGCGCCGAGACAGAGCGTCAGCGCACGCAGATCAGCAGTTCAGACGAGCGCCTGAGACGACCAATCAGGCCAGGGATCAGACCACCAGGTGCAGAACCATCACCGTAAGGTCATCAAAGCACTCGGCGTCAGCCATGTGGCGCGAGACGACCTCTCTGAGGTCGCGGAGCACTTCGGCTGCGGAGGCGGTACCTCCACGGCGGTTGTTCATGAACTCCTCAAGGTTGGCAACGCCCCACCCCTCGCCCTCTGGGGAGCGGGCATCAGTGAGGCCATCGGTGTAGGCCACGATGTAATCGTTGGGCTGTAGATCAAGCGATCCCGGCGTGTATTCGGCTCCAGCGAAAAGACCAACAGCAGGACCGCCGGGTCGCAGCCATTGATTGCCTTCCGCTCTGCTGACAAGCGAGGGTTCATGGCCACCCGAAATATAGTAGAGTTTCATCTTTTCGACATCGACAGCGGCAAGGAATGTGGTGGCAAACATCGTCGAATCGCGATGATTTGACGCCATATAGTCGTTGGTCAACGTGATGACACTGCGCAGCCTTTCGCCGGGATCAACAATGCTCGCATCGCAATTGAGAAGACCGTAGCGAATCAGGCTGCGGAACACCGACATATAGAGGGCCGAAGGAATACCCTTGTCGCAGACATCGGCCACCACGATATAGGTGATCGAACCGACCACCAGCGCGTCATACCAGTCGGCTCCGACTTCGTAGGCAGGCAAGAAGACGGGTGCGATCTCAAGATCTGGCGATTGAGGCATCCCAGCGACAAGAAAGTCCTGCTGGATATCCCTTGCCGTCTGCAGCTGCTTCTGGGTGATCGCATGCGACGTCTCCTGAGCCAGGTAGTCCTTGAGACGACTGGAGGTCTTATTGATATTGTCGAGCAGGGCCCCGATCTCATCATCGCGATCATGCTGAATCTGGGTATCCAGATTGCCCTCGCTGATCGCCTGCAACGCCTTGCCCGCCGAGACGATCGGGGCGGTGATACGCCCGCAGCGCCACTGCACCACAAGACTGACCAGCAAGAACGACAGCAGCGCCGTGATGGCGAGCGTCATGCGCAGATGATCAAGGGTGGAAAAGACCTGCCGTTGATTCAGAATCAGAACCGTCGACCATGCTTCATCAGCCCGATCGATCATCACGAAATAGTTGTTTGAGCCAACGCGAACACGCGCGAACACTTCCTGCCCCCACGTCGCCTTCTGAATCTGGCGAAACACAGGGCCCCAATATCCCTTGAGATAATCAGAAACGAGTGGAATCGACTCATTCTTGAGACGATCGTTGGTGGGATAAAGCAAATGCCCCTGACGACTGGCGAGCAAGAAAATACTGCTGAAGGGCTGATTGCGATTGAACTGATCGACATCGCCGAGTCGCCCCATGAGCTGGAACCTCGACAGAACCTGGCGGAAGCCTGTATCACTGGCCAGCTTATTAAGAAGAATGCAAGAAAGCAGAACCCCCGAGGGCTTGACGCCGGCCATGCAACGACTGGCTTAGACTCCCCGTGATTGTCAAGTGTCTGGAGGGCTGCCACACTCTCATTCTGGAGAATAGCTGTGTCGATCCGCCGATAGACCGGCTGGGCGATCATCAGACAGGCCTGGCCACTGGCAAGGGATTTGACGACTCCATAGCTTGGGATTCCCTTCAGCGCTTGCTGGAAGTAGCCGCGGCTGAGAATGTTGGCCTCTGCCCGGCGGCGTCCAGCTTCGGTGATGTTTCCTGTGAACGCCAGCAGGCGGGGCTGGCTCTCAGCAGACCAGTAACGCCACTCCCGACTGGGGTAGAGGGCGTGCAGACCTTGAAACTGCTGTTGGATTGCCTCAACATTCTGCTCGCGCAACGCCTGGCCATAGGAGAGGCTCGTCAGCAGGGCGCGATTGGCTGTCCCCCATTTGTTCAAGGCAAATGAGAGCAGGTCGGACTCCGTCCGCATGCGGGTCTTGGTGAGCTTCATGATCACATCGGTCGCGATGATGTGAATGGCCACCTCGCTGAGCAGAAAGGCGGGGACCAGCACAGCCAACACGCTGAAGGTGAACTGAAACCGCAGTCCCTTGGATGTCGCATGCAGAGGGCGAAGCGGCGCTCTCAGCCATCGCCGCACTGCCGCCTGCGCGCCGGATTCAGCCGGTGGAGTCACTGAATCGCTGGGCTCAGACGGACGAACGGGAGGAGCGGAAGGCGTCATTGCAAGCGGGGCGGAGCGTCCAGGGGGGGAGGCGAGCTGTGATCACAGATCAGAATGGCGCTGCCCAGAGAAGCCACACCGGTGCTGGAGGCCCTCAGCATCACCAGCAGGGGGTCGATCGCGAGCAACAGCACCAGGATCGGACCGACGGGAATCTGCAGGCTGTTCAACGCGATTGTGATCACCGGCACCGTAGCAACTCCACTCAGTCCTGTCGCGGCCAGGCCAGCCAGAATGGCGAGCAGGAGCACCTTGAGCAGCAGGGACGGCGTGAGAGGAAGATCGTAGAAATTAATCGCAAAGAGGATGGCCATCGCGTTGTAAAGAATATTGCCTGCCCTGGTGACCAGGAGGTGCAGCACGATCGTCGTATCCACCTGCTGCTCGCTGAAGTGCTCGAAACGCAACATTCGCGTGATCGACGAAAACAAAGCCAGGCTGTTGCTTGTGGTGATGCCGAGCATGAACACCTCGGTGGCATCGGGCCCCTCGCTGCTGATCGAGGCCTCCAGGCTGTCCGCCGGCTGGGCGGACGCGGGGGTGGGGGCGTGCCTGAGATGGCGCAGCCTGAGAATCAAGCAGGCGATGGCCAGCAGGATCAGGCAACCGCTGAGGAAAGCCGCCAGAAAGGTGAGCAGCCCCAGCAGAACAGGGATGTTGATCGTGGCTGCGGCGCTGGCCACCAGCATCAGAATGATCAGGGGCGAGAGATCGAGCAGAAGATCGAGCAACCTGATCGAAATCGCATTCAGGCCTGTCAGAAACAGGCGCATGCGGTCAGCCAGCGGATCGGGAACCCGATTGAAGGTGAGCCCGAAGGCCGCACTGGCAATCAGGATCTTGAGGGTTTCATTCTTGCTGATATGCGCCATCAGATTGCTGGGAACAATCAGGTCGATCAACAGCGTCAGCAAGGGGGTTTCCGGCTTCTGGGGAGGTTCACTGCGCAGGTACACGCGCAGTTCGTCCGAGCCCTGGTCGATCAACTGACCCACGGCCTGCTGGGCGCTCGCACTCAGGGATCCGACCTTCCAGCCGTAGGCGCACAGCAGTCCGATGGCGGCAACGAGCAGGCAGCCGGCCGTCGTGATCAGCACCAGCCGTAGCAGATAGCGGCGATCGCGGTTCTCGCTGATCAAACGATCAAAAGCCAGCGTGATCGACGTGATCACGATCGGAATGGTCGGCAGGAGATACAGGCCGACTGCGGCCAGACCAAGACTCTGAAAGGGTGCCGCCAGCTGCGGAAACAGCCTGCCGATCAGCACAGCCACAGGCAGGATCACCAACAGGAAGGGCAGAGGTCGCCTGCAGCGACGGAGAAGTTGCAGCAGAAAGCGCATCGCGTCAACCCTGCCTGCGATAGAAGCTTTGAAACTTCTTCATGATCTGCTTGTCATCAGGAATGCCAAATTCACTGCTGACCAAAAAATCAATAAAGGGGCCCAGATCTTCCGAGGCGTTGCCGACAAACATGGATTTGACATCAATCATGTCATCAATAATGACATCGATGTAACGCAGAGCCAGGCGAGGATCCTGCAGTGTCAGCATACGAATTTCGTTGGAGTCGCGATAGATCGCATCAACGTCTCCACTCTTGAGCGCCTGCACCGTTGCCGGCCAGTCCTTGAACAGCATCACACTGGCCTTCGGAAACACATCCTTGACGAAGGTGTCGTAGGCGGATTTTTGAATCACACCGATGCGGATCGGGGCCTCCTGCAGGCGAATGCCCAGCTGCGGATCGCTCTCGCGGCCGATCCTGGAGAGCACCTGGCGGTTGATCAGCAGGGCCTGCCGGAAGCGCATGTAGGCATGGGGCTGGGCGTCAAACAGGCGCGGATAGGTGGTGCCCAGTTTGCCGATCGCCAGATCCACCTCACCGCGGCCGGCGCGGACAACAAGATCATTGAAGGAGGTGGAGCGTTGATCGAACACAGGCCGCACACCCAGACGCCTGGCGATGGAGCGTCCGATGTCGATGTCATAGCCCTGCAGATCCCGATCCGGGGCGGTGCGGTAATAGAAGGGGGGCGTGTTGTAGGGAGGAATCCCGATCAGCAGTTCACCCCGCTCCTGAATGCGGCGGATGCTGGGAATCAGCGCCGACTCAGCCTCGGCGGCCAGGCTGGCACTCGGGGCGAAGCCGATCAGCAGCAGCATGAGCAGACTGCGGAGCACCCAGGTGCGGAGGCGAGGACGACAGGAAGCGCGGGCTGAATCGCAGATGGAGGGGAGGCCGAAAGTGAAAACGGAATCCATGGATAACGACTGGCTCAGAAGGCCATCTCTGGATTGTTGTAGTGCTTGAATTCGATCAGATTATGAGATGGATCCCTGACCATGAAGGTGAAATGCTGATCACAGCGTCCTTCAAACCGGATCTGGCGGGGCAGCGCCAGATCGGCCCCGTGCTGCAGGCAGCGCTGCACCATCGCCTCAAAAGCAGCGGCCTCGGCAAAGGTGATGCCGAAATGGCGGGGATACACGCCGGGGTTCCAGAGGACGGCCTCCGGCCCGCAGAGATGGGTGACCAGCTGCAGATTGGCCAGTCCGTAGGTGCGGCGGTCCGGGTAGGCGCGGAAGCGCTGGGCACCGAGCACCTGGGTATAGAAGTCTTCGCTGGCCTGCAGATCCACGCAGCCGATGGCCACATGGCAGAGAAACCCCTCCAGGAAGCGGGGTGTGAGGGCCGGTGCGCTCGTCATGGCTGCAACAGGATGGGCTGGTCCACCGGGGCGGCCGGGGGCAGCGGCACCTGCGCCAGGGTGTCGAAACGCAGGCCAAGCCGCAGGGTTTCCAGGCCGATCACATCCGCGGGGGCGATGTTGGCAAGGTTGACCTCAGGGCCGAACTGGCGGATCAAGGTGGCCTGCAGGTTGCGGGTGGGCGCTTCGAACAGCAATTGGTCGAGGCTGAAGCGTTGCCGCAAGGCCTCGCAGAATCCCGGCCGCGGAAGGCCCTGGTGATTGCAATAACCGGACTGGCCTGATTCGCGGGATTCCAGAATGATCGTCTTTGCGCCCGCCTGGAGGCCCGCCTCGATCTGCTCGATCCACGTCTGCAGACCCATGGAATCGGCAGCCTCAGCATCCTTGCTGCCGATCTCCAGGTAAACGTGGCGGTGCCTGGCGAGATCCTTGATGTAGGTATGAATCAGGCTCTGCTCCAGACGCTCGGAGCCATTGCTCACCTCGACAGACTGCAGCTCAAGCGCATCGAGAAAACCGAGAAACTCAGCGTACTGATCGGTGAGGATGCAGTATTCAAACAGGGTCCCCCCCAGGATCGGCTCGATCGATCGGGCACGGCAGTGGGCCAGCTTGCCGCGGATCTGGGGAGTGATCAGCGCCGTTCCCCAGCCGAACTTGATCAGATCGATATAGGGGTGATGGTCGGCCAGCATGGCGCTGAACGCCTGCAGATCCATGCCGCGATCGAGGATCTGACTTCGGCCCTGCCGGCGCGGTTTGCTGGGCCGCTGCGGAATCCTGATCATCGCCGCAGTTCAACATCCCTCGATTGCTGAACTCTAGGGCGATGCAGCGGCAGTTCCGCGTCATCGCCCCAGCATGTGGCTACCCCCGGACCCGGCTGGGGGGCCTACGGCTGCAGCAGGCTCCGCAGCATCCAGGCCGTCTTCTCGTGCACCTGCAGCCGCTGGGTGAGCAGGTCGGCGCTGGGCTGGTCGCCGGCCGCGTCGGCCACGGCGAACGCGCCGCGGATCGTGCGGGCCACCGCCTCATGCCCCTCCACCAGTTCGCGCACCATCGCCATCGCGCTGGGAACCCCCTGGCTTTCCGGAATCGAGGAGAGGCCGCTGTAGGTGGCGGCCCCGAAGGGGGCGATGTGGCCGAGGGCGCGGATCCGCTCGGCGATCGCGTCGAGGGCGGTCCACAGCTCCGTGTACTGGTCCATGAACATCAGATGGAGCGTGTTGAACATCGGTCCGGTCACGTTCCAGTGGAAGCCGTGGGTCTTGGCGTAGAGCACGGTGCTGTCGGCCAGCACCCGGCCGAGTCCCTCGGCGATCCGGTGGCGCTGCTCCTCCGGGAGGCCGATGTCGATCGGCGGGGCGGTGATCGTCATGGGAGAACGGGCGAGGCGAAGGATCCTGGTCAGGGGTGTTGGTGCACCGTCGCGGTGTCCTCCCTGGGTTCTAGCCGCGAGGCAGCCATTGCGCCTGGCTCACGCCGGGGCCGAGGGGCTCGATGTCCAGGCTCCGGCCGTCGATCAGTACCGTCCGAGCGTCCCGGCTGACCGCCTGGCCCCGGGCCTGGGGCCGCAGCACGGTCAGCAACCGGCCCGTGCTGGGATCCCAGAACAGTCCAGCGCCGGGTTCGGCCTCCCACTCCGGCAGATCGCGCCGGGCCAGCATCCGCCCCTGAGCGTTGAGCATCATCACGCTCAGGCGGGGGCGATCCATGCCGTCGAGCACCAGAGCCCAGACCCGCTGGCCGCCGCCGCTGCAGGCGCTCGCCAGCAGCGCTCCCGGTCCCAGCCAGAGCTGCCGCGGAGCCTGGCCAGGCTCCACGAGTTCCAGGGAGCGGCGGTAATCGGGCCAGTGGCGCACCAGCAGGGCCCGGCCCGACTGGGGACAGAAGCTGCTCAGGTCCAGGCTGCCCGGCAGGGTCTGGCGCGTGCCCCGCTCGCTGCCCCCCAGATCGGGCGGCAGGGTTTCGAGGCTGAGGCCGTCCGTTTCCGGGACCAGCAGGGCCCCACCCTCCGGCGCCAGGCGAATCGGTCCGGCGGCCTGGGTGCGCAGGGTGTGGGGCCGCCCGTCCGCGCGGACCAGCACCGTGGAACTGGCATTGGCTCCGATCCCGCTGCTCTGGACCAGCAGATCGCCGCGGCGGTTGCTGCTGAAGTGGGCGAAGACAACCGGATCCTTGCGCAGCGCCACAGGTCTGCCCACCGCCAGCTCCCCCGCGGTCGACCGGTTGCCGGTCGGACCCGCTCCACTTGGCCCCTGCGCCGTGAGGGCGCGCTGGCGAATCGGGATCCGCCACAACTCCAGCCTGCCGTCGGCGCGCTGGCTGGCGGCCGCCACACCGGAGCCGTCCCCAAGGGGCAGCATCACCGGAATCGCCTGCCAGATCGGGCTGATCGCCCGCCAGCGGCCGTTATGGTCCCGCAGCTGCAGCTGCTCGCCGCCCCGCACCCCGACAACGGCGACCACCCGTGGCCGCGGATCCCAGAGCCAGCGGCTGGGTGCCAGGGCCAGGCCGCGCGGGTCCCGGCCGGCGATCCACAGGCTGAGGGGCGTCTGGATTCTCTGGCCCTCCTGCAGCGTCAGCAGCAGGCTGGAGCCCTGGCCCAGCCAGCGATGCGGCAGGGCCGGCTCGAGTCGGCTGGCCTGCTGCAGGCTGGCCGCTGTCATCGGTCGGCTGAACCGCAGCTGCAGGGCCGCCGGCCCGGAACTGGCCGGGGCCTGGCGCAGCTGCTCCAGCCGCGGCGGTTGCCGCAGCAGGAGTTGCTGCTGCAGCAGGGCCAGCAGCGCGGCCCCGGCCAGCACCGGCAACCAGGGCCTTGGCGAGGGACTGCTCATGGCTCCAGGGGGCGTGCCGGCCTCGGGATCGGCCGGATCCGCTCGGGAACCACCACCAGCCGCTGTTCCTCCGCCGCCATCCGGCCCTCGATCGCCAGCCAGCGGTCGGCGGCGGGCGGCGGTGAGCCCGCCGGCCAGCGCACCGGCAGGCCGATCGGGGTGGCATCCGCCAGGCAGCAGCGCACCAGCAGGCGCGCCAGCTGGGGCGGCTCCCCCGGCACCGGCAGAACGAAGCCGCTGATCCGAACCGGATCGCCGTCATGCAGCCGGGGGTCGGGCTGGCTGCGCAGCAGCCGCACCCAGTCGGTGAGGCTGCGCTGGGAGGGTGGCAGCACGAAGCTGAGCGACTCGCTCACCGTGTCGTCGGCGGGACGCTGACGGGCCAGATCCGCGAAGGAGGGCGTGGGGGGCAGGGCCAGCAGCAGGGCGGCGATGGCGGCCGTGAGCAGCATCGGACGCAGATCCCGGCGACCTCCGCCCCCCGTGCCCGGCTGCCGCCGCAGGCGCCAGCCCTCCACGGCCTGCAGCAGGGCCATGGCCAGCAGGGCCAGCCCCGCCAGCAGCACCAGCGGGTGGAAGCTGGCTCGCAGCAGCAGATCGAGCCGCCCGTCCACGCTGCTGCGCAACAGGACCGCCGCCCAGAGGCCGAGAGCTGTCGCGCGGATCAGAGACGCCACAGGTTCACCCATTGGCCGATCAGCAACACCATCACGCCGGCCCCGACCGTGGTGAGCGCCAGGGCGCGGGGCCGCAGCAGCAGACCGAGCAGACCCACCAGCTTGAGGTCGATCACCGGACCGAGCAGCAGGAAGGCCAGCAGGGAGCCGGGGGTGACATGGGCGGCGAACCCCAGGGCCAGAAAGGCATCGACGCTGGAGCAGACCGAGACCACCAGGCTCAGCAGCATCAGGGCCAGGATCGAGAGGGTCGGTGCCCCTCCCACCGCCAGCAGCCACTCGCGGGGCAGCAGGGTCTGCACCGTGGCGGCGATCGCGCAGCCCAGCACCAGCAGCAGCGCCAGGCTGATGAATTCGCGGCTGCCGTGGCGCAGCACCTCCCCCCAGGCGGGGCGGGCCGGCCCGGAGGGTGCGCTGGGCGGAAGCCCGATCACCCCGCTGCCGCGCTCCAGCAGCGTCATGGGGCCCAGGGGCTGGTGCAGGCGGCGCTCCTGCACCAGATCCGACCGCAGCAGTTCAGCCTCCGGCAGCTGGCCCAGCAGCAGGGCCAGGGCCAGGGCCAGCAGCACCGCCCCGAGGGGGCGCGCCACCAGGATCCAGGGTTGATCCGGGAAGGCCGCCCAGGTGCTGAGCAGCACGATCGGATTGAGGACCGGCGCCGCGAACAGGAAGCCCAGGGCGCTCCCCAGGGGTGCGCCCCCCACCAGCATCCGGCGGGCCACCGGCACATTGCCGCATTCACAGGCGGGCAGGGCGAAGCCCAGGGCGGCCCCGCTGAGCGGCCCGAGCACCGGATGGGGGGGCAGCCGGCGCAGCCAGTCGCCACCCGGACTCCACCAGCGGGCCAGCGAGGCGATCACCACGCCGATCAGCAGGAACGGCAGCGCCTCGATCAACAACCCCTGGAACAGGGCCCACGCCGTGGCCAGCCTCACCGGAACCCATCTGTCGTTGGTTCTGGATTCTGGGTGCCGGCGCCCGCCGCTGGGGTGTCCTGGCGGCGTGGCGGTCCCTGGTCGCTTCGGCGCGTCGGCCGGCCGGGCCGCTCCGGGGGGCAGCTCCAGACCCGATCGGCGTCGCCGCTGGCGATGATGCCCGCGGTTGTCCCTGGGACGAATGGGTGCGGTTGGGCACGGGTGGCGGGCCGGCAGGGCGCTTCTTGCCCTGTCGCTGGTGCTGCTGGCGGGCTGCGGCCCCGGGCGCTCTCCGCAGGGCGGCGGCGCTGGCTCCCGGCTGACGGTGCTGACGACGGTCCTGCCGATCACCCTGTTCACCCGTGCGGTGGCCGGGGACTGCGCGGAGGTGCGCGCCCTGATCCCGCCCGGGAGCGGGCCCCACGATTTTCAGGCCAGGCCCTCGGATCTGGCGGCCCTGGGCCGCGCCCAGGTGCTGGTCAGGAACGGACTGGGCCTCGAGGCGTTCCTCGATCGCTTTCTGGCCACGGCTGATCTGCCCCGTCTTCGGGTGATCGACAGCAGCGCCGGCATCGCCACGATCCGCAGCAGCGGCGCGGACCATGGGCACGCCGGCCATGGGGGCCACGACCACGCCGGCGATCGGCCGGGGGAACCCAATCCCCACATCTGGCTCGATCCCCTGCGCGCCATCCGCCAGGTGGAGACCATCCGCGATGGCCTCGTCGCCGCCGATCCCGCCTGCGCCGATCGCTACCGGCGCAACGCCGCGCGCACCGTGGCGAGCCTGCAGCGCCTGGATGCCGACGTCGCGGCGGCGCTCAGGCCCTACCGCGGCAAGACCTTCGTGGCCCTGCATGACATCGCCCCCTACTTCGCCCAGCGCTACGGCCTGAGGGCCGAGTCCCTGGTGGATGTGCCCGAAGCCAATCCCTCGCCCGCCGATCTGCAGCGGGTGGCCGGCATCGTGCGACGCAGTCAGCTCAGGGCCCTCCTCAGTGAGCCCCAGGCCAGCGCCGGTTCCTTCAATGCCCTCGCCCGGGACCTGGGGATCCGGGTGAGCGAATTCGACGGGTTGGAGACCGGTTCGACCGCCATGGAAGATTCCGCCTCCGCGGGGGATCCGGGGGCCTATCTCAGCGTGATGCGCACCAACGTCAGCCGGCTGCGCCAGGCCTTCGGGGGCTGAGCCCGGCCGGCCGGCCGATCCGCCGGGTGCCGCGCCCGGGGGCTCACTCCAGGGTGCCGAGGTAGTCGCGCACCCGGCAGCGATGCTGGGGTTGGCGCAGCTTGTGCAGCGCCCGGGTCTCGATCTGGCGCACCCGCTCCCGCGACAGCCGCATCCGCTCCCCGATCTCGCTGAGGGTGCGGGGGGTGTCGTCCTCGAGGCCGAAGCGCTGGCGCAGCACCTCGGCTTCCCGGCGGTTGAGTTCCCCCAGCAGCAGCTCCAGATCGTCGTGCAGCTGCTGGCGGGCCAGGAGCTGCTCCGGTGTGGCGTGGCCGTCCACCAGCAGGTCACCCAGGTCGATGTCCCGCTCCCGGCCCACCCGGGCATCGAGGGATACCGGCGCGGGCTGGCGCTGCAGGGTCAGCCGCACCAGCTGCTCGCTCATCCCCAGTTCCGCCGCCAGTTCCGCCAGGCTCGGCGGGCGTCCGAGGCGGGCCAGCAGTTGGCGTTGCACCCGGCGGATGCGGGTCAGCTTCTCGGTCACGTGGACCGGCAGGCGGATCGTGCGGCTCTGGCTGGCGATCGCCCGGGTGATGCCCTGGCGGATCCACCAGTAGGCATAGGTGCTGAAGCGGAAGCCGCGGGTGGGGTCGAACTTCTCGACGGCCCGCTCCAGGCCGAGGGTGCCCTCCTGCACCAGATCGAGCAGCTCCATGCCCCGCTGCGGGTACTTCTTGGCCACCGCCACCACCAGGCGCAGGTTGGCCTGGATCATCCGCTCCTTGGCCCGGCGGCCGCGGTGCAGGGCCAGGCGCAGGGCCGCCGGGGAGAGGTCGCAGCGGCGGGCCCACAGGCCGGTGTCCGGATCCCCGGGGGCATCGGGCCGCTGGCGCAGCAGCTGTTCCCGGCGCTGGACCAGCCGGGCCAGGGTCAGCTCCTCCTCCTGGGTCAGCAGGTCCACCCTGCCGATGTCCTGGAGGTAGAGCCGGATCGGGTCGGTGCTGATCATGCTGGCCCCACCGCAGGCTCCAGCCTGCTCCGGGCCCTCCGCCCCCGGCGGATTTGCGTCGCTTTTGTTCCGTTTTGGGCGCAGCCTGAGACTGCGGCGGGTCGTTGAGGGGCCGGTTGGGGCTGTTGGCGGGCCCCGTCTGCGGGCCCCGTCTGCAGGCCCGTGGTCGGCCCCTGTCCTGTCCCCGTGGCTGGCCCCCGCTCCGTCTCCGGGGCGGCTCCTGAACCATCCTGGAGGCGCGGTCGCCGTGCCGCGGCCTTCAGGCTGGGGGCCGGCTGCCGCCTTCCGGCTCTGGTGCGGTTCGTGTGTGTTGACCCTGTCCGTCGTTGACGATGCGCATTCTTCAGGTCATTGATCAGGTCCCACCGTTCTCCGTTCAGGGATCAGCGGTTGATTGCCGGGAGCTGAGTCGCTGTCTGATCGCCGCGGGGGATGCGGTCGCGCTCTTCCATGGGTCCCCGGGCAGGCCGCGTCGGCCCCAGCGCCTGGAACAGGCCTGCGGCAACGATGGCGTGACCACGGTGCATTGCATCGACGGCGCGGATTACAGCCGTGTGGCGGATTGGCCCAATCCGTTTCTGTGTCAGTCGTTTGAGAGGTTTCTCGAGGAATGGCGGCCAGATGTGGTGCATTTTCACCACTACCTCAGCCTGGCTGATGATCTGGTCGGAGCCGCCAGGCGCAGCGGCGCTGTTGTGGTCTACACCCTGCATGACTACGGCCTGATCTGTCCCAACGGCCTGCTGCTGCGTCGGGATGGTTCCCTGTGCGGCAAGGCGGATGCAGCGTTTTTTCAGGACTGTTGCCCGCAGGCCATCCGCAGCGCGGGTGGGCGTGTGCCGCGGCTGCGCTCTCGCCTGCCGTCGCTGGCCCGTTGGCGGGTGCTGGCGGATCATTTCCCCCGTCGCCTGCCGCGCCAGCTGCTACGGGCGGCGGTGGGCGGTGCCGAGTGGATGCTGGGTCCGCCGGAGCAGACCCGGGTGGAGGAGAAACGGGTGTTTTATCTACGCAGCACTGCTCGCCTGCTGGAGCAGGTCGATCTGTTCCTGGCTCCCAGCGCCGCGCTGCGCCAGCGCTTCATCGCCTGTGGCCTGGCGCCGGAGCGCGTGCTGCAGCTGCGCCTCGGCATCCCGCCGTTCCAGCCCGTCCCGCAGCGTCCCTCCGCCGATGGTCGGCTGCGGTTCGGTTACATCGGCGGCTTCCAGCCGCACGATGGCCTCGCGGTGCTGATCGAGGCCTTCCAGGGGCTGGCGCCCAGGGCCACGCTGCATCTGCATGGCTCCAGTGCCGGCAGTCCGGTCGCCGCTGCTCATTTCCGTCGCCACACCGCCATGGCCCGGGAAGGGGTGGTGCCGCACGGCCCCTACGACCCGGCCCGCCTGCCGCAGATCCTGGCCGATCTCGACGCCCTGATCGTGCCGAGCCAGTGGCCGGAGAATGGGTCGAGCACCATCCAGATGGCGCAGCTGGCCCGGGTGCCGGCGATCTGCGGCGATCAGGGCGGGATGGCGGAACTGGTGCGCTACGGCATCGATGGCCTGCAGTTCCGCATCGGCGATCCGAAGGATCTGCGGCGGGTTCTGCTTGATCTGATCGCTGATCCGAAACAGCTGGCGGTGCTGGGGGCCCAGGCGCCGCCGGTGCTCCGGAGCGAGGACCAGGCCCGAATCCTGCGCGGGCACTTCCAGGCGTTGCTGGCCCGGCGCCGCTGATCCGGTCGGTCTGCGGAGCGATCCGGCCGACATCTCCTGCGGACCAGGGCGGGGCAACTGTTCCGTTGCACCCGGGTGGCGCCCGTGCCGGGAGCGGCGATCGCGCTTAAAGCGGCAGCTCCAGTCCCTTGAGGTCGTTGCTGGCCAGGCCGTAGGTGCTGCCATCGAAGAGCAGCGCATCGCCGTAGCTGCCGGCGGTGATCTGCAGGCCGCCAGCGCCCCCGTAGGCCGAGGGCGTGAACACGAAGACGTCTTCGCTGGAGCCGCTCAGCACCGTGCCGTTGGCCCGGTTCACCGAGACGCTGCCCACGGTGGAGAGCAGCAGCCGGCCGTCCGTGGCCACAGCCAGGGCATCCACGTCTTCGCTGGCGCTGCCCGACAGGCCGAAGGCACTGCCATCGAACGCCATCGACAGGCTGCCGCTGGTGCTGGCACCCAGGCTGGTGGGGCGGAAGCGGATGATGTCCTCATCCTCACCGCTGAGCCCACCGGCGCTGAACGCCCCCACGGTTGAGAACAGCAGGTCCACGCCGCCGGGGCTGGTGCTGTTCGCCACCAGGGCGATCGCATCGAGGTCCTCGTCGTTGGTGCTCAGCCCCACATCGCTGGCGTCGAACCACTGGGAGAAGCTGGTGCTGCCGTTGCTCTGGCGGCTCAGGCGCACCACATCGGAGTCGTCAAGGTTGAGGCCGCTGAGGGTGGTGGCATCGGTGAACGACAGCAGCCAGTCACCGGTCGCCAGACGGGCGCAGGCATCGATCTGCAGAGCCCCCAGCCCCAGCGTGGAACCATCGAGCACCAGGCTGAAGGCGCTGCCGTTGAAGCCGATCAGATCCTCGTTGGCGGTGCTGATGCCGCTGAGGGTCTGGCTGTTGGAGAGGCAGAACACAAAGCCCGCCGGCGGTGGCGGTGGTGGGGGTGGCGGTGGTGGTGGTGCGGCCGAGCGGGTGAGCAGCTGCAGTGCCGGCGCCAGCGCGCTGCCCGCTTCGCGGGCGCTGATGCGCAGGCCATCGGCCTGGGTGTCGCCGCTGCTCAGGCTGGGAAGGGCCACATCCCAGCGGTGGTCCTGCACCACCAGAAACGACGCCCAGCCATCGCTCTGGCTGCGCACAAAGTCGCTGACATCCAGCTGGTAGGCGCGGCTGGTGCTGCCCGTCACCACCAGCTGGCCGAGCATCGTCGTGGTGCTGCCCTGGCCCGCGACCACGTTGTGGGCGATCTGGTTGCCGGCCGCCACCCCCTGGCGCAGCACCGCCGGGAGGTTGCTCCAGCTGCTGCCGGCCTCGCTCCAGCTGTCGTTCAGCACCCCGTAGACGTGCGCCTGGATGCTGCCGGCGCTGCTGAGGGTGGCGGCGTTGAGGCTGAGCAGCACCCGTTCGAGGTCGGCGGGCAGCGCCTGCACGTTGAACCTGATCAGGCTCACCCGCCGCCCATCGACGCTGCCATCGGCCCGGACGATCAGATCCGCGGTGCTACCGCCGACCTGGCTCCTGCCGCTGCCATCGGCCAGCTGGGTGTCCTCGCTGGCAATGCGTTGCACCATCCCCACGGCCGGTGTGAGCGTCACCAGCCAGGCGGCCTGGGCCGGCAGGCTGCCGGCCACCAGGTGTCCCCCCTGCAGGGCGGCCACCCGGGCGACCCCGCCGCTGAGGCTCTCGCTCACCTCCTCCACCACTGCCAGGCTGCCGTCGGCCAGCCCCAGGGCGCTGAGGTCGAGGTCGAGGCTGACCGCACTGGTCCCCGTGTTGGCCAGGCTGATCCAGACCGTGCCACCGCCGGCCTCACGCGTCACCTGGGTCCAGACCGAGGCGCCGGCGTCGCTGCTGAAGGCCAGCCGCTGGCGGCCGCGGCCCGAGCCCCTGAGGAACAGGCGCCAGGCTTCAGCCCCCCGGGTGGCACCCCCCACGTTGTTGAGCGAGCTGGTGCTGTTCTGCACGTAGTGGGTGCCGTTCTTGGCCACCGGGTAGGCGCCGCCGCTGCGGGCCGTCTGGCCGAACTTGAACAGATAGAGCTGGCTGGCACCCACCTGACTGAGGGCGATGCTGTTGGCAGCCAGGGCGCTGAAGTCGGACGGGGAATCGAGCGTTTCGATGCGGCTGTCGTAGTTGGCGCCGGTGCGCACGTTCAGCTCGGTGAGGCCCAGCGGCAGGGCGCTGGCCCCATCGCCATCGAGCGCGGCGCGCAGCGACTGGAAATCCGTGATGTAGTCGGTCGCCAGGGTGTCGTATTTCTGATAGTTGTAGACGTGAAAGTTGGACCAGCTGGCATCGGTGCTGCCATCCCAGCGCCGCTGTCTGTCCAGCACCGCCGCCCGGCCCCAGGTGTCGCCGGTGCTGGTGTTGTTGTATTTGGTGGCGCCATTGGCGGTGTTGGGGGCGAAGACCTCCGGGCGCAGGTTGGTGCCATGGCGGCTGTTGACATCGGCGAGCGCGGACTGGATCGCGTCGGAGGCGAGCCGCAGCCGCCGCAGCCAGTTGGCCACCGGATCGCTGGTCCCGGCCGGCCAGGTCCAGTTGTTCGGCTCGTTGAAGATGCCGTAGCGCTGCACGCCGTAATCGCGCCCCAGCAGATAGGCCTGGGCGTAGTAGTGCTGCCAGAGCTCCCAGGCGTTGGCCCAGTCGCTGCTGTTGGCCAGGGGGAAGCGGGAGGGGCTGGCGGTGATGTTCGCCAGGATCTCCACCCCCTGCTGCCGCAGGGCCCCGAAGGCGTGGGCCACCGTGAAGCGGTTGTTGTCGCCGAGGGCGTTCTGGTAGCGCTCCAGAAACGCATTCCAGTTCACATAGGTCGGAGTCAGGTTGACGCCGGCATCGGCGGCGTTGGCCCGCAGGGCAGTGCGGCGGCTGGCGAAGCTGGCCTGGTCGCTGACGCCGTCCCCCAGGTCGCCGCTGTCGTCCACCGGTTCGATGTCGGACACGCTGAGGAAGGCCCGCGCCGCCGTCGCGCCGCTGTATCGCCACCAGTCGGCGGCGTTCGAGCCGGCCATGAAGTGGCCGAGGTTGTAGCCCAGCACCGTGGGGGTGGTGCCGGCGCTGCTCGCCTGCACCGTGATGGTGGCCGCGGCGGCCACCGCCGCGCTCGGCTCGAGGGCTGCCGCTGTGGGGGCCGTGGCTGCCCACGGGCCTGCAGCGTCGCCTTCGGCGGGCGCCTGGCTGCGGTGCCGGTGTTGTTGCCGGGGCTCCGCTACCTCGGCGGCTGGGCCCGCCGGCCCGTCGACGCTCCCCGGGGCGGCGGGCGGGAGGGAGGCCGCTGGCGCGGCGGGGGCCTCCCTGCGCCCGTCGGGCTGCGGGCGCGCTGCTGCCGAGGCCCTGGCTGGGGCCGCCACCGGCCGGATCCGGGCCGACCAGCTCAGCGGACTCCCGGCATCCGTGCTGCCGGCGAGAGGTCCAGCGTCCCAGTCGCCGGGGGTCCCGAGCGCCGGGGCCAGCCCGAGGGGCTGCTGCTGTGGGTCGAGCGGACCACGGAAGCGCTGGCTCCGGTTCACCCGCGGGGGCATCGCGGCCATGGGCTGTCGGGGGTGGGGGAGGAGAGGGAGCCGGTGCCGCGCACCCGCCGAACGGCTGGCCTGGGACGGACCTGCCCGCAGGAGCGGCGGGACGTGCTGTTGAGCGGATCTGCCCCTCAGGAATTCTGCCAGCGTTTGACGATGGCCTCGATCACGCCGTCGAACCGCATCGGGGAGATGCGCTGGTTGATCGGATCGGGATCGGCCTCTCGCGCTTGGCTTCGCCGCGCCCCAGGCCTGAGTGCGCCTGCGTCACGGCGGCGTCCCCCCAGGCCATGGCTTTGCGGCCCAGCCCCAGGCTTCGCCACCGGGCTTCATCCCTGTGCCGTTCGGCCTCACTCCTCCTCGACCCAGGTGCTGGCCACGTGCAGCTCCTCGAGCTGCCGGGGCGCCACCGTCGCCGGGGCCTGGGTCATCAGGCAGCGGGCCTGCTGGGTCTTGGGGAAGGCGATCGTGTCGCGGATCGACTCCTCGCCGGCCAGCAGCATCACCATGCGGTCGAGGCCGAAGGCCAGGCCGCCGTGGGGCGGGGCACCCATCTCGAGGGCTTCGATCAGGAAGCCGAACTGGCGCTCGGCTTCCTCCGGCGGCAGGCCGATCGTCTGCAGCACCTGGCGCTGCAGCGCCGAATCGTGGATGCGCAGCGAGCCGCCGCCCAGCTCCAGGCCGTTGAGCACCAGGTCGTAGGCCTGGGCGCGGGCCGTGGGAAGGGTGTCGGCCCAGGCGGCCGGATCGGTTCCGAGATCGCCGGCGTGGGGGGCGCAGAAGGGGTGGTGCAGGGCCTCGAGGCGGTTCTCGTCGCTGTTGAACTCGAACATCGGGAAATCGACCACCCAGAGGAAGTTCCACTGGTCGTTCTCCCGGTCGGGCTGCACCAGGCCCAGCTCGCGGGCCAGGAACTGACGCACGCGATCGAGCGCCTTGTTCACCGTGGCGGTGTCGCCGGCGCCGAACAGCAGCAGGGTGCCCGGCTGGGCGCCGGTGCGCTGCAGCAGCTCGGCCTTCTTCTCCTCGGAGAGGTTGTCCTTGATCGCGCCGATCGTGTCGATCTCGCCGTTCTCGCGCACGCGGATGAAGGCCAGACCACCGGCACCGGCCTTCTGGGCCTCGCTGAACACATCGCCGCCGGGCTTGATGCGCACGTTGCTGAGCGCGTCGTTGCCGCCCGGCACCGGCAGCACCTTGACCGAGCCGCCGGCGGCCACGGCGCCTGAGAAGACCTTGAAGCCCATGTCGGCCACCAGGTCGCTCACGTTCACCAGCTCCATGCCGTAGCGGGTGTCGGGCCGGTCGGTGCCGTAGCGCTCCATGGCGTCATGCCAGGTGATCCGCGGGAAGGGACGCGGCAGCTCCACCCCCTTCACCGTCTTCCAGATCGTGGCGATCAGGGCCTCGTTGAGCTCCAGGATCTGCTCCTGATCCATGAAGCTCATCTCCATGTCCAGCTGGGTGAATTCCGGCTGGCGATCGGCGCGCAGGTCCTCGTCGCGGAAGCAGCGGGCCACCTGGTAGTAGCGCTCGATGCCGCCCACCATCAGCAGCTGTTTGAACAGCTGCGGCGACTGGGGCAGGGCGAACCACTCGCCGCCGCACACCCGCGAGGGCACCAGGTAGTCGCGGGCCCCTTCCGGTGTGGAGCGGGTGAGCACAGGCGTCTCGACCTCGATGAAGCCCAGGTCTTCGAGAAAGCGGCGGGCGGCCTGAATCGTCTGGGCCCGCAGGCGCAGGTTGCCGTTCATGCGCTCGCGACGCAGATCGAGGTAGCGGTGCCGCAGGCGCAGCTCCTCGCGGGTGTTCTCCTCGTCGTGCACCGACACCGGGAAGGGCAGGGTGCCCCGCACCGCATTGAGTACCCGCACCTCGCTGGCCAGCACCTCGATCGCGCCGGTGGCCAGCCGCTCATTCAGCGATTCGCCGGGCCGGGCCCGCACCGTGCCCGCCACCTGCAGCACCGTTTCGTTGCGCAGATGCTCGGCCACGGCAAAGGCCTCGGCCTGGTCGGGATCGACGGTGATCTGCACGGTGCCGCTGCGGTCGCGCAGGTCGATGAAAATCACGCCGCCGTGGTCGCGGCGCCGGTCCACCCAGCCGCAGAGCTGCACGGCCTGGCCGGTGGCGTCTTGGCGCAGGTCGCCGCATCCGTGGCTGCGCATGGGTAACAGTCTGGGAATCGGGGATTTTCCCACGGCGTCGTCAGGGCCTCAGTCCCGGCGGTAGAAGGGTCGTTTCACCACCAGGGCCGGCTCGGCCCGCCCGCGGATCTCCACCGCCAGCTCCGTGCCCACCCGGGCGGCGTCGGCCGGCACGGAGGCCAGGGCGATGCCCTTCTCCAGAGTCGGCGACCAGCCGCCGCTGGTGACCGTGCCCACCGGCTCGCCGTTGCGCAGCACCGGGTAGCCGTGGCGGGGGATGGCCCGGCCCTGGAGTTCCAGCCCCACCAGCCGCCTTGTCACCCCGGCGGCGCTCTGGGCTTCCAGCGCGGCGCGGCCGATGAATGGCTTGGGCATCTCCAGATGCACCAGCCACCCCAGTGAGGCCTCCAGCGGCGTGGTGTCGGCGTCCATGTCGCTGCCGTAGAGGTGCATGGCCGCCTCCAGCCGCAGGCTGTCGCGGGCTCCGAGGCCGCAGGGGCTGACCCCGTCCGCGATCAGACGGTCCCACAGGGCCTGGCCGGCGGTGGCGTCGAGCAGGATCTCGAAGCCGTCTTCGCCGGTATAGCCGGTGCGGCCCACGAAGGCGCTGCCCAGGCCGGGCAGGGTCAGATCGCGGTGGCCGAAGCGCGGCAACCCCTCCAGGCCCACGCCCGCCAGGGCCTCCAGCCGGCCGGCCGCGCCGGGGCCCTGCAGGGCGAGCAGCACGCCGCCGGCCTTGCGGTCGCTGATCGTGATGCCGGCGGGCTCCAGCTGCTGGCGCAGCCAGGCGGTGTCGCTGTCGGCGCAGGCGGCGTTGATCACCAGCAGCACGTCGTCGCCGGCGCCGTCCTCGCCCCGGCCCCGGTCGTAGACGATCAGATCGTCGCGGATGCCGCCCGTCTCGTTGAGCAGCACCGTGTAGCAGGCCTCGCCGGGGCCGATCCGGAACAGGTCGGTGGGCACCAGCTGCTGGAGCGCGTCCTTGACGCCATCACCCCGCAGGCTCAGCACCCCCATGTGGGAGATGTCGAAGACGCCGCAGTCGCTGCGCACCGCCCGGTGCTCCTGGAGCAGCCCGCCGTACTGCACGGCCATCTCCCAGCCGGCGAAGGGAACCATCCGGCCCCCGGCGGCGATGGCGGCCGCGTGCAGGGGGGTGTGTCGCAGGGAGGGGGCGGGGGCGCCCGGACCGGCGGCCATCGAACCTGCGGCGAACTGGCGGGATCCTATGGAGTCCCGGGCCTCTCAGGGACTCTTCAGCAAGCGGAAGAAAGCCTGTGATTCGGTTTTTGCGCAACCGTGGCGGGCAGGCCATGACTAAGTTGAGCGGCCCAGGCCACCTCCGGATGGGACCACGTCCGTGCTGCCGCAGCTGCCGCCACTGCACGCCGCCCGTCGGTGCCACCCCGGGCTGGTGTCAGCTGCGCCAGTTGCCGATCCACAGCGATCTGGTGGCTGAGCTGTGGTGTCACCACTGGACTCCCCGCCCGCCCCGCCTGCCGGTGACCAGCGCCGGACCGGTCGCGGCGATGACGGCCCCTTCCGGGGCGGGACAGCAGCTCAGCCTGGGCTCGATGCTGCAGAACGGTTGAGCCGCACGGCTGCAGAGCCGGGCTGAACCGACCTGCTGAACCGACCTCCTGAGCGGAATCCCCGAACAGGACCCTCCGAAAGAAGGGCCGAACGGTTCTCCATCTGTAGCGATGCACACGCGCCGGAGGTGGCGGGGCGCTGTAATGGAGTGATTGACCCGTTCCCCTGGAGGTGGCCCTCGTTGGTTGCATCCCCCACCGCTTCAGCGAACCTGGTGCCGATCGAACTGATCGCGGCCCAGGACGATGCCGAGATCTTCACTCTCCCAACCGGCGCCCATGTGTTCCGACGCGGGGCGCGGGCCGCGGCGATCTACGCCGTGCGCCAGGGGCTGGTGGAGCTGCTGGGTGAGAACGGTGTGCGGATCGCGTACCAGCCCGGCGAGCTGTTCAGCTACGGCGATATCGCCTGGCGTGAGGGCATCCACCGCAGCGATGCCATCGCCCGCACGCCGGTGGAGGTGATCCGGCTGGATCGCCTGCGCTTCCTCAACCTGCTGCACAACCACCCCACCCTGGCGGTGCTGCTGATCGGTCAGCAGCACGACCGCCTGCGCGAGCAGCGCGCCAGCGGCAGCCGCTGCTACTGAGGGCGTCCCTCCCGCGGCTGCGAGCGGCCGGAGCGACCCGCCAGCCGCCGCTCGTGAGCCCTGGCGGGTGCCACTGTTGGCCGCCTACAGCGTCCCGGCCTTCTCGCCGAGCAGGAGCAGCAGGCTGCGCACCACCTTGGCTGCCAGCACGCTGCTGACGCCGGTGGGATCGAGGTGCGGCGCCAGTTCCACCACATCGGCGGCCACCAGGGTGTGGTGGCGCAGTTCGTCCACCAGGGTGGCGAAGTCCGGCCAGAGAAAGCCCCCGGGTTCGGGGGTGCCGGTCCCGGGCATCACGGCGGGGTCGAACCAGTCGAGGTCGACGGTGAGATACAGGGGCCGGCCGCGCAGGGGCCGCAGCGCCTCGGCCATCCGCTCGATCGCCACCAGCCGCCCGCTCTGGCGCAGCTCGCCGAACTCCTCACGGGTGCCGCTGCGGATCGCGATCTGGCGCAGCTCCTGGCTGGGCAGCACCTCCAGGCAGCGGCGCATGGCGCAGGCGTGGCTGTGGCGGGTGCCGAGCCACTCCTGGCGCAGGTCGGCATGGGCATCGAGCTGCACCAGCACCAGATCGGGATGGCGGGCGGCCACGGCGGCCACCGCGCCCGAGCTGATCGAGTGCTCGCCCCCCAGCATCAGCGGCGCCAGCCCCAGCTGCAGCACCGCCTCGGTGGCCTGGCGCACGGCGTCCACCACCGGTTCGGGGGCGCCGAAGGGGATCGCCACCGCCCCCAGGTCGGCGAAGGCCAGGTCCTCGAGGTCCCGGTCGAGCTGCGGGCAATAGGTTTCCAGGCCGCTGCTCACTTCCCGGATCGCCCCCGGCCCGAAGCGGGTGCCCGGGCGGAAGGAGGTGGTGCCGTCGTAGGGCACGCCGAACAGGCCGACCCGGCAACCGGCGGGATCCCGGCGGCTGGCCATGTAGATCGCGCCGTCGGTGTCGAACAGCTTGCTGTCGAACGGGTCGCCGCTGATCGGCGTGCGGGGGCTGGAGGAGTGGCTCATGGCTCCAATCTGCCCGGCGGGGCGGAATGGGGAGGGGTGGGTGGTCAGGCCAGGGCGCGCTCGATCGCGGCGGGGATGGCGTCGAAGGCGCCGCGCTGCCAGCGGGGACTCCAGATCTCACAGCCACGGGCCACGGCCGCGGCACGGGCGGCATCCGGCTGCAGATACCGACGGCCGTCCGTGGCGGCGAAGGTCCAGCTCCACCAGCCGCTCGGATACATCGGTACCCAGCCGTAGAGCGGATCGGCGTGGCCGAATACCTCGCGGATCACCTTCACCGTATCGATGTGCACCTGGCGGAAGGCCTCGGGCGATTCGCTCTGGGTGGCGAACACGCCGCCGGGCCTGAGGATGCGCCGGCATTGCTCGAAGAAGGCGCGGTTGAACAGGCCTTCAGCCGGGCCGGCGGGATCGGAGCCGTCGACGATCACCACGTCGTAGCTGGCCTCGGGGGCATCGGCGGCCCAGGCGATGCCATCACCCACGGTGAGGTGGAAGCGAGGGTCGCTCCAGCAGCCCCCGCCGATCGAGGGCAGGTGCTGCTGGCTCCACTCCACCACCAGGCCGTCGATCTCCACCATGTCCAGGTGCTGGACACCGGCGTGGCGCAGGCATTCGCGGGCGGTGCCGCCATCGCCGCCGCCGATCACCAGCACGCGCTCGATGCCGGCGGCGCTGCAGAGGGCGGGGTGCACGATCGCCTCGTGGTAATGCCGCTCCTGGCGCTCGGCCGTCATCCAGCAGCCATCGAGCAGCAGGCCCTTGCCGTAGCGCTCGCTCTCGATGATCGTGACCCGCTGAAAGGGGGAATCGGCTTCGGCGATCACCCGGCCGGCCAGGCCGTAGCGCACGCCATCGAAGATCTCGTCGATCCAGCCGGGGCTGGGGAGGGTCGCGGCGGGGCTGGGGGTGCCGCCGGCGGACGCGGCGGAGGAGGCGGCGGAGCTGCTCACGCGGCGGCGGGGGTGGATCGGGCCTTCCCAGCTAAGCGTCCCAGCGCCACCGCACCCCAGCGCCAGCTCCCTTGTGGGTGGTGGTCGCTGGGCTGTCCGGCTCAGGACTCCGGTTCCAGCCAGCCCAGGCCGGTGAGCGGATCCCGGGCGCCCGCACCCTGTCCGAGCACCGACAGCAGCACCTCTGTCCCCTGGGGATCGCCCGACTGGAATTCGAAGCCGGCGATCATTCCCTCGCGGGAGTTCTGGCTCCAGCGCTTCACCACCACCTGCCCCGGACCCCCGCCGGTTGCGGCCTGGCCTGTGCGCAGCAGTGCCACATCGCCGACCGCCATGGCCACGCCCTCGGGCAGCAGCAGGCAGACCCCGCAGGGGCTGAAGTTCAGGATCATGCACGCATGGTCGAGCCCCTGGATGTGGAGGGTCGCCGTGCTGGCCGGATGCTCCTGATCCAGGTTCAGACGCCGGTGGCGGCGGCGGTTGTCAGGCGTCGGTTCGTTGCTCTGGGTATTGATCTGGGTATCCATGCGTGCGCGCCTGCCGGAGGGTGGACGGGGTCTGGGGCATCCCCTGCCATTCTCCTGATCGCTGCGCCGCTGTGCCGCCGGTGGTCTGACGCCGCCGCCGATCGCCGTCAGAGAGGCAGCGGGCCCCTGCGCAGTGACCCTGGCCAGCACCCGTCGCGCTTGGCTGCAGGGGGTCTCCCGGCTGGCTGGCGGCGGTGCAGGAGGGCCGGCTGCGGATCGCCGCGGCGGTGTTCGCCATCGCCAGTGGCCGGGTGATGGCGCATTGAGGCCGGGCATGCTGGGGCCATGGTCGCCCCATTGCCCGATCTGCACCTCGGTTCCGGTCTGACGATCCCGTCGGCGGAACTCCGCTGGCGCTTCTCCCGCTCCTCCGGCCCCGGCGGCCAGAACGTCAACACCACCGATTCGCGGGTGACGCTGATTTTCGACCTGGCCGCCAGCGAGGCCCTCTCGCCGCCGCTCAGGGCCCGGGCCCTGCGGCGGCTGGAGGGGCAGCTGCTCGACGGTTGTGTGGTCATCACCGCCAGTGAGCAGCGCAGCCAGTGGCAGAACCGCGTCGCGGCCCAGAGGCGGCTGGTGGCCCTGCTGGAGGAGGCCCTGCGGCCGCCGCCGCCACCGCGGCGACCGACGCGGCCGACGCGCGGCTCGGTGCAGCGGCGGCTCGAGGCCAAGGCCCGCCGCAGCGCCGTCAAACGCCAGCGGGGCGGCCGGATTCCGCCGGCTGAAGGCTGATCGGGCTGCGGCTCGGACTGCGGGCTCGGGCGGTGGCAGATCGGGGGAGACGCCGGGGCACCCGGCTCCATCCGGTTCTGGGATGGACGTGCCCTGGCGGCCCAACCGTCAGCAACCGCTGCGGGGCTTGCCGCTGGCATGGGCGCCTGGCCCAACGCAGGGCGGCTGACAGCCGATCCCGCGCTGCACCGGTTCAGGTCCCAGGCCCGCCCAAGCGGTAAGGCGGACGATCCACGGCCCGCCTCACCCTCAGCCCTCTACTTCCCCGTCGCCCATCCGCACCAGCGCTCCAGATCCCTGGTGCCATCCACGCTGTAGTTGGGTGCGCGGAATTCCTCGCGCCGAGCTGCCAGAGCGTCATAGGCGCGGACGACTCCAATGGCGGCCGTCGCCGCGTCCTGACGGCTTCCGGCGGCGAACAGCCGTTCGCAGGCGGTCTCGACGTCCCGATCACAGAACCCCGGACAGGCCGACGCCCGCTCCGGAAGCAGGCCCACCGCAAGCCCCATGCTCAGGGCGGCAGGAACCATCCCGGCGAGACGAAGGGTCTGGAACCCTGTGCAACGACCTCGCATGACCCTGCCCCACGGCTGACCACGCAACGCCGGGCAGGCGCACCCTGTCAACAGGACCGGTTTCTATTGGCGCCAGTGCCGGCGCCGCTCAGTCCGCGGCCTCCTGCGGCGCCGGCCGATCAGGCGTGGATTCCGCGCGGATCCGGGCCTTGGCCTCCCGCCAGTGGCCCTCGAGTTCGCGGATGCCGCGGCCCTGCAGCTCCCCTCCGAGGGCGGCCTCCACCCGCGAAAAGCGGTCGAGGAAGCGACGGTTGGTGCCGGCCAGGGCCTCCTCCAGATCGAGATCGCACCAGCGGGCCACGTTCACCAGGGTGAACAGCACATCCCCCAGCTCCTCCTGGGCGTGGCTGCGATCACCGGAGGCCACCGCCTCCCGCAGCTCCTCCATCTCCTCGTCCACCTTCTCCCACACCCCCTCGAGGTCGTCCCACTCGAAGCCGGCGGCGGCGGCCCGCCGGGAGATCAGCATCGCCCCGGCCAGGGCCGGCTGGCTGCGGGTCTTCTCCGCCAGCGCGTCGCTCAGGGGGCTGGCCGAAGGGGTGGGCGCGCCACCACCGGCCTCAGCCGCGGCAGCAGCTTTCGCGGCAGCGGCGGCCTTCTCCTCCGCCTTGATCGCTCGCCACAGCTCCCCCACCGCCGCGCTGTCGCCCCCCCGGCCGCGGCCGACCGCCGGTTCGTCGCCGAAGACGTGGGGATGGCGGCGCACCAGCTTGGCGGTGAGGTTGCGGGCCACCGCCTCCAGATCGAAGCGCTGCTCCTCGGCGGCGATGCGGGCGTGCAGCAGCACCTGCAGCAGCAGATCGCCCAGCTCCTCCGCCAGGTGGCCGTCGTCGCCGCGGCGGATGGCATCGGCCACCTCATGGGCCTCCTCCAGCACGTAGGGGATCAGGGAGCGGTGGGTCTGTTCCAGATCCCAGGGGCAGCCGCTGTCGGGATCCCGCAGGCGATCGATCACGGCGATCAGCTCCTGCAGGGCATCCAGGGTTCTCGCGACCACGGCTGACGGCTCCGGCGGGTGCGCACACTCTGCCCGCGGGAGCGCCGCCGCCAGGGCCTGGGCCCCGCAGCCGATCGGGGCTCCGCCCGCCGCCGCTGGCGCCAGCCGGGCTCAGCTCCCCCCGGCACCCCGCCGGCGGCGCGGCCGTTGCCGCCGCCCGGATCGGAAGCGCCGCAGGCCAGTCGCGCCGCGCCGGCGTCGCAGGAGACCCCGCAGCAGCCGCGGCGTCCTGGGCATCGGGTCTCCGTCCTGCAGCAGATGCAGCCAGGCGCTCGCCTCCACCGCCACCAGAACCGCCAGGCCGGTGTGGGGATGCCGCTGCCACAGGTCGTTGATCGCCGTCAGCAGTTGCTGGGGCGTGGGAGAGCCGAGGGGAGCCAGCAGCAGGCAACCGCCGCTGACCAGGGCCGCCAGCCAGAGCAGGCGGCCGGCGCTGCCCAGCAGCGGGCTGTGGGAGAGCAGTGAGCGATGGCGCAGCAGCCGGCGATAGGGCCACCACAGCAGCGCAAGGGGCCCCCAGCGGGCGGTGGCGCGGGAGGGGAGGTCGAGGTCGGGCGAGAGCCAGAGGCCGCCCACCAGGAAGGCCCCGGCTGCGGCGGCGGCTCCGCCGGGGCCCAGGGCGGGAGCCCAGAGCAGGCCGAAGGGAAGGGCCAGCAGGGCGGTGGCCTGGTCATGCCGGCGGCCGCTGGCCATCGCTGGGGGAGCGGCGGGGTGGCCGCATTCTCCCCGGTTTCAGAGCAGGCAGCAGGTGGGGGAGCTGATCAGCTGCTGCACGGATTCCTGCAGGCCGTCAGTGGGAGCGAGCCAGCGGCTGACGGTTTCAGTGCCGTGGTGGCCCTGGAGCTGGACGCGGCTGCCGTGCAGCACCAGCTCGAATCGCCAGTCGCGGATGCCGAACGAATTGGAAAGGGTCATGGTCTGTTGTCTCGCGCTGTCACCGTGAATGGATGTTGTGGACGGATGTCAGAGACCCGTGCCCTGCTCTGATGCGTTGCCCTGATGGGTTGCAGCCGTGGCGTGCGGCGGTGCAGGCGAAGCCTGCGCTGCACGGTGCTGCACGGTGCTGTTCGGCTGGTCTGGCAGGGCAGCGGGGACACGATGGCCGTCACCGCTGGAAGGCAACCGGACTGCCCTGGTGCCATGAACCGATGGTGTGAGCTGATTCGGTGAGCCGATTCAGTGAGTCGGCCGGTTGGATCAACTCGGTGGCCTGGCATCGGCCCTATGGCCTGGGATCGACCGTGTCGATCCACGCTGTGGATCGATGGAGTGCATCTTTCCTCTGGATGAGTCGTGTGGATTGATCGTGGGGATCAATGGGGATCAATCATCTGGATTGACCCTCTGGATGGATCGCTGGACTGAATGGAATCCATCGCCCGCGGGTTCCTGCTCCGCCCGGGGGCGGGCTGTCTGAGGCGATGCGGCTGTCTGTGGTGGGGCCATGGATGGCCGGGGGTGCCGTTTCGGCGGGTCTCTTCACTGGAGCGACCTGGTGCAGCGTCTGGAGGTCGGTTGCCGAGGGCTGTGGCCGGCCCCTGAGCTGAGGTCATGGTTGAGGCGTCGTCCGGTGGCCTGTAGGAGGCCTCGTCGGAGGTCTTGGGGTTGCGTCCTGCGTCCTGTTCATCTGACGACAAGCTAGTTCCACCATCCGGCTCGCTCCCATGCGCTGCTGCTGAGAGTTGGCTGAGAAAGGGCTGAGGCCGGTTTCCGCCCCTGGTGGCCGTCCGCACCTGCGGGCAAAATGAACTCGCGCGCGATTAGCTCAGCGGTAGAGCGCCTGCCTTACAAGCAGGATGTCGCTGGTTCGAACCCGGCATCGCGCATCGCTGTGAACCCTTGCTGGGGCTGGGTTCTGGTGGTGGCCTGACTGGGTCGATACCCGGGTGCTGCCGCGCTGAGCGCAGCTGCTGGTCCCTGTGATCGGGCCTGGCCTTCAGTCCTCTGGTGTGGTCCTGGTTGTTGCCTTGGCCTGGGCCTGCTGGCGCTTCCGGTCGTCCCGGATCATGGCGACCTCACACCCCCTTGTCAGCTGAACAACCTGCGGGGACGACACACTTAGCCCAAGGGAGGCGCTGGCATGGGATCGCCTGAGAGAGGAGATCGGGGCCGATTCAGGGTTCGGGGAGAGTTGCGGGGGCCAGTGGACGCTCTCAAATCGGCTGATCAAGGGACCCAATGACACCCCCCCCCTTCTGGTAGGAGCGGGTCCAGCTCTGGGCCGAGTCCTTGGGCGGCTATCGCAGCAGCCTCCTAGCTTTGGTTCCCAGCCGGATCGCGCCTTGCAAAAGCCTCCCCTCGCTCTGGCCGCCGTGCTCCTGGCCCTGCCGCTGCTGCCCACCGGCCCAGCGCTGGCGCAGAAGCGGATTCCCAAACTGCCGGGCTACGACGAGTGCCCACTCGGGTATGTGAACGACCTGAAGCAGCACTGCAATTCGCCGATTGACTACGAGGTGATGCCCAGCAACGGCAAAGCCTGTCCGTCGGGATGGATGAACATCGGGGCGGGCTACTGCAAGAAGAAGACGCTGGGGATCTTCTGAAGACCCCGGCAGGTGCATTGGGGCGCCGTCAGGCACCAGACGCCAGGCTGAGCGAGGTTTCCTGGCAGAGCTTGGAGGCCGGTCTCGCCGCCTTCGAGCCTGGCTTTGCGCTCAGCCGCGAGCCGCCCGCGCTGCAGCAGCAGCCGGAGCTTGTGCGGTAGTCCAAGTCTGTACAAACCTGGGCCCATGAGCCTGAGCGGGTCTCCTCCGCAGCACGCCAGGCTCTTGAGCTGGGCCGCAGCCAGGCCGAGCTGGCCATTGCCGACATCACGCTCTGAGAGCTGGCCCAGCTGCAGGAGCGCGGCCGGCTGCAGCGGCCCGATGAGGTCGACCCCGCCTTCTCCCTCAATCCGCTGCTGTCAGCGCTGCGCCTTGCGGTGCTGCCGATCACCCCGGAGATCGCCCTGCTGTCGCGGAGCCCCCTGTTTCAGCACGGCGAACCGGCCGATCGATTGATCGGGGCCACCGCCCTTCAGCGTGCGCCGCCGGCAGCGTGGCGGGAGAAACGTCCTGCAGGTGAGCAGAAGCGGGGGCGAGATCGGCGTACGCCCCTGGAGGCAGCTCAACAAGGAGCTGCAGCATGACCACACCCACCAGCTCTCATAAGGTCTGGACCAACCAAGGGGGTCACGTCAGTTTTGACGTGGCCCCCCTTTGTTGGACCAACCCGTCTCCGGGGGGGCGCTGTTGCGCTGCCGCCCTTCGCAAGGCAGAGGAGCGCCCGGCCGTCGGCTGAAGGCGGCCCAGACCCACCGCAGGGGGTGCCCCCTGGGGGCCGCGGAGAACGTGCGCAATCGTGCAGCGGCAGATGCTGCGTGCGATCCGGTCAGGAACGACCCGTCCCTTGTGGCCCGGCTCCGGTCAGCTGTTCTGGCCGTTGATCGCCGCGGCAGACAGCATCCCCGTGAGCCGGGCCACCGAAATCGCATCGCGCTGGTTGTGCACATCCAGCTTCTCGTAGATGCGCCGCAGATGCGTTTTCACGGTGTTCTCCGACAGCACCAGCTGGCGGGCGACGGCGGCGACTGTGGCGCCGCGCTCCAGGCAGAGCAGCACCTGCTGCTCGCGTTCGCTCAGCACGGTGGCCAGCGCCACCTCCTGCGCGACTGCGGGGGAGCCCGGTGGGCTGGGCAGGATCGCCAGCAGCTCGCGGCTCAGCTCGGGGTCGATCCAGATGCCGCCGCGGACCACCGCCAGCACGCCATCGCGCAGGGCCATCAGGCCGCTGCGGTGGAGCTGGAAACCCCGCACACCGGCGGCCATGGCGCGGCAGGCCAGGTGGCTGTCGCCCTCGCGCAGGTGCAGCAGCACCGGCGGCAGGGCGGCCAGCAGCTCCTGCTTGCCGATCAGCGGGCAGGTCTCGGGCGTGGCCTGGCAGGTGAGCAGGCAGGTGGTGCACAGTCCCGTGGGATTGGCCAGCACCACATCGGCGCCGGGGTGCCCCTCCGCCTGCTGCAGCTCCTGTAGCTGGGACTGCAGTTCTTCGACACCGGCCGCGGCGGCCACCAGCTCCCAGCCCGGCGCGATGGTGGTGAGCAGCAGCCAGAACTGGCGCGCCAGCAGCGAGGCATCCAGAACGGCGATGCGCACCGGCCGGCCCAGCACCGCACCCACCGAGTCGTCCGTGAGGCGATTGAGGCCCAGCTGCTCCGCCAGGGCGTCGATGCGGGCGAACTCCTCGGCGGAGTACTGCAGCAGCAGGCCATCGTCACGTCGCTGCAGGCCGGCCATGGGCTCCGGTCCATCACCCGGGTGAGGACCTGATCGTAGGCAGGGTGACAGCATTGCCCCTGGATTCACCCGGGGATTCACCCGTTGGTTCACCCGCCTGTTCACCCCATTGGGGGACAGAGTCGGTTCTCCCTTCGCTCGACAGTGTCGTTGGACCGACCCCAGGAGTGATGGCACGCCAGATCTGTCAGCGCGAACGGCTGAGTGACCGCGAATGTGAAGTGCTGCGCTGGGTGATGGAAGGCTTCTCCAATGCCGAGATCGCCAGGCAGCTGTACGTTTCTATCGAGACGGTGAAGAGCCATCTGCGCCACTGCCTCAGCAAGCTGGGGGCCCGTGATCGCACCCAGGCCGTGGTGCTGGCTCTGCGCAGCGGCCAGCTGCTGCTGCAGTCCTGACGACTCCAGCTGAAATGACCCAGCCGCCCCGATCCCATTCGCCCTGACTCCATCCGCACCGGCCCATCACAACGCTGGGCGCACCCGCTGGGGGCAGCAGAAGCGCCAGCGCAGCCTCAGGCTCACCGATGTCGGCTGGCTGTGGCTCTCTGAGCAGATCAGGAAGTCGCGGGGCTGGCGGCAGTGAAGCCTCGGTCACCCCCGCGTGGGCGAGTTGGATGGCTGCAGGGCCCGTGAGACGGAGATTCAGGCCGTGCAGCGGCTTGTCTTTTGCCCCGGGTGAAGCGTCCACCCGGTGACTCACGGCGCGGCCGTGCTGTCTGCCGGCGAGGTGGCAGGCCCAGCGGTCCGCGATTCCCTTCCCTTGGCTGCAATGGCCTTAGTTTTCGTGGTGCCAGCTGCGCCGTAAGGGCCCTGGTTCTCCAAGCCGCAACCCCGGTGCCCATGGCTGCAACGTCCCCGCGCACCAGGATCAGCCGCGTCGCCTGGGATCTTCCGGGGCTGTTCGGCGCCGGGGAGTGCTCCAGCCTCAGCGCTGATCTCCATGGGCTGGGCGACGCGTCGGCCAAGGGTCCGGGCGGCGCCAACCAGCCGATGCAGGGAAGCGGAGTGTTGTTGGCCTCTGGCGATGTTCAGCTGGAGCGCGACCGGCCTCTGAACCTGCCCCCCCGGCTGCTGCCAGCAGCGCCGAACGCAAGCCGCGTCTCCGCTGACTGGTCGGCGACGCCTGCGGATAGCCGTGATGTTCCGCTCCTCGCCCGAGCCGTGCGTCCAGTCCCAGTGACGGTGGGTGGCGCCAGCGCGTCCAGCGCGCCGGCTCTGGGGGTGCTCTCGTTCAATGTGCTGGCACCTGTGTGGGCCGCGCCAACGTGGTATCCGCAGGATCTGGATCCAGCGTTGCTCGATCGCGACAGCCGCCTGAAGCAGACCCAGAACCTGCTGCGATCTCTCGCCGCTCGGCTCGATGTGATCTGCCTGCAGGAGGTGAATGCTCCGGAACTCCAGGGCTACCTCGAGGCGCTGGGGCCCGACTTCACAGGGGCGATGGCGCAGAACGAACGCGACTGGTGGTCCAACTGGCTGGTGCCGGAGATTCCCTGGGAAGCCAATGGCGCGGCCGTGATTGTCCGCAGCAGCCGGTTCAAGGAAGGCCGCTTTGAGGATGTGCCTCTGCCTGACGGCAATCATGCGTCCGTGTTTCAGGGCATCGATACGATCACCGGACAGAAGATCAGGGTGCAGTCGGTGCATCTGGACAGCGACCGGATCAGCAATCACAAGGTCGAACTCTCAGCTCTGTTCGATCGCTATCCGGCTACCCAGGACGTCAAGGACATCCTGGCTGGCGACTTCAACGAAGACACGGACATCGGCACAGCCGCGGGTTTGCTCAAGCGGGCGGGCTACAGCAATGTTCTGAGCGGCATCGGCAACTTCGAGGCCACCCATCCCTGGTCGAGCAGCTACAACGGCAATCAGCGCTGGGGCCGGATCGATCACATCACTGTTCGCCATGGCCTCGGCCTGAGTGGTGATGTGCTCGACTTCGGCGTCTGGTCGATCGCTGATGAAACAGCGCGGATCAGCGCCAACTTTCAGAACACCGGATCCGATCATTTTCCCGTGTTTGCTCAGCTGGCTTAGGTCAATCCCCTCTTGCGGCCCAGCCTCCCCATCCCGAGAAGGCAAGCGGCGCTCGCCCCAAAGCAAACCAGTGTGCTCTGCTTCAGGGGCAAGCCAGTCCGGCCAGCGCGCTACATCCAGGCCACCTATTGTGGCCGGGTGAATTGTCTGCTACGGATCGGTTGAGGCAGGGTCGTCGCCAGTCGCCAGGCCAGCTCTCCCCTCTCCTTATCGCAGAGGACTGGTCCTGGACAGGCAAGAGGTCTATACTTGCAGGGTCAGAACTGGTATTGGAGGGGATTTTAGGATTCCGCCCCATTAGCGTCAGCCATTGCTGATAATCTTTGGCACCAGCAAATCTTTTTGATCCCAAGATGTCTTCCGCTCCGTATCGGCTTAAGCAGGTCTCTGTTTCTCGAGTGCAATCCCCGTTGCTTCAATACTCAAGAAATATTGTTTCACAGTGCGGCGAGGATGGCATCCTGGAAAAGATCTTTCAAATCATCAAGCCAAGCAACCGATATTGTGTTGAGTTTGGCGCTTGGGACGGCAAGTATCTGTCCAATTGCTGGAATCTTGTTGTGAATGAGGGGTGGTCGGGCGCATTCATTGAGGGCAGTGCCGCTAAATTTATGAGCCTTCTGGCAACCCACGGCGCGAATCCAAACGTATCTTGTATTAATAGGTATGTTGACTTCGAGGGGGATAATCGCCTTGACGGGATCCTCTCTTCCACCAATTGCCCCAGGGGCTTTGACCTTCTTTCGATAGATGTTGATGGAACTGACTATTTTATCTGGGAGAGCTTGTGTGAATACCGTCCACGAGTGGTTGTCATCGAGTTCAATCCAACCGTGCCAAACGATATCATCTTCGTTCAGGCAAAGGATCCTTCGGTTAACCAGGGCTGTTCGCTGTTGGCGCTGATCATGCTTGGCAAGGAGAAGGGGTATGAGCTCATCTGTTGCACGGGTTGGAACGCCTTCTTTGTAAGGGCGGAATTGTATTCAGAGTTCGGGATTCCGGATAATTCCATCGAGGCCATGTATCGGCCGTACATGGATGGGCGCATCTTCCATGGCTTTGACTCCTACATCTATGTCGTCGGCATGTCGAAGTTGCTTTGGTCGAGGGTGGAGGTGTCGAGTGAGGATTTTCAGGTGATGCCGCAATCCACTCGGCGATTCGGGGATTCCCAGCGGCGGTAAGCCATGGTGCCGGATGCTTCTGACTGGTCATATGCTCTCATTCTGTCAGGATTCTTTTCCCGGTTCCGGTTGACGATCAGATGTTGAGGATGGAGAAATGATCTGGCCACCCTCCTGTTCACATCCTGCCCGCTGCGGATCCTGGTGTTGATCTCTTCAAGGGGCTGACCGCAGTGCGGTGGGCTGCCCCGCAGGCCGCGTGCAGGCGCGCTGTTGCCCCTGGGTGGATCGTGCTTCCCCGGTCCACCGCTTCGCTTGCGCCCTCATCGTCACCGTGGGAGGCTATCCCCACGCCAGGGGGATTGGGATGCATCGCTTACTCTCAGGCCGCCGTCCTGAGCGCCGGCCGTCCCTCAGCTCTGCGGCTGTTGGAGGGTGGCTGCTGCCGGGAGCTGAGGGGCGATGACGCACGATCCCGGCGGCGAGATCCCGTCCAGCCTTGCGCCCGCTGCGGCCCGGCTCAGCCTGGCCTGCGAGCAGGACATCGCTACCGCGGCCCGTGCCCTTGCCGATGGGGCGGCCGTGGCCCATGGCTTCGGCAACTTCTATGCCCTCAGCTCGAGTCCGGCGCCGGAGGTGGTCGCCTGGGTCAACCGGGTCAAGGGGCGCCCGCCTGATCAGATCGGCAGCGTCGTCACGACACCGCTGCGGCTGCCGCGGCTGTTCGATTGGGAGGCCTTGCCCGCAGGCCTGACCCCGGCGCGGGTCTTCGATCTGATGGAACATCTCCTGGCGCTTGGCCCCTTCGGTTTCCGCGGCCCCGCGGCGGCGCACGTGCCCGATCACCTCACCGGCCGCGACGGCGCACGGCGCACGCTGCAGCTGATCGCCCCCGGTTCGCGCTGCCCCTCCAACGCCTTCCTGCAGACAGCGATGCTCCGCACGGGCACCGAGTTCCTGCACATCACCTCCGCCAACCCTTCCCGGCACCGCACCGGCGCCGCCGACGAGCCGGCCCACTTCCGGGGCGATGCTCTGGCCCAGGCCTTTGCGGCGGAACCGCGCCTGCTGGTGCTGCATCACGCCGACGACGCCCTGGCCCGGGCGCGCCATCCGTTGCACGCTCCGATGTCGACCACGATCCTGGCGTTCCACCGGCTCGGCGTTCCCGCCGCCCACGACCCACCTCGGCTCCTGGTTGAGCGCCATGGCTCGCTGCCGATCGAGCGCCTGCAGCAGGAGCTGGCGCCGTTCGGCTTCGGGCTCGAACTCGGGCCCGGGGCCCGGCGGCGCCTGGGCGAGCGGGATTATGGCGATGCGCCGCAGGCGGCCTGAGTTCGGGATCTCCGGAAGCAACGACGGTGTTCCCTTCGCCTGGCCTGGCTCCTTGTGCTGCTGATCGATCTTGCCCTCGCATGTTCTGCCAGGAATATCGCGTTTTGCGCAGGGGAACCAATGCGACAGGGGCCCCGCCGGGTTCAATGAACGCTCGGGCCGACTGGCTGGTGCGCGCACCGCGGCCCCCAACGCTGGACAGATCAACGCAAGGGCCAGAGATGAAGACGTGGGCTGGCCTGACGACGTCCTGTCTGCTGTTGATCTCCGCTGTCGGGCCGGCGCCTGTGATCGCGGCTGATTGGCAGGACAACGACTGCCGTACCGAAAAGGATGACGGCGGCCACACGGTGAAGGTCTGCCGCGACCGGGAGTCGATCGGCATCTTCTGGGGGGATGACTCCTATGTGGGGACTCCTGAAAAAGCCAGATCGACTGCAGCGCAACTTGTTTCAGCGATCGAAACCCGATAAACTGGCCGCGTACAGAGCAATTGACGATTGCTACAACTGCTGAACGCTGCAGATGTACCGA
>Ga0315904_10001437_pt1 | contig 37823 bp, 29 predicted proteins | sample LakEriMetagenome_6_FD_203529 | JGI IMG/M metagenome (GOLD analysis project Ga0315904, IMG submission 203529) | Freshwater fungal communities from buoy surface, Lake Erie, Ohio, United States - Buoy 12 MA120 | ecosystem: Environmental > Aquatic > Freshwater > Lake | place: USA: Lake Erie, Ohio... | reverse complement strand
CGCATCACCTGGAAAGCCAAACGCGACCGCATCGAATTCAGTCTCCTCGCCAACAACCTGCTCAACCGGATGTATGCCAACAATGGCTATACCTACCGCTATATCTTCGGCAATACCCAGATCCGCGAGAATTTCCTCTATCCGCAGGCAGGCTTTAACTGGCTCGCCGGTTGCACGCTGCGTTTTTGACGGAATAGCCATCTTGCGCGCAGGAAAAGCGGCGACTGAAAGCCCTTTCTTTGCTGCGGCTTGCTGATCCGCTTTACCGATAAGGGTTTTTACTGCGAACAGGGCGATTTTTACATCGACCCCTGGAAGCCGGTGCACCGCGCCGTCATTACCCATGCCCATTCCGACCATGCCAGGCCGGGTAACGGGCATTACCTGGCCCACCGCATTTCAGCGCCTGTTATGCGCTTGCGCCTGGGTCGCGATATCAGTCTGCAAACACTAGAATATGGCGAGGTACTGCGCATGAATGGGGTGGAACTGTCGCTACATCCTGCAGGCCATATCCCGGGTTCCGCGCAGGTCAGGGTTACAGACGGTAAAGAAATTTGGGTGCTTTCCGGTGATTACAAACTCGAAAACGACGGACTAAGCACGCCGTTCGAACCGGTTCCCTGTACCCATTTTGTGAGCGAATGCACCTTCGGCCTGCCGCTCTTTCGCTGGAAACCACAGGAACTGGTTTTCGCGGATATGCTTGCCTGGGTCGATGGCCTGCGTCAGGAAGGTAAAAACGCCTTCATCCATGCCTACTCGCTCGGAAAAGCACAACGGCTCATTCATGCCCTGCATCAGGCAGGTGCCAATATCCGCGTGCACGGTGCCGTCCACAATACCAACCTGGCGCTCCGGGAAGCCGGTTTGCCGATTCCGGATGTGTTGCCGGTAAGCGCCGGCCAGCCCATCGAAACAGGCTCCGTGATCATTGCTCCGGGCTCTGCAGCTGAAACCAGCTGGACCAAACGCTTTGAACCCTACGCCGAAGCCTCTGCCAGCGGCTGGATGGCCATGCGGGGTACACGGCGCTGGATGAACGCCGAACGCGGTTTCCCGCTCAGCGACCACGCCGACTGGGACAGCCTCCTGCAAGCCATTCAACTCACTGGCGCTTCCCAGGTCTTTGTTACCCACGGCTACACCGAACTGTTCTGCCGCTATTTGCGCGAGCACCTCCAGCTGGATGCCCATGTGGTCTCCACCCGATTCACAGGCGAAACCGCCAACCACAGCGAAGAAGCGCCGGAAGAATGAAGAGGTTTACCCAACTCATCACAGAACTCGACCAGACTACTTCCACCTCGCGGAAGACAGCCGCGCTGGAACGCTATTTCCACGAAGTACCTGAAGCCGACCGCGTCTGGACCATCGCCTTGTTTACGCACCGCCGGCCCAAACGCGCCGTCAATACAGCCCAACTGCGCAGCTGGACCGCTGAAATCGCCGGACTACCGCTGTGGATGGTGGAAGAATGCTGGCATATCGCGGGCGACCTGAGCGAAACCCTGGCTGCCTTGCTGCCCGATGCGATGCCTGCATTGGAAACGGAAGACACCCAAGTCAACAGCCTCGCTGCTTACCTGGATGAAATGAGCTCCTGGAAAGAGAAAACTCCGGAATATGTGCGTGCCTTCATCGAAAAAGCCTGGCGTGAACTCGACAAGGAATCGCGCTTCGTATTCAACAAGTTCATCACCGGCGGCTTCCGGGTCGGAGTATCCGATAAACTGCTGCAACAAGCCCTTGCACGGGTGCTGGATCGGGAAACAGCGGAAATCGCCCTCTGCCTCTCCGGCAACTGGACTCCGCAAAAGAGTAACTGGGAAACGCTTTTCTCGGCCGAAACCCAGGACGATTCGCGTCCCTATCCGTTTTACCTCGCTTATGCATTGGAACAAGACCTGAATCAGTTGGGGAATCCGGCGGAGTGGCAGGCAGAATGGAAATGGGATGGCATCCGCGGCCAGCTCGTTGCGCGCAATGGGAAAGTTCACCTCTGGTCGCGCGGCGAAGAACTCATCAGCGACAGCTTTCCCGAACTCAGCCAGGCACCCTTGTTCTACGGAATGAATGCCGTACTCGACGGTGAAATCATCGCCTGGGAAAACGATGCACCGCTGCCCTTCCAGGTGCTGCAATCGCGTTTGGGCCGAAAACGCATCACAGCCGGAATCCTGCAAAAAGCACCGGTCATCTTCCTCGCCTATGATCTGTTAGAATGGGAAGGGGAAGACTTCCGCTCCCGTAGCCTGGCGGAACGACGCCAAACCCTGGAAAAATTATATGCGCAATTCCCGGGTAAGGAATGGCGGCTTTCGCCTGCACTGTCATTCGAAAACTGGAATGCACTTTCCGATTTGAAACACGCCGCCAGGGAACACCTGGCAGAAGGATTGATGCTGAAGAAACGCGACAGTCCATACCTCAGCGGTCGCCGGCGCGGTGCCTGGTGGAAATGGAAAACCGATCCGTATACCGCCGATGCCGTCATGATCTACGCGCAACGCGGCCATGGGCGAAGGGCAGGCCTGTATACCGATTTTACGTTTGCCGTGTACGACAGCCAGCGACAACTGGTTCCGTTTGCCAAGGCCTATTCCGGACTAACCGATGCGGAATTCGAGGAAATCAACCGCTGGATCAAAGACCATACCCGCGAAAGTTTTGGTCCGGTGCGCTCGGTCGATGCCGAACTGGTTTTTGAACTGGCCTTCGAAGGAATAGGGGAAAGCAAGCGGCACAAATCGGGTGTGGCAGTGCGTTTTCCGCGCATCGTGCGCTGGCGGAAAGACAAGAAAGCGAACGAAATTAATACGCTCCAAGACCTGCGGCAGCTTATCCGCAAATCCTGAATTCAAGCCAAGATTACTGAATCAGGAACGCCTCAGATAAACCGGTCGAAATACGCCCGTCGCTTAGGCCGGTAATGAGTTTCACGCGATGCCGGCCCGGCAGGGTGCGCTGCGTGAAACGAAATACAAAGTCGAGTCGGGGTACGCCGTGGTGACTGCCTTTGGTCGCTCCTTCGCGCATTTGTTCGTTTATCCGGTGCATAAGGGCTGTAGCGCTGATCCAGCCGCTGTCTGGCGCGTACACCGCGTCCATCGGTCGAAACTCCGCCAGGTGCTGTACCGTGTCTCCGGATTGGATTCCGGAGAAGAGCACATCTTCCGCTTCGAGCCGTATGGATTGTATACCGCTGAGGCTGCGGTAATATTGGTAACAGGTGAGCGCCAGCAGCTCGGTACCGCCCGTGTGCGCATTCGCAAAGCGCATTCCGGGTACCACTCGGAAGGCGTGCTTTTCAAAGGCAACCGAATCCTGTTCGGCCAATTCTTCAAAAAGGCTGTCTTGCACAAGGTAAAGGTCGAATCTATCAAGCGCATAGTTCTGCACGTTTTCGCGGCAACATTGCTGGAAAACAAAAGGCAAGGCCAGGAGCGATAGCAGCAGGAATATCTTTTTCATTTCAGGGTAGAAATTGTTCTTCCCATTCGGGTTTGGGCATCATACAGCTTTCAGAACGACCAAACCAGCGATAGCGGTTCCGCGCCACAAAGCGGTACAAGGGGTCACTTACAAAACTCGGCAAAAACCGGAATACTGAAAGCAACTTCCAGGCCCCGGGCAAATAACGCATAATATGAAAGATGGCCGCCGATCTTTCTATTTTCTTTCCCTGATGCCAGACGATAACACTCTCAGGCGCCATGGCTTCATCAACTGTCATATTCAAATACGCCTTGGCAGTTTCCCCTTGCAACGGCGCAAATGCAAAAAGCCTTTTCCGGTCGCGTTTCAAAATGAATTTCACCATGCCCTGGCACAGATGGCAAACGCCATCAAAAAAGACCAGAATTGGCTGCGTTTCACCCACCGTAAATAGCAGTTTCCAAACCCTTGGCGCTCACCAGGCCGCGGTACATGCCTTCCGAATTGAAAACCATTGCGCTGTTTCCTTCTGCATCCACCGCAATCAGTCCGCCTTCGCCGCCTAGCGCCAACTGCTTTTGGCAGATGACCAATTCGGATGCCTCTTGCAACGATAAACCGCGGTATTCCATCAGGCAATGCACATCGTAAGCCACAACGCCGCGCAGGAAAAATTCTCCATGACCGGTGCAGCTTACCGCGCAACCGGCATTGTTGGCATACGTGCCGGCGCCCGGAACCGGCGAATCGCCTATGCGTCCCCAGCGTTTGTTCGTCATTCCGCCCGTACTGGTTGCCGCTGCAAGATTTCCATGCACATCGCAGGCTACGGCACCAACGGTACCAAACTTCTTTTCACTGTGATCGAGGCGCACGCGGTCTTCTGCCAAGGCTTCCTGCCATTGCGCATACCTGAAATCGCTGTGAAACCAGGTTTCAGATTCAAATGCCAACCCTTGGTTGCGGGCAAAAGCTACCGCTCCGGCACCTGAGAGCAATACATGTTCAGAGTGTTCCATCACCGCCCGCGCTGCCAGCACCGGATTGCGTATGCCATCGACACCGGCCACAGCGCCGGCATCCAATTCTTTTCCTTCCATCACACAGGCATCCATTTCGTGTAAACCGTCATGGGTGAACACGCTGCCGCGCCCGGCATTGAAAAGCGGACAATCTTCGAGTTCTTTCACAGCCGCGCAGACCGCGTCGAGAGAAGTTCCGCCTTGATTCAAAATGGCATACCCCGCCTGGAGTGCTGTTGCCAGGGCGGCGTGGTAAGCTTGCTCCTGCGCAGGTTCCAGCATGCCCTTGCGGATAACGCCGGCGCCGCCGTGCACTGCCAAAACTGCTTTGCTCATGGTATGCGGTACATGCTTAATGGTCCGTCGTTACGGCTTACTACAATAATCTTCCCTTTGGAAGCTTGCAACACTGCACTGCGCCTTGTGTTTCCTGCAACCTGGAAGCCGCCGGAGGCAACAGATAAAGGTTGAAATTTCCCGCCATTCCCTAGCAAAACCAATCCGTTCAGCGCATCGTCTTTGCCCCATTCGGCCTTGTTCCCATGGTTATTGCCGTTCAGCAACAGATCCACTTTACCATCGCCATTCACGTCTGCTGCTGTGATGCCATTCACACAGCCAGCCTGGGCTTCGAAGGGCATGGCTTCCATCCTGAACTTACCTTTATCATTCCATAGTATGGCGCTCATAAAGGTTTCGGCTTTGCGCTTGTAGGAGCTGCCGGCTGCTGCAGGAAACATCGTTTCGAGCGTTTGTCCGGCATAATCGGCATAGCGGATATAGCTCTTCCGCATGAAACCGACCATTTGAGCGGCCATCTCATCGTACGAATGCCAGGGGCTGTTGACGCCTTGCACGTAATAACTGCAGATAGCATCGAGCCTGCCGTTCTGATCAAAATCGGCTGCGGCAATGCTGGCGGGTTCCTGGGCCGTTGGCCGCACCTGGCTGTTCATGCCCTGGTTTCCGATGGCAAAATCGAGATCGCCGTCACCGTCTAAATCAGCGGCTGTAATGGTATTCCACCAGCCGGAGGTATTGCTCAATCCCATGGCGGCGGCTTGTTCGCTGAGTGTGCCCGATCCTTGAATCCAGCATTGCAGCGGCATCCATTCGCCACAAAGAAGCAAATCGGTTTTGCCATCTCCGTTCAGATCGTGCGCGCGTGCATCGCTGATAATTCCGGCCTTGTCGATTCCGGCTGCCATCGCAGCGGTAGCCTCAGTAAACCCATTGCCGTTGTTGCGCAGGATATAACTCGGGGCAGGCATCGGATAGCGGTCGGGTACACAGGCACCGCCCAGGAAGATGTCCTGATCACCATCTCCGTCAAAATCGCCGGCTGTGACGCAGTTTTTCGGTGTTTTCAAAGCGGGAATCATGCCCGCCGGAGCGGCCGTGAATCCACCTTTGCCATCATTGATAAACAGCCGGTCGAGGTATTGGTCGCTGCCTTCCGGGTATTCGTTCGAGCCGGAACAAACGTAGAGGTCGAGGTCTTTATCGCCGTCGGCATCGAAGAATACGGCACCGCTTTGTTCAGGTGCGTTGGCTTGTTTCCATGGACCGGGTTTCCCGGTGAATCCGCCTGCGGCATTTTGCAGGAAGAGGCTGCCGCCCTGGCTGCCGCCGCCGTTGCCAACAAAGAAATCGTCGAGTTTGTCGCCGTTCACATCGCCGACAGCGAGCGCCGGACCGCGGCGGCTCTGCTTGCGCGGTAGCAGCGGTTCGTTTTTGAAGTCAATAAAACGGCCGTCTTCGCTGTGGTTGTAAGTCGGAGCCTGGAACGTTTCCAGTTTGGTGACTTTCGCCGGAAGCAATCCGGATGGGAGGTTCAGATTTCCTGACTTGGCATCTTGTTCGCGTAAGGTAAGGGTTTGCTTGCCCTGTACGTTTTCGAGCACCTGTGTAGCACCACCGGGCCATACAACGGTGAGTTTCTTGAGGCTTGCCGCCTTGCCCAAACCGATATGCAGAAAAGGTTCACTGCTGCTTTGGAAACCATGGGTGAGGCTCATTTCGCGGTAGGTTTTCCCGGAATCCGTTTCAGCAATCACCTTGCAGCCGATGCCGTAGCGGTTGTTCTTTTGCCCTTCCAGCTTCAGGCGCAACCATTGGTGCCCGAGCTTCTCGCTGCTTGTGTTTTTGTATACCGAAGCAGGCTCGCCGAGGTTGTTTACCACGAGATCCAGGTCGCCGTCGTTATCGAGATCTGCATAGGCTGCGCCACCGGAGTATCCTTCCTTGTCGACGCCCCAGGTTGCTGCCACACTCTCAAATCCTTGTCCCTTGTTGCGGAACATGTAATTGCGCAAAGGCTTGGCAGGCATTTCGCTGGCGAACTTCATGAAATAACCCTCCTTGAAGCCTTTATAATTGTCCATATTCAGGCGCCTGAACTGTTCTACCTTGTAGTTGATGTAGTCGAGGTCGTTGTAATCTCGGTAATAGCCATTGCTGATATACAAATCGTTGCGGCCATCGTTGTCGTAATCGGCCAGGAGCGGGCTCCAGCTCCAATCGGTTTCCGCCATACCCCAGAGGAATGCCTGGTCGCTGAAAGTTCCGTCGCCGTTATTCACCTGCAGCGTATTGCGCATGAACTGTTCGCCGTATCCATTTCGGATCCGCATGCTGTAACGGTCCCAGTTGAGCGGACCTACCTGGGTTTTCTTGCGGTAATTGTCGGGCGGCAGCATGTCGAGCGTCACCACATCGGGCAATCCGTCGTGGTTGACATCGCCGATATCGCAACCCATGGAATAGAAGGAAGTGTGGGCGAACATCTCGGCACGCCGGTCGGTAAAGGTGCCATTGCCGTTGTTCATCCATACAAAATCGGGATAATCGTAATCGTTGCAGACGTATAAATCCTGGAAACCATCAAGATTCAGATCTGCGGCTGTAACTGCCAGACCGAAGCTATAGCAGGCTATACCAGCTTTTTGGGTGATGTCTTTGAACGCCTTTCCTGTATTCTCATACAAGCGGTGTGTGAAAGTATCGTTGAAGTTATCGGTTCGCTTGAAGGGCTTATCCATGTTGATCGCCCAGTTGAATGGATGATTGGCCACGTAAAGGTCGAGATCTCCATCGTTGTCCATATCGAAGAATGTGCCGTGGCTGCTGTATTCGCGGCCTGTGAGGCCCCAGGCGTCCGATTGTTCGGTAAAGGTGCCATCGCCGTTGTTGATGAACAGGAGGTTTTGGAGTTTACGGATATCGACGTTGGCGGGCAGGAGATTGGCAGAGCGGCAGATGAGAATATCGAGGTGGCCATCGTTGTTGACGTCGGCCATGCTGGTTCCGGTGAGCCAGCCACTGGTTTTGATGCCGGATTTTTCCGTGGCATCGGTAAACTTCATGTTTCCCTGGTTCAAGTACAGGCGGGCGCCGGTCTGGTTGGCTGTAAAGAGCAGGTCGCACAAACCATCGCCGTTCACATCGCCGGCTGCCACACCACCGCCGTTGAAAAGGTACTGATCCAGGAAGATATGAACCGAATCACTGAAGGTGAGCTGGTTGGCGAAGGCGATACCGCTTTGTTCCGGACTGATTTCCTCGAAGAGCCGCACGCCGGCGGCAGCATCGGTCTGCGCAGGCCCTTTGCAGGAACCAGCGAGCAGAACGACGAAGGGAATGAGATAAAAACGCATGCAGGGTCAAAATTAGTTGCGAAGCGCGGATTTCGATGACCGCGACGGCTGGCAAAGGTTGTAACTTTGCAGTCCCCGATCCCATCCATGAGCGATCCCATTAAGCACGAATGCGGGGTAGCATTCATTCGGCTCCTCAAACCCCTGGAGCATTTCCAGGAAAAATACGGCTCTCCGCTGTATGGCATACGCAAACTGCAGTTCCTGATGGCCAAGCAACTGAACCGTGGCCAGGACGGTGCAGGCATCGGTGTCATCAAACTGAATCCGGATTACGGAAACCGCTACATCGCGCGCAAACGCAGTGTGAACAGCACTGCCGTAGCCGACATCTTTGCCGCCATCCAACAAGACTGGAATGAGTTGCCGGAGGCAACCCGCAGCGACATGAACCTGCTGCGCCGCGATTTCCCCTGGGCAGGCGAACTCCTCCTCGGGCACCTGCGCTACGGCACACACGGCGGCAACAGCATCGAAAACATCCATCCTTTCCTGCGCCAGAACAATTGGATGTCGCGCAACCTGGTGCTGGCAGGAAACTACAACCTCACGAACGTGGATGAGCTGTTCAACAAACTCATCGAGCTAGGCCAACAGCCCAAAGAGAAGAGCGATAACGTGACGATGCTTGAGAAAATCGGACATTTTCTTGACGAGGAAAACCAGCGCATCTTCGACTTTCATCATGCCAACGGCATAAGCAACCTGGAAATCACCAGCCGCATCCGCGAGGAAATGTCAATCGAGCGGGTACTCAAAAGGGCCTTCCGCGATATCGATGGTGGCTACAATATGGCCGGTATGGTTGGAAACGGACATGCTTTTGTGATCCGCGATCCGAATGGCATACGTCCGAGCTATTGGTATGCCGACGACGAAATACTGGTTATGGCCAGTGAACGCGCGGCCATCATGACAGCTTTTGAAGTAAAAACGGATGAAGTGCGCGAACTCGGGCCGGGCAATGCGCTCATCATCAATCCGCAAGGCGTTTACGCTGAAGTAAACATCCTTCCCCCCGGCGAAAAGCGCTCCTGCAGCTTCGAACGCATCTATTTCAGCCGTGGCAACGACCCGAAGATCTACCAGGAACGCAAGACCCTTGGCCGTTTGTTGTCGCGCATCGTACTCAAGAAAATCCAGTACGACCTGAAGAATACGGTATTCAGTTATGTGCCAAACACAGCGGCTACTTCGTTTTACGGACTGATCGACGGGCTGAACGAATACCTGCGCGATTATCAGCATTATTTCATGCGCCGGGCTTTCGAGAAAACCGAACACCATCCGACTGAAAACGAGGAAGTATACGATTGGCACAAATCGCTCGACGATATTATGAGCTGGGTGGTGCGCCGCGAGAAGATTCTGGTGAAAGACGGCAAGATGCGCACGTTCATCACGAACGACCAGGACCGCAACGACCTGGTAGGCCATGTGTACGATATCACACATGGTGTTGTGCGACCGGGCGAAGACACGCTGGTAATCATGGACGACAGCATTGTACGCGGCACCACGCTGCGCACGAGCATCCTGAAAATCCTCGACCGCCTGGAACCGCGCAAAATCATCATGGTTTCCTCGGCACCGCAAATCCGCTATCCCGACTGCTATGGCATCGACATGAGCCGACTCGGTGATTTCGTGGCCTTTCAGGCTGCACTTGCCATACGCAAGGAGCGCGGTGAAGGCGATATCATTGACCGCATGCACGCCAGCGCTCTGGAAGAATTGGCGAAGCCGGTAGACGAGCAGCGCAATGTGGTGAAAGACTTGTACGAAGGTTTGAATGAAGACGACGTCACCCGAAAAATTGCCGAGATCGTTGCTCCGGCCGGCATCCGTGCGGAAGTAGATATCGTATACCAAACGGTGGAACACCTGCACGAAGCCAGTCCGGCCCATCGCGGCGATTGGTATTTCACCGGCGACTACCCAACGCCGGGCGGAAACAAAGTAGCCAACCGCAGCCTCGTACTCTTCGCTGAAGGCAGCCGCGAACGCGCGTACTGATTATTTCGCCGCGATGAGGTTTTCTGCCCGTCCTGATAAGCGCCATGTTTACCGATTTTTAGGGTAAAGCGCTTAAACATCTTTAAATTCGCAGTTCGCCTTAACATCCAAATGAAAAGAATCTTCATTCTGGCAGCATTGATGGCTGCCTTGCCCCTTGCTTCACTCACAGCACAAAAGGGCAGCACTCCGCCAGACGACTGGTTTAACCTCGACCTCAAAAAAGACAAAGTTCCCGGTGTCAGTACCAATAAAGCTTATGCCGAACTGCTGCAGGGAAAAACTTCCACTACCGTAGTTGTTGCCGTCATCGATGGCGGAACCGAGCCGGATCATGAAGACCTGAAAGATGTGATTTGGGTGAATGCGGATGAAATTCCCGGCAATGGCATTGACGACGACAACAACGGTTATATCGACGACGTACACGGTTGGAACTATATCGGCAATAAAGACGGCCGAAACGTACAGTTCGACAACCTCGAAGTAGCCCGTTTTTACGGAACACACCGCGCCCGCTTTGAAGGCAAAGAAGAGAACGACATAGCCGAGGCAGATAAGGAAACCTTCCGTCTGTGGCTGCAAGCCCAGGCTGAAATCAATGAAAAGAAAGAAACCTACACCGCCATGAGCGAACAGCTGAACCAGGTTTATAAACTGTTCAGCGATATCGAGGCACGCGCAGGTGGAAATGCTGTAACGGCTGATGTTATCACGGGGGTTACCGCTGAAGGTTTCGTTGCCATGATCCAGAAGCAGCTGGCCAAATCCGTTGAATCAGGCGCCAACTACGATACCATCAAATTCAAACTCACTTCACGCTTCGATGAAATCATGAAGCCGGTGAAGTTCCATTTCAATCCGGAATACAACTCACGTGAAATCGTGGGCGATAACTACGCCGACGGAACCGAGCGCAACTACGGCAATAACGACGTAGAAGGACCTGACGGCGGCCACGGTACGCACGTAGGCGGCATCATCGGCGCTGCGCGCAACAATGGCGTAGGTATGAATGGCGTAGCCGATAACGTACGCCTCATGGTCGTGCGCGTCGTTCCTGACGGCGATGAACGCGACAAAGACGTAGCCAATGGCATCCGCTATGCCGTAGACAACGGCGCCAAAGTGATCAACATGAGCTTTGGCAAAGGCTGGAGCCACGACAAGAAACTCGTTGACGATGCGATTCGCTACGCTGAAAGCAAAGATGTACTGCTCGTGCACGCGGCAGGCAATGACGCTGAAGACAACGACGAACTACCCAATTTCCCGAACCCGCGCCTTACCGACGGCGGACGCCCAAGCAACTGGATCGAAGTAGGCGCCAGCAATTGGAACGCCAAGAAACTCATCGCACCCTTTTCCAACTTCGGTAAAGATCAGGTAGATGTTTTCGCTCCGGGTATGGACATTTACAGCACCGTTCCTGATTCCAAGTATGCCAGCTTCGACGGAACCAGCATGGCTTCGCCCGTTACCGCCGGTGTGGCTGCGCTCATCCGCAGTTACTATCCCTCACTTACCGCTGCCCAGGTGAAGCAATGCATCACAGAAGGAACGGTGAAGTGGAAGAAGCCGGTTATCAACCCTACCACCAAGAAGAAAGCCAAGATGAAAGACCTCTGCAGAAGCGGAGGATTGGTGAATGCCTATAACGCGTTGCAAATTGCAGCCACCTTGGCGCGCTAAGCACAGAAAATATCCTGGAGAAAAAGGCGGCAGGTATATTCTGCCGCCTTTTTTGTTTTGGTAATTTTGATTCCTCCGAAAACAACCTCATTTATGCGTGAAACGGTACTTTATGTCGCCAGCAGCCTCGATGGATACATTGCCAAAGCAGACGGCGATGTAAAATGGCTGGAAGACTATCCGAATCCCGAACAAACCGATTACGGATACACTGCATTTCTATCCGGCTGCGATACGTTGGTGATGGGTTCAGGTACGTATCGTGCAGTGATTTCCTTCGGGATTGACTGGCCCTACGCAGACAAGCGGGTTTACGTTGTTAGCAGAGATCCTTCCCTGGAAATATCAACTCCCGGAACTACAAGGCTAAGCGGAGTAGAAGACTGGCTGCGGGTTTGCAACTCCCTGCCCGAAAATGGCAAAAACTGCTGGTTGGTAGGCGGAGGGCAATTGATACGCAGCTTTTTGCAGGCCGGAGCCTTGGATCGCATCCTGCTTACCCAATTCCCTGTTCTGCTTGGATCTGGCAGTCCCTTGTTCCCCGATGCTTTTCCCATGCAATACTGGAAGACGGTGAATTCGCAAGCCTACACTTCGGGTGCATGGGGTGTGGAACTTGTTCCTGCGCAGCCGCCGGCCTGATTCCGGTCGAAGCCGCCTGATTTCTAATCGAACCCGGGCGCGCCTGCCAGCGGAAAAAACCGGATATTTGCCGCACATTCGCTTCAACCGAAATGAAAAAAATCATACTTTCTCTGATTGCAGGCGCCTTATTGGTGCTGCCTGCCCGTGCCGATGAAGGCATGTGGCCACTGACGATGGTGGCCAAGCTTCAGGATGCCATGCAGGCCAAAGGTCTCAAGCTCACTGCTGAAGACATTTACAGCATCAACAAAAGCTGTCTGAAAGACGCCGTTGTGCGCCTCACCACCAAACAGGGCCGCATGTTTTGCAGCGGTGAAATCATCAGCGACCAAGGCCTCTTCCTCACCAACCACCACTGTGGTTTTGGCGCCATTCAGGAACTGAGCACACCTGCTGATAATATCCTTGAAAACGGATTCTGGGCAAAAGACCGCAATGCAGAGCGCGCGGCCAATTTCCATATCGCGCTATTGGCCAAAGTGGAAGATGTAACCGATCAGGTGCTCGACGGCATTGCCATCAACGGACCGGAAGCAGAGCGCACCAAAGCCGTGATGGAATCGGTACAGAAAGTTACCAAAGCCCTCACTGAAAGCGAAAAAGCCAAGGGCGCGGAATACCGCGTTGAATTGGTTCCTTTCTACAACGGCAACCGTTATCTGGCCATGTATTATGTGGTTTATAAAGACATCCGTTTGGTCGGAACACCTCCACAGAATATTGGCAAGTTTGGTGGCGAAACCGACAACTGGTCATGGCCCCGCCACACGGCAGACTTCAGCATGTTCCGTATTTATGTGGGAGCGGACAACAAGCCGGCAGAATTCAATGCAGCCAACAAACCTTACAAGCCCGCGCATTACTTCCCTGTTTCACTGAAAGGCGTGCAGCAGGGCGACTTTGCGATGATCATGGGTTACCCCGGCCGCACCGCCCGTTACACATACAGCGAAGGCATCCGCTACACCAGCGAAAAAGACCGTCCGGCACGTGTGGATGCACGCCGCCAGATTCTCGATCATTACGAAAACTACATGTTCAAGGATGCTGCTATCAAGCTGATGTATGCGGATAAATATGCCGGTTTGAGCAACTACTGGAAGAAGTTCATGGGCGAGCGCGACGGCCTCAAGAAGCTCAATATTTACGACCGCCGCAAAGCCGAAGAACGCGCCTTTGAAACCTGGATGAACGCAGACGAAAAGCGCAAGGCGACTTATGGTGAAGTAATGAGCCTTTACGACGAAGCTTACCGCGGCATGAACCAATACGGCATGTTCGGCCTCTATCTTGGTGAAGCCATCTTCAACTGCCAGCCATTCAGTCTTGCTGCATCTTACAGCGAACTGTCCGGGCTGCTATCCGACAAAGACAAGGCCAATCAGGCAAAAGGCCGCGAAATGGCTGCCAAAATGCTGGAAGGCGTTGACGAACAGTTCCGCGAATTCTATGCCCCGATCGAGAAAGACGTGCTCGCGTCGATGGTGAAAATGGTGTACGAAAACCTCGATCCTGCGCTGCAACCCGCCGGCTTCCGGACTTGGGTGATGAAGTACAAGGGCGATTACAACAAGTTGGCTGCCGACATCTTTGCCCGTTCCATATTCGCCGATGGTGCCCGCCTGAAAGCCTTCCTGAAAAAACCTTCTGCCGCAATTGCAAAAGATCCGGTGATGGTAGTTTGGAATGCCTTCTCTGCAAAAAGCCAGGAATTGCAACCCATCATGGGCGAGATCAATGCCAAGCTGAACCGTGCCAACCGCCTGTTCCAAAGCGCATTGTTGGAAATGAATACCAACCGCTTGCTCACGCCCGACGCCAACGCCAGCATGCGCCTCACCTACGGCACCGTGCTAAGCTACGATGCGCGCGATGCCGTGCATTACAATGAAATCACCACGCATAAAGGTATCATCGAAAAATATAAGCCCGGCGACATTGAATTCGATGCACCCAAGCGCCTGATCGAAATGCTCAAGGCCAAAGACTTCGGCCAATATGCCGACAAGAATGGCAACCTGCCATCCTGCTTCCTCACCAACCACGACATCACCGGAGGCAATAGCGGAAGCCCGGTTCTGGATGGCGATGGCAACCTGATAGGAACCGCTTTCGATGGCAACTGGGAAGCCATTTCTTCCGACTTCGCATTCGAGCCCGATCTGCAGCGCACCATTTCAGTGGATATCCGTTACACCTTGTTCATCGTTGACAAGTTCGGCGGTGCGGGGCATTTGCTCCAGGAAATGAAGGTTATTCGCTGATACCAGTGGCATTGCCTTTTAAAGAAAAAGCCTCCTGGAACGGAGGCTTTTTCTTTTTGGGTTAAGGCTGATTGAATACCGCCCGGGTTAATACTCTTCCTGCAAGCGCATGCGCTCGACCACGCAGCGCAGTTCTCTTTTAAAACGCACAAAGAGCTCTTCAACTTCCTCGGCTGGCAAGGTTTCACGGCGCAGTAATTCCAACCGGGCTGCAACCGGCATCAAATCGTCAATTTGAAAAATGTCGAGTGTTGGTTTGAGCTTGTGGGCTATCTGTCCAATAGCATGCAAATCGTTCTTCTTCCAGGCAGCATCCATTCCATCCAAATCGGCGGGAACCATTTCAAGGAAGCGCGAAATCATCCGCGCGGTAAACTCATTGTTTCCTTTGCTGAGGTCTTGTAATCTGCTAAGGTTGTACAACCCTTGCCCTTCATCCGATTCTCCGGCGGGTTCCGGAGCGGTTTGAACAAACCCCGTAAACCTGGCCATAGCCTGGAGCAGTTGGGATTCGGTATAGGGCTTGGATAGATAATCGTTCATGCCGCTGTTCAGGCATTGTTCTTTCTCCCCTTGAATGGCATCAGCCGAAAGGGCAATGATGGGTACGTCGCATTGCAACTCGTTTCGTATGATCCTGGCAGCTGTATAGCCATCCATAACCGGCATTTGTAAATCCATCAGCACCAGGTCGATATCCGGCATCAGTGTACACATGTCTACGGCTTGTTTTCCGTCTACCGCTTCTAACACTTTTGCCTGGTGGTTTTCGAGGATATTCCTAGCCAGCAAACGGTTAATTTCATTGTCGTCTACTACCAGTATTTGCAGGCCACGGAGTGTCATCGGCGGTTCACTTACAGTATTCAGATACTGCATGTCTTCTGATTTACCAATGGTAAAACTGAGTCGAACCCTGAACTGCGTCCCTTTGCCTTTTTTACTGTCAACATGAATCTCGCCATGCATCAGTTTAACGAGCTTCCAAACGATATGCATACCAAGACCTGTTCCTTGCGATTGGAAATCGTCTGGCAGCTTTTCCTGGCTGTATTCTTCAAACAAATGACCGACAAAGTCGGTATCCATGCCGATACCGCTGTCTTCAACTATCCACTCCAATTCCTGTTCATGGCCGACGTTGCGGGTCAGTTGCAGTGAAACATCTACCCCTCCTTGCCGCGTAAATTTCACGGCATTGCTCACCAGGTTCATCAGGATTTGCTTGAGGCGCACCGGGTCGCCAACAAGCACATCTGAAACACCGGGGTCATCTTCCTTCACCTGCAGATATATACTTTTTTCGGAGGCTTTGAGCGCCTGCATGCGCACAACATCGGCCAGCACTTTGTGCGGATTGAACGACACGTTTTCAAGCTGCATTTTACCGGCGGAGATTTTTGACAAATCCAGGTTGTCATTGATCATTTCCATCAGGTTATCGGCAGCCGTCTGTATCACACCAAGCTGGAAGCGCTGTTTGTCACTGAGCACCGAACGCGCAAGTTGCCCTGTCATACCAATGACAGCGTTCATCAGGGTTCGGATTTCATGGCTCATATTGGCCAGATAATTTTCCCTCGCCCTGGCCGTTTCCTCGGCTTGCATACGGGCTTCGACCAATTCACTTTCCAATTCCTTGATCTGGGTAATATCCTGGTATACGCCGATTGAACCGATTACAGTGCTGTTTTCGCTGTAACGGGGCGCATAGCCCACATACCACCAGCGTTTGGAGCCAGCCGCATCTTGCACGGATAAAACCAGGTTCTGTGGGTCGCGCGTGCCGCGCAGGCTGCGCATTTTTTCGTAGGCGTCTTCGTTTCCGCGAAACACTTCAAACGTTGGATGGCCCAGAATCCGATCTATTGGCAGACCCATCATTTCCGCAATGCGCTGGTTGGCAAACTGCACAATTCCATCCATGTTCACCTCGAGCAAACCGTGGTTCATGTTCGTGAGCAAGGAGCGGAAATGCACCTCTTTGGCCTGCAACTGGGCCTCAAAATGAAACTTTTCCGTGATATCGCGGTATAGCCACAAATGGCCTTTATAGGCAGAGCCAATGAAAATGGGTATATAATCCCGGTCCAAGACACGGCCGTCAACCATTTCAAGGATGGTACCTGTTTCAATTGTTTTCCGCTTCAGCACCTCTATGATGCCGCCAACAAATGCTTCAGGGTCCTTGAACAAATACTTGGACAATTCGGCTGATTCGGAGCAATCATTGCCTATCAGTGTCTCTGGCGTGGCCGGAATAGCGAAATAATCGCAGAAGCGCTGGTTTATCAAGGTAATACGGCGCTGTTCGTCTTCCAATAGTACAGCGGACTGCATGCTGGCAAAGAGCGTACTAAGCTGCTGGTTCTTGGCTGTCAGCTCTTCCCTTGCGCTGTTGAGTTCTTTACGTTGACGGCTGAGGGTTTCCAACAACTGCCGTAAATCGCGCGTCGCGATATCCTGGGTCTGGATCAGGTGCAAGAGATCAATGAGAGGGTCGTGAACAGCGAAATCGCGTATCGACAATCCTTGCTCCCTTATCTCATCGATAGTACCAAACCAAGGAGACCCCACAAACAATAAATGGGCTTTGTCTTCACTCGGGAAAAACTGTCCCCGCATAATCGGCCGTTTACCTGAGATGCTGGTAAACATCACCAGCGATTTGCCCATTAGCTGCAATGCGGCGAAGTCGGCGTGTTCGACTTTAGGCCGCATAAATTCAAAGCATTGATCAAAACTTTTCGGCAGGGGTTCGCCGAGAAGCTTCTGCAAAGACGTTCCTAAATCTGTGAACTGCAGTTTCCTGTCTATCTTGAAGTAGAAAGGGAAGAGTTCATTGAACAACTCCCTGTTTAGTTCGAAACTGCGATTCATGGGTTTACCAGCTTATGCGGAAAACTTCGTGCGTTGCGCCTGCATTTCGCGACTGAAGCAGTGTTATGGAAGGATGTACCTGGTACATTTTACCCAGGCCCTGCAGCAGGCCGTACACAAAATCCTGCAGACCATCCCGCTCGGAGTAATAATGCACATCCATCAAACGGTCTCCCAATGATTCGACCCTAAACTCAGGAGGTGTCAGTTTTGGGTATATCAGCATGATCCGGTTGTGGAACATGGGAAGATTCAATAAAAATTCACGCAGGTTGTCACCGCCGGCATGCATCAATCCGCCATACTTTTCCATGCCTGTTTTTAAAACCCACCATTCCCCAAATGCTATCAGAATTTCAGACAAGGGCTGATTCAATTCCTCCGAGGCAGCCATTGCCAGTTGAAAGGTCACAGCATCGTCATACGGCTCATTGGATAGAAAAAACTCTATGTCGACGCCGCTTCGTGCTTTTACGGCGTCCCATTTCGCCTGGCCGTGGTGGTGAACAATCAGGTCTTCAATAGCCCGGTTGACTATACCATACATATTTGTAAATATTGTTTAATCGGTTCAATGTATCGGCCAAATTAGGTTGATAAAATTGCCTTGCAAATGACCATTGTCAAAAATGTCGATTTATTTCTACTTTTTACATGGATTGACTCGACAAAGTTTTACCAAAATGCCCGTCGGGGCGTTTTGGTCTAGGTTTTTAATTATTTCTGCCCGAAGTATTGCCCTGTTCTTTGTGGCATTCCTGCGGCGTACGCCGCAGTTTCGATGTATCAAATCCGAGAGAAACTGCTTTTTCCAGACAAGCATTATATCGCCCTTCTGTGATAGCCGGCGTGCGGCTGAGTATCCAGAGCGTGCTGCGGTCGGGCGAGCCAACCATGGCCAGCGTGTAGAGACTATCGATGTCGATAATATAGTAGTCGCCGCGGAATGGCCAGAAAAACTGAACCTTCAGCCGGGCATTGTTGCTTCCTTTAACCGGAAAAGCCTTCCCTCTGATGCTGTCCGTTTTACCCGTTTTGCTGTTCAGGCATTCATTGTAAACCCGCACGTAACCATTGCTGTCAACGGTGTATTCGGCGAAGGTACAGGTACAATGTTGCGAAAAACGAAGGGGAATGGAAGCGATATCGTACCAGCGGCCCTGGTACCGCGTTAAATCAACCGACGACACAACAGGCAGATTCTGGCCGGAACGACAAGCCATCAGCAAAAGACCAGAGGCCAGTAGGAGGCCGACTACCAGTAAAACCTTCATGCTGGTAAAGATAAGCCTGCTATAGCCACTTTGGTCTTTAAGCGGCTCAAAGCGCTTATTTATGGAATATAGCCTGACAAATTGACAGACTCCTGTATCTTTGCACGTCCATGGAATTGCAGTCGGTCAAACAGCGCTTCGGCATCGTGGGCAATTCGACCCGGCTAAACACAGCCCTCGAAACGGCCATCAAAGTGGCTCCCACCGAAATGAATGTGCTCATTGTTGGGGAAAGCGGTGTCGGAAAAGAGAGCTTTTCAAAAATCATCCACCAAATGAGCCCGCGCAAACACGGTCCTTTCATCGCCGTAAACTGCGGCGCGATCCCTGAAGGAACAATCGACAGCGAATTATTCGGCCACGAAAAAGGTGCATTTACAGGCGCTACCGACAAACGCAAAGGCTATTTTGAAACCGTAAACGGAGGCACCATTTTCCTTGATGAAGTTGGAGAGCTGCCACTCGGCACCCAGGCCCGTTTGCTTCGTATTCTGGAAACAGGTGAGTTTATCAAAGTAGGTTCATCCTCGGTTCAAAAGACCGACGTACGTGTAGTAGCTGCAACTAACCGCGATTTACTCGAGAGGGCAGAACAAGGCAAATTCAGGGAGGACCTTTATTACCGCCTGGCAACAGTACCCATTCGGGTTCCGAAGCTCAGCGAACGCAAAGAGGATATCTATCTGTTGTTCCGCCGCTTTTCGCAACAATTTTCCGAAACACACCACCGCCCCTTGATAACGCTCGATCAAGAAGCGCAATCATTGCTCGAAGCCTATGCCTGGCCGGGAAACGTAAGGCAACTGCGGAATATCACCGAACAGATTTGTGTGTTGGAGGAAGGCCCGTTGATTACGGCGCCGGCATTGTCCAAATACCTGCCTAACAATGAAACACGCTTACCTATGCTGCTCGGGAACCGTGAAGAATTCAGCAGTGGCATGAGTGAACGCGACATTTTCTATAAGGTGCTGGTAGACTTGCGAAAGGATGTCAACGACCTGAAGCGCGTAGTGTTCGGCTTATTGGAAAGCGGCGCCGGCGCTCAATCTGCCAATATGAATACTATGCCGGCCGGCCCTGTAAATCCAGCCGCTTACATGGCACCTGTTGCCGGTGAACCGGCTATACTCCACAGCAGCACTCCGCTTCACGATGATGACTTTATTGAGGCTGAAGAGGCGGCAGGCGAAGAAGTGTTATCGCTTGAACAACAAGAACTTGAAATGATTCGTAAAGCCCTGCACAGGCATAAAGGTCGCAGGCGGGATGCAGCGCAGGAATTGGGTATCAGCGAACGAACCTTGTACCGCAAAATCAAACAATATGAACTGGAAGATTAAAACCTGCGTTTTGCTTCTGGGGCTTGTTTCTTTGACCGGTGTTCACGCGTGTTTTTTAAGAAATTATTCTCTGTCCGGTGTGAACATCCCGCCTGATGTCAATTCGTTTTCCGTTAGCTTCTTCCCTAACGAAGCACGTCTGGTGAACCCCAGACTGAGTCAGGTTTTTACGGAAAAACTGCGCACTAAATTCTTGAACGAAACCCGCTTGTCGCTGGTGGAAAGCGAAGGCGATTTCCGGTTTTCAGGTGCCATCAACGATTACCGCATCGACCCTGTGGCCGTTCAGAACAATACAGCCGCCACCCAAAACCGATTGATGATGACGGTAAATGTCAAATTCGAAGCTCCGGCTCATCCGGAACTGGCTTTCGAGACGCCGTTTTCCTTTTTCATTGATTACGATGCCTCGCAAAACTTCCAAAGCCTTGAAAACAGCCTGAGCGAGCAACTCAGCGATCAGATTGTGCAGCAGATTTTCAATAAAGTAGCGTTGAACTGGTAAATGAATGCTGCCCGCCTGAACGAACTGCTGGCCAAACCGGCTGAGATGAGCGCAGAAGATCTGCATGCGCTGGAAAACCTTTGCCGTGATTTTCCTGCTTTCGGCCTTCCCTATTTCTTGCTTGCCAGGGCCTACCATGAACGCAACGATTACCGCTACCGCGAAACCTTGCACGCCGCCGCTTTGCGCTGTCCCAACCGCCGCTGGCTTAAAGGTTTCATGGATGGCAGCCTTCAACAAATAAACGGCAGTTTATTGGGCGCACAAGGCGATGACCTGAAGAAAGAAACTGCTGTCCTGCTTCCCGTAGAGCCAGAGACAGAATCAGTTGTTTCAGCAACTGATGCAGCTGATGGGGTCAGAATGCCGGAAACTGTTCAGGCAGAACCAAGTCTTTCACCGCTTGAGCAGCATACGGATGAATCTGCACAAGAATCTGAAACCACTTTACCACAGCTGCAAGAAGTTTCGAAAGCACCAAAAGGAGAGGAGACCCCTATCCCCTTGCAAGACCCGGAGATACTTCGGCCTGTCACAACAAATCAGGAAACAGAAAAGCGCATAAACAGGAAGCCTGAGGCGCCTTCAACCGACCCAACAGCAGACAACAAACCATGGCGCCGTAAGCATGTAGATCCGGCTGCGATGACGGTATACTCTATCGAAGACCATTACCCACCGGCGGAACAACCGGAGGAACACGAAGGTGTACGCGATTTTTTCTCATGGTTGCGCAATCCGCACAAGGAACCAGAAGAACCCATTCAGCAACCTGAACCAAAAGAAGAAAAAGACGATATCATCAAGCGCTTTCTGGAAACAAGACCAAGCGTAAGCCGGCCTAAGAAGGAATTCTTCAACCCCGTCAACATGGCGAAGAAGAGTGAGCAGGAAGACCCGGAGCTTGTTACAGAGACATTGGCCAATATCTACTGGAAGCAAGGCAATCACGACAAAGCGATTGGCATGTTTGAGAAGCTCATCTTGAAATATCCCGGCAAAAGGCCGTACTTTGCAGCCCTGATTCAAAAAATCAGACAAGAAAACGAATCCTAAAACTATGAAAGTTATCCTGATACTCGGTATCATCGTTGCCATCCTCCTGATGCTGATCGTATTGATTCAGAATCCAAAAGGAGGCGGAATTGCCAGCAACTTTTCAGCAGGTAATTCCATTCTGGGTGTGGCCAAAACCTCTGACATCGTTGAAAAACTCACATGGGGCGGCGCACTGGTTATTGTAATTCTGAGTCTTGTTTCTGCCATGTGGAATGGCGCGCCTGACGATCCTGCAATCAAAACGCAAAACGCTGATCCGCAGATTGAACGCATGCTTGAGAATGCGCCTGCGCCTGCGGCTCCTGCATCCGGAACTCCGGCACCTGCAGCTCCTGCACAGCCCTGATTCGCTGTACCCGTTTTATCGAAAGATTCCCGGAGCCGTCGAAAGACGGCTCTTTTTTTACGCAAAATCAAGACCCCAAGGGCATCTATACATTAACTTTGCACTGCAAACCTGGATCTCGCGGGGGGTGAGGTTCGGGTTTGCTTTTTAACCTGCCTGTCCGTTGATATGAATATCCGGATTTTTGAAGGCTAAATAAGCAGTTAATCTGAATACCGCGTTTCTGATGGAATCATTTATGCCATCGCCTGAACGCGTCTCAACGATTATCTGAGTTCTATGCGCTTTTGCGTAATCCGGTGACCCTTGCGCAAGTGTAAAATTTCATCACGGCTTATTTCAGTTGGCATGCCTGCCTGTAAGCACAATGCCCTTCTGCTCACTTGCGTTACAAATCAAACCGTATTTTTTTTGCTATGGCTTGTCTCCTGCCACAAGACCTCAATCAGCGAGATGGTCCGGGAATTGCCTTCCACCACCAGATTCCTGCCATCAAACTGGCGAAAAATGCATCATATACACTCATATTCAGGATTTTTTATCGAAATTATTCACGTTTCAAAAGGATGGCGTAAAATCCCGGATTTGCGCTTAGCGGTGCGGTACCACTTAGGATGCAAAATTGGTCTTGCATTCTGATTGTAAAGTTCTATCTTTGCAGTCCGATTCGGGAAAGCAGCCCTTTCAGCCTACGCAAATGGCAGAATTTGGCAGCAAAAAACGAATTAAAGATACCAGGACCCGTAGCTCAATTGGATAGAGCATCTGACTACGGATCAGAAGGTTTGGGGTTCGAATCCCTACGGGTCCGCAAGAGCCTCTGCCAAAGCAGAGGCTTTTTATTTGCCTTCCTTCTTCTTCACTTCTCTCCAAAACGCCTCCCAGCGCGCGCGGTCGCGGTTCAGGATATAATTGACTTCCCGGTACTTGCGCTGTGCCGAACGAATGAGGAATTGTTGGGTATAGCGGAACACAAAAGCGTGCGGTCCGAAATCAGGTGGCCGCTCACCAATAAAAATATTATACCCGTATCCGATGTTCCACGCGCCCAGGAAACTGAACCCAACTTCGGGCCTGATGACATACCCGCTTCCATGCACAGGAACCCGAAACCAAGATGCCTCCATCCCGTAAAAGACAATGTTTTGCGATCTGGTTATTCCGGCTCCCAGGCCTGTATTTATCCAATCACTGCGATTCGGTGCCCAAACAATATTGATATGGGCATTGGTATAGGCCAGGGGTTTGAACAGATGCCGATGACCGTAGCCAATGCCTGCCTGCATGGTGCCGAAACCCTGGTATTGATACCCAATTAAGGGATGCCAACCCTTCATTAACGGCAAATCGGCGTAATCCGTGCGTATGGTCTTGCGCAACTCCATGCTGACCCTGAGCACACGTGCAAGGGTGCGAAAATCACGCAAGGAGAGTCTGTGTTCATTGGAATCGTTGGCCCTTGCTCCGACAGCCGAATCTGTTTAGTTTATCTCGGCAGGTGTTCCGAGTGTATCGGTAACCTGCCCTGCAAGTGCACCATGCAAGCACAAGAACATGGTCAGGATCCGAAAATGCAATCCGATTCCGGCAACTGCACGCATAGCCAGCGCTCTGTTTCTCCACACGCAGCAAAACTATGCAACGCAAGGCCTCAGAGCGCATCCAGACATTCCGCCAACGATTTTAGTACTGCAATCTGGAAGCCCTGGTTATAACCACTCATATTCTTCAGCACAGGGTTGTTGGCAAAACGATTGTGAATGGCAAGTATTAATATATCGGCAGAGGCTGTGCGGTCTGTGCAAGTGCTCGGCTCATGCACTTCAGAAACTGAATTCCTGCTAAACATATTTTGCCTGAAACTGGCAGTGTATTGATCGAAGCTGATTTGCCGGCAACGCACCGATTGACGTTCAGAGAAATTATCCCATATCGCACAACCAAGTTTCACCACTTCATCCATCTCATCCCGGTTCAGGTACTCGGACTGAGCGCGGAGGATACTGATAATCAGCGGTTGTATCCGGTGTATTTCCATGATCACCTGACAATGGTAATCGCCGCCTTCGAGCTCCAATCGGCGGTAATAACGATCTAACACCGGGAAACTATGCGAGCCGTTGCGGTTGTTGTTCATCGGTTCCATAACATCATGATTACTTCCAAAACTATAAATATGACCGCCTTTTGTTTCATTTTTACACGTCAACACAAGTAATAATTGTCAAGTTTTACAGTAACTGTGTACATACACAGCCGTGCCAAGCAAAAGGAACCAAAAAGAGGCGGGTATATTACATCCGCCTCTTTTTTTACCCGGTTTGATATGGTTATTGGTTCTCCAGCAAGCGGAAGAACTGGTCCATTTGTGGCAAAATTACAATCCGCGTTCTTCGGTTCTGGGCGCGGCCCTGATCGGTCGAATTCTCTGCAACAGGTATATATTCGGAGCGACCGGCAGCGATTATCCTTCGGGCATCCATACCGAACTGGGATTGCAGCATGCGAACGACGCTTGTTGCACGCAGTACACTCAAATCCCAGTTGTCTTTAATATTGGCCTGGCTGATCGGTCGGTTATCTGTATGGCCTTCGACCATAAACTGGATATCCGGATGGCCGTTCAATACTGTGGCAACTTTACCCAGCACCTGCCGCGAAGCCGGCAATACCTCATAACTCCCTGAACTGAACAACAGCTTGTCTGAGATGGAAATAAACACTGCACTGCCCTCCACTTTAACCTCCACATCTTTGTCGTTGATGTCCTTTAAAGCCCCTTTCAGACTCAATACCAAAGCTAGGTTCAACGAATCCTTGCGCGCCATTTCATTCTGCAGGTTGCGGATGTAGTAGTCTTTCGCATTGATGTTTTCAATGGAGCGATTGATGCTCTCAGCTTGCGCCTTGGTTAAAACAGACATGTCCGTAAGCTGTTGGATCAGCATGGAACTGGTTTTCTTCAAGGGTTCAACTTCTGCCTGCAGCTCCTGAATTACTTCCTTCTTCCTGCGTTGTTCATCGAGACAACGCCTCAGTTCGAAGCTAACAAGATCGAAGGAATCGTTCAGCACTTCATAACGTTTTACTTGAGCCTGGTACTTTTTCTTCGATACACAGGCTGGCAATAATGCCGCAATGGTGAGAATCAAAAGGGTCTTTTTCATTGGATTCATTTTTTTGCGTTGTAACCATTTAACGCAAAATTTTATTTTTCGTTCTTAATATCGGCTTAGGCGCAGCACAATTGAATCTTAACAATTATAAGTCTGACGTTTTTATGTATTTTAGATTGGAGACAGGCGTTCCAACCTGAACCCAATCCAGGAATTCAAGCACATCGAAACAGGACTAATTTCAACCGTAATCCGTCTAAACGCTGACTCGTTTCACCGATACCATTGCCAATTCCGCTGCGTTTACCTTAAACTTGAGGTTTCAAACCCATGAACAGGTATACTTTGCTTACCATTCTGGCTGCTACCACCTTGCTCAGCAGCCAGACCAATGAGCTTCTGGCCCAGCGTCGCGGTAAACAGCCCGCCGCGCCCACTGCACCGCCGGCTCCCGAAAAACCCAAATCCGAAAAAGCCAGCATCGCATCCAAAACCAAGAATTGTGTGCGTATCGACGGGCTTTTCCCGCTATTCCGCGACACTACCAACGGCAAATTGTGGATGTTGGTGGCCCGTGAACAAGTCGGCAAGGAATTCATTCACTTCACTTACACCGAAAACGGTGCACTTGCCAGCGGTCACCACCGCGGCCAGTATCGTGGAAGCCAGATTCTTCGCATCCGCAAATACTATGAGAGCATCGAATTTGAGTCGGTAAATACCGGTTATTACTTCGATCCTTCTAATCCACTCAGCCAAAGTGCCAACGCCAACATCAGCGAAGCTATTCTGGCCAGTGAGAAGATTGCTGCCGCCGACGAAACCAAAGGCTTGTATCTGATCGATGCCGATGAACTTTTCCTCAGCGAAAAACTGCATCAGGTAAAACCCTCACCCATTCCTGGCATGCCTCCGGGAGCTTTCGGACTTGGAAACCTTTCCAAGGGCAAAACCAAGTACGAGCAAATCCGCAATTACCCGGCGAACACCGATCTGGTTGTGAGCTATGTATACGATAACCCATTCAGCAGCGGCCGCGCAGGCAGCGATGTAACCGACAGCCGTGCTGTTTCGGTGATGTTACAGCACAGCCTGATTGCCATGCCGGAGAACAATTTCCAGCCCCGCTTCGACGACCCGCGTGTCGGCTATTTCACTGAAACGGTAAACGATATGACCAGCGCCGATGCCGTGAACTTCCGCGATCCAATTCACCGCTGGAACCTGGTGAAGAAAGAGCCTGGCGCTGCAATGAGCGAGCCGGTGAAGCCGATTGTATGGTGGATTGAAAAAACCACACCAAAAGAATACCGCGAAACCATCAGGGCCGCCGGTATGCAATGGAACCTTGCTTTTGAAAAGATCGGATTTAAAAACGCCGTTCAGGTTTTCGAACAACCCGACACAGCTACCTGGGATGCCGGCGATATCCGTTACAATGTACTGCGTTGGACATCCTCTCCCAATCCGCCCTTTGGTGGTTACGGGCCGAGCTTCGTTAACCCGCGCACCGGTGAGATTCTGGGTGCGGACATCATGCTCGAATACATTTTCATCACCAACCGCCTGATCCGCGAAAAACTCTTTGGTGTTCCAACCGCCGGTATGGAAAATGAAAGCGCACCCGAAGCCCACTCCGCCTGCGAAGCCGGACACCACCTCCACATGGAGAGCCTCTTCGGCAAACAATGGCTGATGGCTCAAAACGGCAGTTCTGCAGACGATGTAAGCAAGTTGGTGGAACAGAGCCTGTATTACCTCATTCTGCACGAAATGGGCCATACGCTTGGCCTCATGCACAATATGAAAGCCAGCCAGCTGCGCACACCGGCAGAACTCAAAAATCCTGAGCTGCTCAAAAACGGTGACCTGATTGGTTCGGTAATGGATTATCCCGCGATCAATCTGAACGGATTGGGAGCGCAGGGACTCGACTATTGCCAGACACGTCCGGGGCCTTACGATATGTGGGCGATTGAATTTGGTTATTCAGAGGGGCTGAACGACAACAAGGCAGAGCAGGCAAGACTGGAAAAGATCCTGTCCCGCAGCGCCGAACCGGCACTCACTTTCGGCAACGACGCCGACGATATGCGGAGCCCGGGCAAGGCGATCGATCCGCGCGTGATGGTGAACGACCTCAGCAGCGATGCCATCGCTTATGCTGTGGAGCGCACCCAAGCTTCGCAGGATTTGCTCAAAAGCCTTAAAACACGCTACAACAGCGGTGTAAGCTATGAAGAGCTGCGTGATGCCTACGGCGTCATCACCGGCGAATACAGCACTTCAATGGGCATAATTTCGCGTTACATCGGAGGCGTTTACGTAGACCGTTCCGGACCTGCGCATCCCGACAGGCAGCCTTATTCTCCTGTTCCATACGCCGACCAGAAACGCGCGATGGAGGCTTTGAGTCGTTATGCCTTTGCTCCTGACGCGATGGCTACCGATGCCGCTTTGATCAGCTACCTGCAATCGCAACGCCGGGGCTTCAACTTCTTCAGCGCCACCGAAGATCCGAAGGTACATAGCCGCGTTGCTTTCATGCAGAATGGTGTGTTGGATCATATCTTGAACGCCCAGGTGATGTTGCGCCTTTCCGACAGCCGCGCCTATGGCAATACTTACGGCGTCCACGAAATGATTAAAGACCTCGTAAATGCCTGTTTTGCAGTTGACGGAATGGCCGGAGCGAAAACCAATACCTTCCGCCAGGTACTGCAAATCAACCTTACGGAAAGGTTGATCCGCATCGCCGGCGTTAAAGAGCGCTCTATGTACGATGCGATCAGCAAGGCAGCGGCTTTCAATGCCCTGAACGATATCCTGAACCGCAGCAAAGTTGCCGGTGGTGATGCTGAAACTACAGCCCACCGTGCTTATCTGCGCAGTCTGATTGAAAACGCACTCGACGATTGAGTAAAACAGATGCAAGCTTGCTGAAAAGGCTGGCCATACCTTGTGTATTGGCCGGCCTTTCCGTATTGACAGGTGCTTTCGGCGCGCATTATCTCAGGGAAAACCTGCTTTTGCCTGCCCGCCAACTCGAAGTGTGGAATACCGGCGTTCAATACATGTTTTACCATGCACTCGGGCTTGGGTTTCTTGCCTTGGTATATCACCTCATTGCAGACCGACGCATCATGCTTGCCCGCAAGCTTATGTTGAGCGGAACCCTTGTGTTCAGCCTTAGCTTATTTCTCGTAGCGCTGCACCCGGTTCTTCCTTTTGCAACGCGTTGGCTTGGAATGATTACACCCTTGGGGGGTGTTTTGATGATTGCCGGTTGGGCACTTGCCGGCTATGTATTGTGGAAACTAGGTAAAGGATGGGCTCCCAAACCCTGATTCTGGTCAGACACGGCAAGGCTGTGAGCAGCATGGACGAAGTGGACGACTTCGCCAGGAACCTTACTGCGCGGGGTGTTTCCGATGTCCGTGCCCTTGGCAAAACGCTGCTTGATAAAGGCCTCATTCCCGACTATATCCTGAGCAGTCCGGCTTGCCGTACGGCCCAAACAGCGCGTTTATTAGCCCTGGAACTGGGCCTGGATCCGGACCGCGATATTGTATACGAAGCAGCGCTATACCTGGGAGGTGTCAGACAAGTTGAAGAAGCCATCCGCATCCACAAGGAAAAGGTTAAGACCTTGTTGTATGTAGGCCATAATCCTGAGATCGGCAGCCTTGCCCTGCATTGGTCTTCCGGACAGGGCATGCAATTCCCAACCGCCGCCTGCATTGCTTTTGATTGGAATGGCCATGAAGCAGCCGCAACTTTGTTATACCAAACTCCGCGCTGAACCATCAGCATAAAAAAAGGCAGGTGAATGAACACCTGCCTTTTTTGTTGGATATCGGGTTATAACCTGAAAGGGTTAAAATCAGGGCATTTCCAATTCCGCCTTCGGTCCCTGACCGGGCATGGCGGGTTTCTTCGGATCGAGCAGCGTCGGGCCGGGGTTCATGGTCAGAAATTTCATTTCCCAAACAAACACCGAGAATTCTTCTTCAACACTTCCTGCTTCAAAACCGGGTAATGGACCGGGAATATACAATGTGCCTTCTGAACCTGCCGGAACCTGTGTAATCCATTCGCGGAGCCCTTCAATAGGAATGTATTTGGCAGGAATGCTCAAAGGCGCACCGCGCTCTTCAGTGTTCTGCATCAACTTTCCGTTTACATCCTTCACTTTGAAATGAATAACCACCGTATCATCGAGGGTTGGCACCTGGCCAGAGCCGCGCTTGGTGGTTTTAAACTGTGCTTTCGAAGGCAGTTCGCTTACCCCTTTTTTCATGTTTTCTGCGAGCCATTTGCTGGTTTTGGCTTTTACCTCCTTTTCGGCAGCGGCGCGCAGTTGCTGGAGATACCCCTGAAACACGCGGTTGGCGCTCTTTTCAGGAATTGCGAATCCGGAATCCTTCTTGATTCCATCTTCAAAACCACGGGCAAATGAACTGTAATCGATTTCCTTCAATCCTTCCGGTTTATAAGACATGGCAGTACGCAAACCCAGCATATAGCTGAAACTGTCGACCGGCGTACTGAGTTTCTTGCCGGTATCGATGGATTTCCCGCAGGACGCGATAGTCAGGGCCGCCAAAACAAGGGCAGTGCCTGTAATGTGTGCTTTCATTTCAACAGCAAAGAAACACTTTTCTTACCTTTGAACATTCCGCCTGCATCCCCACATATCAACCAAGAGAAAAGGAACCTGTAAAAAATGGACAAACTGAACTGTATTCTCCTGATCGACGATGATGAAGTAAACAACTTCGTATCTGCGAGCAATATCACCCTCTCGGGTATTGCACAAAGGACCCACGAGTGCATCAGCGGGCAAGACGCCATCGATTGGTTGATGCAACAACAGGAAGCTGGAGACGATCATCTGCCAGACGCCATCTTTCTCGATATCCGCATGCCAGGAATGAGCGGCTGGGAGTTTCTCGACAACCTTCGCGCATTGCGTCAAAACGGCAAATTCAGCTCCCGCAAACGGATGGTTATTGCGATGCTTACGAGCTCCTCGTATCCGGACGATATCACCCGTTCAAAACGCTACAAAGAAGTCTCCAGCTATATATCCAAACCGCTTGGCCTGGATAAGCTAGCGCAGTTCTATCAGGAGTTCTTCACTGAAAACAACTGATTTCCCCGCAGCGGGGCATTAGGATACCATATCCCACTCACGATCCACGCGCGTACAATTCGGCGCGGCGCTCTTTCACTGCTGCATCTTCCGCATACTCTTCATACGTCATGTGACGGTCGATGATGCCGTTCGGCGTGATTTCGATGATACGGTTCGCTATCGTATTGATGAACTCTTGGTCATGGCTGTGGAAAAGCACCACGCCTTTATAATCGACCAGGGCATTATTGAACGCCTGAATCGATTCAAGGTCCAGGTGGTTAGTAGGTTCATCCAGAATGAGCAGGTTCGGGTTTTCGAGCATCATCTTGCTGAGCATGCAGCGCACTTTTTCTCCTCCGCTCAACACCTTGGCCATTTTCTGGGTTTCCTCACCGCTGAAGAGCATCCGGCCCAAAAATCCGCGAATGAATGTTTCATCTTTTTCGACTGAATACTGCCGCAGCCAATCGACCAGATTGAGATTTATTCCCTCAAACCAAGCCGTATTATCATTGGGCAGGAATGCGTATTTGATTGTCACACCCCAATTCACTGCACCCGATTCACAATCAATCTCTTTCCATAGCGCCTTGAACAATGTATTGAGTGCCAAGGTGTTGCGCGACAGGAATGCGATTTTATCTCCTTTTTGAACTTTAAAATCTACTTGTTTGAAAAGCGATTCCCGGTTCAGGCGCATGCTGAGGCCTTCCACATTCAACACCTGATCACCGGCTTCGCGTTCCTGCTTGAAAACGATACCGGGATAACGCCGTGTGCTCGGTTGAATTTCTTCAATATCAAGCTTGTCGAGCATTTTTTTCCGGGCTGTTGCCTGCCGGCTTTTGGCCACGTTGGCGCTGAAACGGGCAATGAACTCCTGGAGTTCCTTCTTCTTTTCTTCGGCCTTTTTATTCTGGTCGGAACGCTGGCGCAGGGCGAGCTGAGAACTCTGATACCAGAAAGTGTAGTTGCCTGTGAAGATTTTAATGCGGCTGTAATCGATATCGCAGACGTGGGTGCAGACGTTGTCGAGGAAGTGACGGTCGTGGCTCACCACAAGAACCGTGTTTTCAAAGCCGGCAAGGAAATCTTCCAGCCAGCGGATGGTTTCCACGTCGAGATCGTTGGTCGGTTCGTCCATCAGCAGCACATCGGGATTGCCGAAGAGGCATTGGGCCAACAGCACTCGTACCTTTTGGTTACCGCTGAGTTCCTTCATAGGGCGCTCATGCAGTTCTTCTGCTATACCGAGGTTGCTAAGGATGGTAGCGGCGTCGCTTTCGGCGTTCCAGCCGTCCATTTCGGCAAACTGCCCTTCGAGTTCGCTTGCGCGGATGCCATCTTCGTCGGTAAAATCGGCTTTGGCATACAGTGCATCTTTTTCCTGCATGATGCTCCAAAGCTGCTCATGGCCGCGGAGTACGGTCTGCAATACCGGAATTTCGTCGAACTCGAAGTGGTTCTGCTTGAGCACCGCCATCCGCTTCCCCTTTTCCATGTCGATGGAACCGGTATTGGGCTCAATTTCACCGGAGATAATCTTCAGGAAAGTAGATTTTCCGGCCCCGTTCGCGCCGATAATGCCATAGCAATTACCTGGTGTGAACTTGAGGTTTACATCTTCAAAGAGAACGCGCTTGCCGTAGCGCAGCGATATATTACTTACATTCAGCATGGTGAAACGGGCCGCAAAATTAGCCCATTTCAACCGAAGCAGCGGGGCTAATCAGTATTTCTGGGTAGCGAGGACCATTTTGATGCCGTGCTTGGTACCGATCTGCATCACGTCCACCATATCTTGTACGACAAGGTTCTTGTCTACACGCAAAACGATATTCATGCTGTTTTCGGGACTGTTCGGATCCACGTTGGCATCCCGGAGGGCTACGAGTTCCTGTTCGAGGTTCTCATAACGGATTTCACGCTGGTCGATGAAGTACTTCTTCTCCTCTGTAACCGTGAGGGTATACTGCTTCTTCTTGATATCCTGCGTGGTTTTGGCCTGCGGCAGTTTAATGGGGATGATATTCGGGTTGGCCACGGTAGAAACAATCAGGAAGAACAACAGCAGGAAGAACATGATGTCGTTCAGGGCTTCGGTGCCCACTTCGGCATGCCGCTGTTTGCGCCTGATCATATTCCGGGTTTATTGAGCAATTCCTTCAGTGCCAGCTTGTCTTCTTCTACCTGGGAAGCGAAACGATCCACTTTCCCTTCCAGCAACTGATAAGCAATGAACGCCAGCAGACCCACCACAAGACCGGCACCTGAGGTGATCATCTTCTGGTACAAACCATCGGAGATATTGGAGATGCTGATGTTGCTGTCGAGGGAGATCTTGTAGAAGATATTGATGATACCCACAATTGTTCCGACAAAACCCAGCATCGGTGCGATACGCCCGATGAGGGAAAGGTAGTGGAGCTTGCTTTCCATGCGGCTGATTTCGACGCCGGTGCGGTCGTTCATCGCGGTATCGATGTCAGACAAGGATGCACCGAGAAAATTCAGGCCGGTAGCCACAATCTGACCTTGTGCCGTAGGTATGCGTTCGCAATATTGTTGCGCGCCTTTGAGGTTGCCGCTGGCCAGGTTGTCTTTCACGACATTCATCAGGTTGCGATCGAGTTTGGTGCGTTGCCCCAGATAGAGCATACGTTCAATCACCAGATACAGTGCAAAAAGGAAGATCAGTCCGAGCGGAATCATAATCGGACCGCCCTTGAAGAGCAATTCGAAGAACGACTGATGGGCTTCAGCTTCAGGCGCAGCGCCTTTGTTCAGCTGGGAAGAATCGGTCGTAACCTGGAGAAGGATATTCAGTAGCATAATGACTTAGTGGCAAAAAAACGCCAATTCTGTTAAGGAACGCAGGAGAGCCGATAAAAATTATCCTCAGTTCCCTGCAATGGTGCACTTGAGTGTCCTGCCAGGCAACATAATGGCGGTTTACTCAGTTCAGAGCTCGTGCCCCATGCGGGTTTGTTTGGTTTGGAGATAATTGCGGTTGTGTGGATTGGGTTCCACCTTGAGCGGTACATTTTCCACGATTTCAAGCCCATACCCCACAAGGCCGGTGCGTTTGCGGGGATTGTTGCTCATCAGCTTCATTTTGCAGATTCCGAGGTCGCGGAGTATCTGAGCACCGATACCGTAGTCGCGTTCATCCATTGAGAAGCCGAGCTTCAGGTTGGCGTCTACGGTATCCAGGCCCTGTTCCTGGAGCTTGTAGGCGCGGAGCTTGTTCATGAGCCCGATGCCCCTGCCTTCCTGATTCATATACACGATTACGCCTTTCCCTTCGGTATCAATCATTTCCATTGCTTTCTGCAGTTGTTCACCACAATCGCAACGACAGCTTCCAAAAACATCGCCGGTTAGGCAGGAACTATGTACACGCACCAGCACAGGTTCATCGCGTTCCCAGGTGCCCTTCACCAGGGCCAGATGTTCCTGTCCGGTATTGAGCTGGCGATAGGCTATGAGGTCAAAATCGCCGAGGTGGGTAGGCATTTGAACTGCTATTTCCCGCTTGATCAGGGTTTCGTGTTCAAGGCGGTATTTGATGAGGTCTTCAATGGAAACCATTTTCAGACCGAACTTTTCGGCTACCTGCAGCAAATCGTCGAAACGGGCCATGGAGCCATCTTCGTTGAGAATTTCAACGATACAGCCTGCGGGCTCGAAGCCGGCGAGGCGCGCCAGATCGATCGCTGCTTCGGTATGGCCTGCGCGGCGCAACACACCTTCAGCTTTTGCACGCAAGGGGAAAATATGGCCGGGTTTACCGAAATCGTCGGGTTTGAAAGCGGGGTCTATGAGCGCCTGTATCGTTTTTGCGCGGTCGTGGGCACTGATGCCGGTCGTGCAACCGTGGCCGAGCAGGTCGACAGATACGGTGAAAGCGGTTTCATGGGTGGCGGTATTCTTCCCTACCATCATTTCAAGGCCCAAAGCGCTGCAGTGTTCTTCGGTAAGCGGAACACAGATGAGGCCGCGACCTTCCCTGGCCATAAAATTGACCAGCTCTGGGGTCATGTTGCGGGCAGCGGTAACGAAGTCGCCCTCGTTTTCGCGGTCTTCATCGTCGACCACGATCACCAGGCGGCCCTGGCGTATTTCTTCGATGGCTTCTTCGATGGAATGGAGTTTGGAATTACCCATGCAGATATAACAATGCGCGGGCGCAAAGTTCGTGTATTCTGATCAGGATCAGGCGCCGGCGCCAACGCCTTTTACGCTGCGCAGGTTAAGCAACATATCGGCGGTCATGGCATCGAGATCGAAGTTGGGTTTCCAACCCCAATCGCTGCGCGCATGGCTGTCGTCGATACTGGCAGGCCAGCTGTCGGCAATAGCCTGACGGAAGTCGGGGGTGTAAGTGCTGTGGAAACCGGGAATATGGTTGGCGATGCTGGCGGTAATGGTTGCAGGATCGAACGACATGCCGGCGAGGTTATAGCTGCTGCGGATCCGGATTTGTTCGGCCGGCGCATGCATGATTTCGAGGGTTGCGCGGATGGCATCGGGCATGTAGAGCATGGGCAGCTCGGTGTCTTCTCGCAAAAAGCAATTGTGTACGCCGGTTTGAAGCGCATCGTAATAAATGGCTACGGCATAATCGGTTGTTCCTCCACCCGGAGCCGATTTCCAGCCTATCAGGCCGGGGTAGCGCAGGCTTCGCACATCAAGCCCGTAGCGTTTGAAATAATACTCTGCATAGCGTTCACCGGCCAGCTTGCTGATGCCATAGACGGTATTCGGATCCATCACACAGTACTGCGGTGTCGCATGGCGTGGGGTGTTGGGGCCAAATGCCGCGATGCTGCTTGGCCAGTAAACTTTTCGGGTACCGGCTTCAAGGGCAGCATCGAGCACATAAAAGAGCCCGTCCATATTCAGCTGCCACCCGAGTTTCGGATTTTTCTCAGCGGTAGCACTCAACAGCGCGGCCAGGTGGTAGATCTGATCGGGTTTGAAACGTTTAATGGTTTCGAAAACCCCTTTTTCATCGAGCACATCGAGTTTCTGGTATGGAACTTCGGGCGCGGTGCCGCTGTCGCGTACATCTGTTGCCAGTACATTGGCGGCGCCATAGATGCCGGCCAGTGCTTCAGTGAGCTCGGTGCCGATTTGACCGCAAGCGCCGATGATCAGGATTTTCTCTGCCATTCGGTGCAAAGAAAACAGCGGACAGACAAAAGGGCAAACCAGCCGGTAAAAGGAACAGGCCGGTAGCTGAAAATAAGTTTATTTTGTGCCCTTGAATCGGGCCAATCCCGTCGGATATGTCTACCGCAGCCTTAAAACGCTGCTGACGCCTGCGCAGAAAAAACGCAGTGCATTTATTTTTCTAACCGCCTCACTGATTTCATTGGCCGACGTGGTTGGTTTATCGGCCATGGTGCCGGTGCTGATGCTGGCCATCGACCGCAGTTTCCTGGAAAAAAGCAGTAAGCTGCGCTGGGTTTTTGATGTCTTTGGTTTCCAGACAGAATCGGCGTTTCTGGTGTTTTTGATTGTTCTTATCCTTTTATTTTTCCTGCTGAAGAATATCCTTGCGCTGTTGTTGTACCGATTCACGAGGAATAACGCCGTATCGATCGTCAGCCATCTTTCGGAGATCAAATACCGCAATTACTTCAGCAATAACCCTGAGGGGTTGCATGCGGCTGAACAGGGCAATTTTCAGGAGAAAGTCTTACTCACGCCGTATTACTTCGTTTCAGGCGTGTATCTGCCTTTCGTTAATCTGGTTTCAGAATCGGTGGTTGTGGCGTCGCTCGTTACCGTTTTTACGCTTTACAATCCACTGATATTCCTGCTGATTGCCGGCTTGCTGATGCCTTCCTTTTATCTGGTTAATCGCTACACACGCAACCGCATTTACAATTTATCGGAGCGAACAAACCGCTTTCGGGAAAAGGCGGCCGGCATACTCGACTTTGGACTTTCAGGATACATCGACATACGGCTGAACCGGGCGCATATCCGTTTCTTTGAACGATTCAGACCTTATAAGGAAGGATTCATCCGCAATGGCATCAAGGCGGTGAATTACCAGCTTATCCCGGCGCGCATCAATGAACTCGTAGCGCTCATTGGAATCATTCTCCTGGTATTGTACGGTTATTTCATCAGCGACAATACCAGTGAGGTGCGTGTAATCGCCGCGCTGCTGGCGTTTTCTATTTTCCGTATGATACCGGCAGCCAACCGGATGCTACAGGCCATCATGTACATGCGCATGAACCAATACACGATCGCCTTGTTGCAAAGCAAGGAAATTGAGAATCCCGAACAGGTTGTAGCGCCGACAGCATTGGGTAAAGGTCTAAGGATGGAAGAAATTCGTTTTACCTACCCGGAAAACCAATTGTTGATTTTTAATGCCCTCGATTTTTCCTTACCGAGCGGGCATGCGATTGGCATCAAAGGTGCTTCGGGTGCAGGAAAAACCACCTTGCTCAAGATTCTGATGGGGCTGGAAATTGCAGACGCCGGGCGTGTGATATGCAATGAAATTCCCTTGGAAAACGGCGCCGATCTGGGCGGAATATGCAGCTATGTCAGCCAGGAGCCTTTCCTTTCTCAGGGAACCTTGGCAGAGAATATTGCGCTCGGCCTGGCCCCGGAACAAATAAACCGGGAACGCGTAATGGACTGTCTGCGTCGTGCCGCTTTCAGTTCTGGCAAGCCCGAATCTGAATGGATTACGTTGCTTGTCGACGATAGGGGAAACAACCTGTCGGAAGGCCAAAAACAGCGTATTGCACTGGCAAGGGCCCTTTATTTTGACCGGCCGCTGCTGATTCTGGATGAGCCGACCAGCGCATTGGACAGCGAAACCGAGCTGCAAGTGATATCCACACTCCGGGAATTGAAGAATTCAGGAAAAACCATCCTCATTATAGCACACAGAGACCGTGTGATGGACCTTTGCGACCATATCTACGAAATCAGAAACCATAAACTCGAAATCATCCGATGACCAAATACAAATTCGCCGTCGTAGGTTGCGGCCACATTGGCAAGCGCCATGCAGAAATGGTAATGCGCAATCCGGAGGCGGAACTTGTTGCCCTCTGCGACATACGTTCTGCCGACACCCTGGCGCTTGAACCCTATCAGGTGCCATTCTTCCAATCGCTCGACGAACTGCTTACCCAAGGGCCTGCTTTCGATGTGCTTTGCGTTGCCACACCCAACGGATTGCATGCTGAACATGCGTTGCGCGGACTGGAAACCGGTCATCATGTCGTGATAGAAAAGCCCATGGCGCTTACAAAAAGCGATTGCGAACGCGTGATTTTCAAAGCCATGCAGGTGCATAAAATGGTCTTCTGTGTGATGCAAAACCGCTATTCACCGCCATCTGCCTGGATTAAAGAGGTGATTGAAAACAAGACTCTTGGTAACATTCA